>ENA-UEOY01000223-UEOY01000223.1-human-gut-metagenome-genome-assembly--contig:-NODE-223-length-25522-cov-10.134093_pt1 | contig 25522 bp, 29 predicted proteins | sample MGYA00242892_ERZ507900 | MGnify/ENA primary metagenome ERZ507900 (study PRJEB26167, sample SAMN06115427) | human gut metagenome | host: Homo sapiens | place: China:Henan | collected 2015-04-15...
TTGTTCCTATCTGCAACGGGAAAATATATCTTACCCCGCATGCTGAAAATACAACGATCTGGGATGCTCCTATCAAGCCTTTGTTTCTATAACAACATCATTATCAGCACTTCGTTCCGTTGGAAGATTTATTCTATTACCATTTTCTTCAAACAGTTCCATTCGGTCTACATTCTGATAATCAAGAAAGTTATAAAAAATACCCCCTGTTTTTTCCATGGGCATTTGCGATATTTCTGAAATGAATATTTTTGTTTGTTCATCTAATGTTGCATTAAGGGTATTAGAATATGTTTTCGGGGTGTACCAAGCTAAAATCAAGTAAACCAGAAAGCTCACCCCTGTCAATAGGATAGCAGTAGTGATAAAAACTTTTATAAACAGACTGCCTTTAATTTTCTTTATCAACTTTATATCCCACCCCTCTGATCGTTTGAATGAAATCTATCCCCAGCTTCTTGCGTAAGTTTTTGATATGGGTATCAACAACTCGCTCATCCCCATAAAAATCAAATCGCCACAGCTTATCTAATAAGTTCTGGCGGGTCAATATCCGGCCTTGATGGGTCAGCAGTTCCCGCAATATTTCAAACTCTTTTTGCGTCAGTTCAAAATCAGATCCATCCACGGTGGCGGCATAACTATCACAGTTCAAAAGTAAATTGCCATAAGTGATGATTTGAGGCTTTTCATCTTCTCCCCGCTTGCTACGCCGAAGTACAGCTGCAATTTTGCGAAGTAAGATTGGCATAGAAAAAGGCTTTGTAATATAGTCATCCACCTGCAAATCCAATCCCCTGATTTGATCTTCCTCACCGCTCAATGCAGTCAGCATAATAATGGGAACATCCGATTGCTTTCGTATCAACTCACAGACACCATAACCGTCAATTTTGGGAAGCAAAATGTCCAATATAATCAAGTCATATCGTTGCCCCGAAAACAAAGATAGTGCCTCGATGCCATCATTTGCAGTAGCCACTTCATATCCTGCTTCTTGCAAAAAATTCTGTAAAAGTTCTTGAATATCAAAATCGTCCTCAACGACTAAAATCCTTTGCATAATAACACCTCCAAAGATAGCGTATCATAGATTTTTGTGATTAAAGTGTAGTTTTCAAATTTTCTTTCTGTTATTATACCTTGTCCGTGTAACATCGGCAACCTTGCCGACGGGCAATAAAATACTACCAAAACATAAAATTGTGTTTCGTTCTCATAGTCAAACCCGAAATGTAAAATAATATAGGGGTGATATGAGAATGTACCAAGACACCAGACGGCTTGACTTCCACGCATTAGGCCGGGAGATCAAGCGCAAGAGAGAGGCGAAAGGCTGGACACAGGAATACCTTGCACAGCTCGTAGACCGTACCCCTCGTTCCATCATGTATTTTGAGAACCGGGGCCAGCATCCAAGCCTGAACACCTTTTACCAAATCGTCACCCTGTTGGATATTTCCGTAGACCAGTTCTTTTATCCTGACAGGCAGAACGGCGAAAGCGACTGCCGCCAACATATTGACAGGCTGCTCAATACAATGGACGAAAAGGAATTGACGGTCATGGAGGCCACAGCAGAGGGACTACAAAAAGCCAGAGAAACGGAGGTCAAGTAAAAAGGGCCTTCGTTTTTCTCGTTTTTAGGGGGCTTTTCGGGGGTGCCGCTAAATGGCAAGCAATTCGGGTGTGGCCACACTCCGAAATTTTTGCTGGCCGCAGGCCCGCAAAAATGCTTGTTGGGGAGCTCCCCAAACCCGCTGAACTTCGGGACAAATTGTCCCAAAGTCCCGGCGCTATGCGCCTGTTGTCTGCGGCCTGTCGCTATCGCTCCTGGGCCTTATTTTCCCGCCCGTCCGTCACGCCGAGCAGATGATCAATGTTCGCCTTGATTGCCACAGCCTGCCGCATATCCGCCTGGGCCTTGCGGTATTCCGCATAAAGCTCTTTCTTTTGTCCCGCCAGCTCACGGCGGGATTTTTTTAGTGCTTCTATTTTAGGGAGCTTTGCGCCGTTCAGTCTGGTGTTCATGGTATCCTTTGCCGCCCGGTAAGTGGCAAGCTCCGCTTCATGCTGGGCCAGATACTTTTTACTGTACCGCGCAGCCTTGTACCCATCGAACACCGGGCGGGTCTTGGCATAGTCCACCGTGGCAGCCATCAGCTCCGAGGTTTTGGAAAGAGCCTCCTCCGTTGTGCGGAGCTCGTCAGACAGCTTGTGAAAGTGATCCACCGCAGCCTCGGTGCGGGCCGTCAGCGCCGCATAGTCTGCCAGATGATGCTCCTGCAAATACTGGAGCGCGGCAGCCATCTGTTTTAGGTTGTAGACCTTGGCCCATCGTTCATAGGCCGGGCCTTTGCCCTGGGCCATACGCTCTTGAATGTCGATGATGAGATTGACTCGCCGTGGCGGAACCGTGGGCTCCTCTGGCAGTTCAGGGAGCGGACGTTCCCCGGCAATTACCGCCTTGATGTCCTCCGGGTCAAATCCAGCTCCCAGTGTAGAAGCCCGGAGCCGAGTCGGTTTTTCCTGCCCGGGCGCAAGGAATGAGATAACACCACCGCGCCCCTGTTTCACCACAAAGCCGGACTCCTCCATGAGCCGAAGAAAGTCGGCGAAGTCTGTGGGCTTTTTCTCCAAAGCGGCGAGAATAGCCAGCCGTACCCTCTGCTTGGCAGAGGGCGGCTTTTCCCCAATCCACTGGCCATAGTGAAGAAAGCAGCCCTTGCTGTGCTGGCGCGGATTTTGGATAACAGACAGTTCATGTTCGATGCACACGCGGTCAGAGAGCCGCCGCAGGGCAAAGGACGAACCAATGAAATTATGAAATTTCCGGGAGCGGTCAAAGGCCGTTGCATTAAAATAAATGTGATTGTGGATATGGGCCTTATCGGTATGCGTACAGACAAAGAATTGATGCTTTCCCTTTGTCCAGCGCATCGCCGTTTCATAACCGATACGGTTTGCTTCTTCCGCCGTAACCTCCCCGGGCAGAAACGCCTGCCGGATCTGAAAGAACAGTGCCCCGCGAGATACGGCCCGGCCTGTTTCTGCAAGGTATTGACTTTTTACCAGAAGAAACTCGGCGGGAGCCGTGTTCGGATCGCAGAGATAGGAAGATACGGCTCCCAGCTTTTCCGGGTTCAGGCCATAGGTGAAACGATCCTCCATCGTTTGAATTGCACTTTTTCCCGCCGCTGTTTTATAAGGGCGGATGTAGGTGGTCGCCGTAAAAATCCCTCCTTCCGGCAAACAGTATTTTTACTTTGGGACACTTTGTCCCGAAGTAGAAAAAGCCGGGGAGCGGTATCAACCACTCCCCGGATGGGTCAGAGCTCTACCAGCGCGGAGAGCTGTTTCAAGAGATCAGATAGCGGCCCCCACAAAGCGGCATAGTCCCGCTGCAAGGCCGCGAGTTCTTCGGGATAAATTGCGCCGTAGGTGTTGGCCTGAATTGCCACTTGGTTCAGATTGTTGGAGCATCGCCGCTGGAGCGAAACCAGCTCACGAACCGGCGAAAGGTCAACATGAAGCACATACCCACTCAGGGCCATTTTCCGCATATAGGCTCCCATGTTACGGATGCCAGACTCCGCCATACGTTCTTGAATCAGGGCCTGCTCCGCCTCCGACACCATCACATGAAGATGGATCGGACGGCGGCGTTTCTTTGTCATCGCTCCTCACGCTCCCGGCTGCGGCAGGCGCGGGGCGGCTCCTTTACCTTATCCAGCGGCTTTTCCTGTTCGTCTGCCGGAACAGGGTGCGGCAAATGAAATTCACGGTGCAGGCGCAGCACCTCCAGTACAGACAATTCCTGTTCACGTTTCTTTTCCATATACGCACCTCCTTATCTATCGCCACGGTCAGGCTGCCTCCGCTGGGGAGCCGGAGCCTCCGAGCCGCGATCTGCCTCCGCCAACTTTGCCGCATTTTTCATCTGCTCGGCAATCGGACGGGGCCTGTCGGGATTATCAGGCGCAGGACGCAGCTCATAGTCGGATGCCTGTTTTTCCGTTAGCGGGCGGGTATAGGTAAGATAGCCCCAAGCCAAGAACGAGCCATTTTCCACCGGGATGCGCTGATCGTAATTGAAGATTTCATCCGGCTTGTTATAAGGCGGCTTCGGGAATGTCCCGATGTCCACAGGCCGCTGGGTCGAATAATACTTGTAAAGACCGGGAGCCTCGGTCTGCCTGATCCCGACGTTATAAATACGCTGATAGTCCTGCACCCGGTCTGTAAAATCCTGTTCCATCGCGGTGCGGTCATTTCCATAGTGACCCCATTCATACTGCCGCTGGCCGTCCTTGTCATCATAGCAGGCCCATGTGACATAGCGGGATGGCGCGGTGGGATGTTCGCCCAATGCAAATCCTCGTCCATTTTCCAGCATGACCGCCTTCAAAATAGCATAACCTTGATTTTTGTCCATAGTACACCTCCCATCATCGAGACATTTCTTTGTTTTCTCTTTTCACAAATGGCTGGAGCTGATAGGGGCTTGTACCGTCCTCGGGCCGCAAAAAGTCTATCCGGGCCGCAGCACGGATGGCGTTCTGGTTAAGCTTCCGCTGCCATGCCCCTTGGCTGGGAGCCCACTTAAAGCCGTTGCTTTTCAGTTCCTGCCGCTGATCGGCATCGGGCTTTTCCTCAAAAATAAGCTGCAAACGGTTTTCAGCCTCGTTGATTTTGGCCTCGCCTCCGGGGAATGTCCAGCCAGCAAACTCGGAGCGGCTGCTCAGTTCCTCAATGCGTTGGCGCACACGGCGGATGTTGGCGTTGTTGTTGGAAAGCAGATAGGCGGGGTATGGCTTGCTTTTGTCCAAGTGCCATGACTGCGCCATATCTGCTTTGAGCTTTTCGGCCTGCTCCGGCGTAAGCTCCGGGCAGCTGTCCAGCGTTTTGTGTTTCCGAAAATACGCATTGACCGCCTTCATGGTGGCCTGCAGGGACTCCAGCCCCTCCAGCTTTTTTGTCAGCTTTTCCACGGCCAGATCGTCATCCGCGCTGATCCCACCCATTCCAACAGAGCGGATTTTATCAAGCAGCTTTGAAATCTCCGCATACTCTCCATAGTTGCGATCCCGGGCGGCGTTCTGCTTGTGCTTTTTTATCACAGGGAAATTGCCGCCCCCGGAGATCAGAATAGAGGGCACCCGGGCATCAATCACATTGCGTTCATTCAGATTTTCCGCAAGTTTCCGGGCATAGCGATCCACCAGAGCGTCAATCTTATCGTGGTACATGGGATCGACACGGGCTTTCTGGCGTTCCGCCGCTGCATACGCTTCATCGACCATTGCCCGGTAGCCCGCCGTAGCGGAGCCCGGCTGATAGTCGGAAAAGCTGTTCATATCCTTTGCCCGCTTTGCGGCTTCTTCATTGATCGGATAATATTTCGGCATAGTACCTCCTTCCACAAAAGCCGGAACTTTGGGACAAATTGTCCCAAAGCCCCGGCTGCTAAAATGTTGACAGCATCTCACGGAAACAGGGCCGGACATAGAAACATACACCTCCCGCAGAAAAGGGCCTTAAAAAGCCTTGTCATAAGCGGGTTTAGGCTGGACTAATTGTCAACACATCAGCCCCGTTTTTTCCGCATATATTCCCGCTGCTGTCTGCGGTGTGCCGCCTTTGCACAGGCCGCCGAACAATAGGTTTGCCGTCCATCAGGAGCCACGGCTCTGCCACATACCGGGCAAGCCTTGAAATCCGGCCTTGGCCCCTCTGTCAGCAACGCAGCCTCCAGCGCCGGATCAAGGGGCAGAACTGCCTCGCGGAAGTAGCGGCAATAAGCCCCCGTCCAGCATTTCCCAAACATATAGCACTCGCAATCCAGCGGCAGGCAGCCGCAGTCCCGGTCATAGTTGGCACACCATTTTGACACCAGCCTGCGGATTGCCGCTTTTTCTGTCCGGGTCAGTTCTCGGCCCACAGCATCACCTCCCGTTGCCCGGTGGTTTGAGCTGCTCCCGGTAGCAGAACACGCAGCCGATCCCGCGCCAGTAAGGGCAGCCGTCACAACGGGAGCCCTTCGGCGGCAGGCTGGGCGGCACACCCTTAAAGTAGCTTTTTTCTTTCATAAATCCCTCATAGGGGTTGTTGGTAAATCTCATTCATTATCCTCGCTTTCGGTATCGTCCTCGTCCCAAGGCGGCCCATCGTCCTCGGAATCGTCATAATCAGTCAGTTCCTCGCTGTAATCCTCTTCGGGTACAGCAGCTTTTTCATGCTTCGGGCGGTAGATTTTGAAGTACCAGCCTGCACCGCCACCCAGAACGGCCACAGCCAAAATCAGCAGAAGTGTCCCGGTATTGCTTTCCTGCTGGGGCTCGGGTTCCGGCTCCTCCGCAGGTTCCGTCACCGGGGCGGGTTCGGGAGCTGTGCCAGCACACTCGGTCATGTTGACCGCGCAGACCTCGCAATCCGTATTGATGGCTCCGGGCGCACATTTTTCTGTGCAGGAGCAGGCCGGAAGCTCTCCGCCAGCGGCCTCCAGTGCCGCCAGTAGATCGGCTTCATCCACCATGTTCAGAAAGTAGGTGTGATACTGTTCGCCGTCCTCGTCCACAGGCTTGTCATAATCAATGACAATGTAAAAGGTGTTGCCGCCGCTGGTTTCCACCGTGATGAACTGTTTGTTGGTTGCAGCATCATAGAGCAGATCGCGGGTCACAAGGTTTCCATCCTCCGAAAAGCCCTCGCCCGGGGTAATGGTAGGTGCAGGCTCCGGGGCCGGAGTTTCTTCCACAACAGGCGGTTCCTCATTCCCACTGTCCGAATAGGCGTAGGCTGGAATCGCAAAGCCGCATAAAAGAACGGCGGAGCAAAGCCCCGCCGCCAACGTACGAAAGTGTTTCATATTCAGTTTTCCTCCTTCTTTTCTTCTTCGGACTTCGGGACACTTTGTCCCAAAGTGCCGCCGTCCTTCAGCTTCTCAAACAGCAGCGGGAGCTCCGTAAGGGAAATGCTCATGCCGCGCACAATGTCCACGATCTCGCTGTTTTCTGCCTCCAGCTTTTTCTGTTCCAGCTCCTTGAGCCGGGCCTGCTGTTCACTGATTTTGGCCTTGACCTTATCAATCTCGGCCTGAATTTTCATGCTTTTGGTAGTTGCCATTTCAAAACCTCCTGTCACGGTAAACGCCCGTAGGCGTAAAAATGAGATTGCCAGTAGCTTGTATTCAAATTTGCGTAGCCGATGGGATCTCCGCAATGCAGCATTTTTCCATCACCGACATAAATCCCGCAATGGCTCACACCCGGCGTGTCATAGGTGCCTTTGAAGAACACCAAATCACCGGGTTTGGGAGAACTGGTCGGCGTACAGATGTTATAGAGCCCCTGGGCTCCCAGCCTGCCCACATTCCAGCCGGAGTGATTGATAACCCACGAAACGTACCCCGAGCAATCAAAGGAAGTGGCGGGAGAACTGCCGCCCCACACATAGGGATAGCCGATATATTTCTGTGCTTCGGCAAGCATCGCGGCAAAGGTTTCATCGTCCAGATATTCTCCGGGCACTTCGTAATCACCGGGTTTCCCGGTAATATACTTGTTCACATAGGGAGAATCCGGGAACAGATCGGGGCGGTTTCCCAGCGTTGCCATATAGATGGCATACCGTGAAAGCTGCTCCTCGCTCATGACATATACGGGCACATGGGATAAATCAAAGTTCTCCAGCGTGACCGTACAGATGTAATAGTCGTAAGGCACCTGATAGGTGTCCGTATGGGAGTTGCCGTCCGCGTCCGTCCATGTGTCGGTTTCCGTGCGATACCGGGTTTCCACCACTACATCCTCCGTGAGAATGTACTGGCGGTCAAACAGCATTTGCAGCGTTCCCTGTACTTCGTCTATTGTCCATTGCCCCTCATGGAGCGCACACAAAAGAGAAAGCAGCACATAGGGGTCATGTTCGATTTCGTCCAGATCGAAGTGATATTCGTCATAGTCATGGGTGCTTTCATAGGTGTCCAGATAATGCTGCAAATCATCTTCCAGCGCACAGTAGGCAGCTTCGGCGGCCAGCATATCCCGATCCTCGCAAGGATAGGTGCTGGCCCCTAATGCACCGGCCCCGGCGTTCCCCAGCATAAGCATGGTAGAGGAACAGGACTGCATAGCAAACAGGAGTAACACACAGAGCACCGCAACCACGGCACCTGCGGGATGACTTTTGACAAATTCCACTGCCCGGGCGGTCAGGCGTTCTGTGGCTGTGGCAGTTTTCCCAGCCGCAGCCGCGCTCTGCTTTGCAGCCTCCTTTGCCTGCTTGCGGTATTGCCTGCGGAGCCGTTGCTTTTGCCAGTAGCGGGTAAGGGCATTTTTCGTCAGCTCCGGGCGCTCCTGTGCGGCGGTGTGAAAATGGTAGTCCGCCGTGTACTTGGTATAGCGGGCCTCGGCCTTGCGTACCACTTTTGCCGGATGTTCCCGGACTTTACGGCGCACAAAGCGAGAGCCATGCCGTAGCGCGGTTTCTCCCACAAGCTCAGAACGGTGTGCGCCTTCCGTGCCGACATTTTCCTGTTCCACTTCAAAAATCTTGCCATGCACGAAGCTGTGAACGGAACCGCTGGCAACACGGCCTATGCGTTTTACCGGGCCGGGCTTTTTCGGCGGCTTTTGCTTTGCCAGCTTCTCCTGGGCCTGTTCCAGTTTTTCGCCTTGGGACTCCATGTGGAGCTTTGCCGCCGCAGCCTGTTCCTGCTGGCTCTTTTTGCGGAACTTGGACTTCGGGACACTTTGTCCCGAAGTGTCGGAAGCCTCCGGCCCGGGCTGTTCCCCGTCAGGGGCGTGGGCGGTCTGCGACCAAGCCTCCTCCTTGGTCTTATTCGTTTTTCGTTTCATTCTTCATATCCTCCGGGCGGGTAGTCAGCAGGTCATAGATTTCTCCGCGAGGGAACCGATCCACAAACGGAATGGTTACATTTCCATAGAACAACAGTCCCTCACCGGAATTGCTGTGTGTGATATAGGAAAGCTGATGCTCGGAAATACCGAGCTGTTTTGCCAGAATGGTACGGTCACTCTGCGCCTGCGAAAGCAGAATCATAAAATCCGTGTTGTCCAGAATGTTCTCGATTTCCCGGCTGGCCAAAAGGTCTTTGACGTTCTGCGTCAAAGCAGACGGCACACATCCTTTTTTACGCAGCATTTTCCAGACTGCCACAAAGTAGCTGGCTGTCAGCGGATCACGGAGCAGGATATGAAACTCGTCAAAGTAGCACCAAGTCGCCGCACCCTCGTGGAAGTTCTGATCCACCGCCTGCGAAACAAACTCATTTGTGATGTGCATTGCAATCTTTCTAAGGTTTTCGCCCATGTTTTTCAGAACGATGCACACTACACGGCTGTCCGTCTTGACGTTGGTAGGATGGTTAAAGAGATTGAGGGAGCCTGTGCAATAAAGCTCTAAGGCAGTTGCCACGCGCCGGGCTTCGGGCTCCGGCTGGCGTAAGAGCTCTTCGTACAAATCCTGCAACAGCGGTGTTTTTGCAGTTTCCAGTCCGAGCGCCTGTTCCCGGTACACCAAACGCACACAGCGGTCAATGACCGTCTTTTCAATGGGCTGCAAGCCTTCCTTGCCGCCGACCACCAGCTCGCATAGGGACAAAAGAAAATCCGCCTTCATGGAAAGCGGGCTTTCTCCGGCGGCCATATTGAGCTCCACATCCATCGGATTGAGGTGGTGCGGGCTGTCCGGGGCAATCTCGATCACCTGGCCGCCCAGCCTTCGCACCAGCGGCGCATATTCGCCCATCGGGTCAACCACGATAATGCGATCCTGCGGAATGGTAAGAAACACATTCAAGAGCTCACGCTTTGCAGCAAAGCTCTTGCCGGAGCCCGTAGAACCCAAATACATCCCGTTTGCCGACTTCAGCTTTTTGCGGTCAGCCATGATGACATTGTGAGAAAGTGCGTTCATGCCATAGTAGAGGGCCTGCCCCGCCATGCGGAGCTCCCTTGTCATAAAGGGGATAAAGATGGCTGTGGAGCTGGTTGTCATACCGCGCTGGATTTCTACCTCGTTGTAACCAAGGGCCAGCGAAGAAACAAAGCCCTGTTCCTGTTGCCAGTCCAGACGGCGCAGAGCGCAGTTGTATTTCTGCGCGATGCCGCCCACGGTAAACACATCGTTTTCCAGCCGCTGGCGAGTAGGGGCAAGGTTTACCACCGTAAAGGTCAGCAGAAACATTCGCTCATTGCGGGATTGCAAATCAGCCAAAAGCTCCGCTGCGTCCTTGCTGAATGTGATCAGGTCAGGGGGAAGAATATCCGGGTCATAGCCGGAGCGCACAGCCTTTCTCTGTTCCTCCACTTTCATTTTTCCGATGTCCGAGATTTTCCCCTTGATGGTCTTAATTGCCTTGAGCTGATCCACGGTCTGAATGTGCATGGTCACAGTCATTTCTGCATCCAGCTCCAAGATTTCCGCCAACAGCTTATCCGAAAGCTCCGATGCCATAATCTGTAAGTAGGACACCGCGCCCCAATACTGGCCGATGCGGAATGTGCGGGACTGACGGAAGTCGAGACTGTCCGGGGCAATAAAGTCTTTTGTGCCGAGCCCGGTCTGCGGGATGTCTTTCCACGAAAAGCGGAACTCCTCACGGCTCCCCGGGTGCATCTGGCTATGAAGCAGCGCAAGGCGGGCCCGTCCGTCCATCGGCTCCGAGGGAACGCCCAGTCGCTTAAAGTTTCCCATGACATCGGCCTCCACACGCTCCAGACGGGGCCGTGCCTCCGCAATCCCCTCGGCGGGTATGCCAAAGGTGATGTATTTTGAGCGTTCAATGCCGTTATTGCTTTTGGCAATCTGATTTTTCAGCATCCCGGTAAACTCATCCCGGACGCTGTTATAGTTGTCATCCGCTTTCGGGATATTGACCTGATAGCGGCTGCGGGAATGAGAACGGCGGTTGATAAAGGAAAGCTGGAACGGCAGCGAACTGTCAAAGTAGTTGAGGAATGAGCTCCATCCGCTGAATATGGCGGTCTGATCCTCGGTGGATGCCACGGAGTAATTGATGTCCTCATATTCCACGGTTTTTGTATAGAGCCCGCCCGGGAGCTTGCACACACCGTCCGGGTGCATGGACAGATACGGGATTGTCTGCTGAGCAGACAGGGTCGCCCGGCCTTTACCCTTGGCGGCGACTCCGTTTTTCTTCTTTGTGTTTTTCAATCACATCCTCCTTTCCAGCGCCCGGCCCGGCAAAGGGCGCATAAATGTTTTCGGTTCGGTAGGCTCTGATCCCCGGCCTTAGAAACTTGGCCCGGATGATGTTTCGCACAACCTTTTCAAAGGGCAAGCCGTCCTTTTCATACATCGCCAGCAGGAACGCCGGGAGCATAATTCCCAGCATGAGAAACATCGCCCCGGTATTGCCGAGGGTGCCACGGGTCAGCAGATAGGCCGGAATCCCCACCGCGCCCGCGCTGCCGAAGCAGACAAGCTGGCGGTGGGTGAGGTTGAAAGCCATCTTTGTTTTGATTTTGGATAAATCGTTTGGTACGTTTACATAGGGCATAGATCACACTCCTTTCTGCACTTCGGGACAATGTGTCCCAAAGTCCGGGATGGTTGGTGTTACTTCATTCCCCCATACAGCCCAACCGGGCGGGGTCTGCCTGGCAAAGAGCTCCACGCGGGGCAGATCGCCCATCAGGGAAATGATTTTGGCGCGGGCCTCGTCCGGCTTCTTGCTATGGGCCTCAATCGGGGAAACGATAAATTGATGGATGTTGGCAGCCTGCCGCTTCGGGTGGCCCTTGGTTGCCAGCAGGCAGATTTCTGCATTGCCCCTTGTCCAGAAGCCAAGGCCGTAAAACCAGCTATCCGCCTTCTTGTTCTTTTTCAGCCAGACGAAAGCAACGCTTTTGTAGGTGAAGCCCCAAGCCTCGATCAGCCGGAGCGCCTCCGGGAGCTGCGGGAAAGTAGCCCATAAAAAGAGTGCGCTGTCCGGGGCTGCAAGATCAGCCACAGGCAACGCACATAACTCCTCAATGCTCATAGTGGGATAATGGTTTTCCGCCGCGCCCTGTATTTTCTTAGCCGAGTAGCGCCAAGGGGGATCGGCGTAAATGATAGAATACTGCTGGATAATTACACTCCTTTCTCGCCGGAGCTTTTTACTGCCTGCGCCGCACGGATGCGCTCACTGGCGGCGGCATAAAAGGACGGGGCCGTTTCAAAGCATACAAAGCGGCGTTCTGTGTTGATGGCTGCAATCGCGGTTGTGCCGGAGCCAACGCAAATGTCCGCGACCAGTTCTCCGGGGCGGGTGTAGGTGCGGATCAGGTACTCACAAAGCTCCACAGGCTTCTGTGTAGGATGGATGCCGCCGGACACCGTAGGCACAAATAGTACATTTCCGGGATAGCGGCGGCCATCGTTGGACTCGGAGCCCTGCCGTTCAAATTTCCCATAGTTGGAGCTTGTACCGCTTCGGGAATGAACACGGGTATACGGCTTGCCATAAGTAAACTGCGGATTGTAGACCGGGGACTTCTGGTAAAACACTAAGATATTCTCGGACTTTTTCAGCGGAGCCCGGTTTGCATTGAGAAAGCCCGTTCCGCGCTCCTTGTACCAAATCCACTCATAGCGGAGCATGGCGAGGTTGGATGCGCCCAGCACCTTGTCAAAGGGGCACTGTGCGAAAAACAGCACTGCGCCATTCGGCTTGACCGCCCATTTCACCGCCTCCCACAGCTCCGGGAGCGGCAGAGGCACATCCCAATAATTCCGGGTTGTGCCGTAAGGCGGATCAGTCAACAGCATATCCACGCTATGTTTGGGCAGGGAGCGCAGGCCCTCAATGCCATCCATGAGAAACAAGCCCTCCTTCGGGACACTTTGTCCCAAAGTGCGGCTATCGGTCATTACGGGCCTCCTTTGTCTTGGCAGGCGCAGGCCGGGCAGCGTTTTCTTTTCCCGTTTGCTTTGCAGCCTCGGCCATCTGCTCCTTGATCGGGGCAGGCCGTACCGCCTGGGCCCGTGCAACAAGCTGTTCCACCGCCGCATGATACGCCTCCACACCAGCCGCGTTAATCCGTTCCTGTGTGGCGTGGTCAGGAATCCGAACCGTAGCCCGGTATCCCGTCCGGCTGGCAGGATCAGGTTTAGAGGGAGCGCCGAGGAAAACCCCGTTTTTCCCGTCCACAACCTTAAAATCGTCGATGACCACACCACCAAAATTGACGCTGGCGAAGCCGATCAGTTTTCCCTGCGGCTCAATCGGGCGGACAGATACCGTGATCGGAACAACCGCCTCCTGCAAGACAGCATCTGTCCGCATTTTTACTGCCTCATCAATGCTAACGCCCTTGACTTCTGCAAGCTCCGCGATGGGAGCATCAAACAGCCAGCGCCGTTCCTCCGCAGCAATCTGCTCCGGGGTCAGCAATACATCGTCTTTCTTACTCAGATAAAATTCCTCCTTTCCGCTTGCCGGAGCAGGCTGGGCGGGGTCGTCCATCAACTCTTTTCTTTGCAGGACGGCCTCCGTTTCCGCCATAAAGCGGTAAGCGTCTGCCTCAGTAAACTCCTCCGGCGTTTTTCCATTCCATAAGCGCGTTCCATCCGCCCCGTATCTTCTCGGCATAAGCACCTCCTCCTGTTAATGAGCGCCAAAGATACGCTGGGCAATGCTCCCGGTCTTAAAGAGCATGAAGCAAAGCAAAACCGTGTAGCCCACAGTTCCCCAAATCGCCCCGATGGGATCGCCGCTTGTTGCGATGCCTTGAATGAGCACCGCGTAAATTGCAACACATACAAGAATCAGCAGCCCTTGAAAGCCCACGGCAAACAGGGACTTGATGTAGTTTTGCCCGGTGCTGCCAAGCTCCCGGTTGGAAAGCGTAGCAACGGGGATGGGGGCCAGACTGGTCAGCAGATAGATTTCCAGCATCCTGCCATACACCAAAACGAAAATGATAATCCCCATCGCCTTCATCGTAAATCCAATGAGCGCAGACTGCAGCCACAGCCCCAACAGCGGTCCCAAGTCCATCGTCTCCAGCGAGGTTTCCAGTTCGGCAAGCATATCCGCCGAAACATCGGTAGAGCCTTGAATGAGCCCGCCTGCCTGCGCGATAACGCTCTGCGACACATCGAACACAGCCATGACGATATTGAATGTATTTGACAGGATTAAGATTGCACAGGCTGTTTTGAACATCCATTTATAGAGGTTCGCAACGTCAACCTCGTGCATATTGTTCTTTTCCAAAAGCATCTGTATGAGCTCATAAGTGGCAACAAAGGTCAGCACCATTCCGGCAATCGGCAGGATCACCGTTTCGGAAAGCTGTCGGATCAGGGAGAAAACCCCGGCGTGCCACGCCGCCGGAGTAGTCCCTACCTGTGCCGCAATCTCTCCGACTTGGGTATTGACGGTATCAAAAAGACCTTCGAGGTTCCCCATGATCCCGCCAATCAGAAGCTCTTTGAGCCAGTTTGTGAGCCAGTCGGTGAGAAAATCCATAAGCGCCTACCTTAAAACAGGCCAGACAGCAGAGGGATCAGTGTGGTGCCAATGACGATGATGCCGCCGCCCGCCATGAGCTGCTTCATGCCCTGGCTTTTGGAGCCCGGGTTATCCGAGCCGTAGCCCTCCAGCAGATTAACCACGCCCCACACGCCAAGGCCAGCACCGAGAGCAATAACGAGGGTCTGTAAAGTGTCGATTGCAGATGAGAAAAATGCCATATAAGCCTCCATTTCTCCGGGATTTTCCCGGTAACAAAAAAGCCGCCCTTGCAGGCGGCAGGTTACAAACTTCGGGACACTTTGTCTCGAAGCGTTTATGCAAAGGCGTCTGGATCGTCGATGTCATCATAGTTGAGGATGTCCTCGTCCTCTTCCGTAAGTGCATCGTCCGGCACAGTCACCTCATACATCGTACACGCCTCGTTCAGACCGGGCCGCCTGCGGCGGTTAATGAGCCTGTCGAGGTCAAAAGCGTTTTTCTGTTTATCGGCCTCCGCCGTATAACGGTAGTTCGGATGCCGTTTCAGATCATACTTGGGAGAGAAGAACGGGGGCAGGCCCCGAAGCTGCAAAATACATTTATCTCCCGGCATGGTTGCAAGTTCGGCTGGGGTCATCAGTTCCCGGCCCAGCCGCTGGGTATTTTGACTGTAGCTTTCCGACTGACCACGGGAGCGGCTGTCAGTCTGCATACTGATTGTGGCTTTTCCCAGCCAGTTCTCGGATATTTCCTTGATGGTGCTGGCTTCGCGGCCACCGAGGAACACCACGCTGTCCATGTTGCCGAGGATTGTCTCGGCGTGTTTATCGTAAATGGCCTTGCACTGTGCCAACTGCTGATACAGCAGGCAAAGACTCACCTCGCGGGAGCGGATAACCGCGACCAGCTTTTCGAGCTGGGGCACCTGTCCCGTGTTGGCTGCCTCATCCCACAACACCCGTACATGGTGCGGCAGGCGGCCACCGTGAACATTGTCCGCCCGTTCACACAGGAGGTTGAACATCTGCGAAAATGCAAGCGCCACTAAAAAGTTGTAGGTCTGCGTGGTATCGGAAATGATGAAGAATACCGCCGTTTTCCGATCTCCGATGCGGTCAAGCTCCAATTCGTCATAGGCCATGACTTCACGAAGCTGCGGGATGTCAAAGGGAGCCAGCCGCGCACCGCAGGAAATTAAAATGCTTTTTGCCGTCTTGCCGCTGGCCAATTTGTACTTTTTATACTGTTTGACCGCGAAGCAATCCGGCTTGCGCTTTTCAAGCCCGGCAAACATATAGTCCACCGCGTTCATAAAGTCCTCGTCATCCTCCTTGACCTCCATGCCGGAAATCATATCCACAAGGGTATTCATGTTCCGATCCTCGGCAGGCCCCTCGAAAATGATGTAGGCAATCAGGGCGCAGTATAAAAGCGTTTCCGATTTCGTCCAGAATGGATCGCCTTCCTTGCCTTCGCCCTTTGTGTTGGAAATCAGGGCATCCACGAATTTCAGAATATCAGCCTCGTTGCGGATATACGCCAGCGGGTTATAGTGCATGGATTTTGAAAAATCTATGCTGTTGAATACCTTGATTTTGTACCCGCGTTTTTGCAGGAAAGCTCCGACCTGTCCCAGCACACCACCTTTGGGGTCGACCACCACATAAGAGGAATGAGCCTGTAAAAGCTGGGGCGTGAGCCAGAAGCGGGTTTTGCCGGAGCCGGACGAGCCGATGATGCAGCAATTCAGGTTTCTGGCATTTGCGGGGATTTTCGGGCGGGTGTTCATCGTGAGAAACTCCGTCCCGGTCAAAATCATGTTGTTTTCAAACCTTGGATCAACAAACGGTTTGATGTCTTTTTCCGTTCCCCACCGGGCGCTGCCATATTCTGCATCCCGCCGAAACTTCTTAGCGTTCTTGCTTTTGAAATAGATCAGCAGCCGGAAACCAACTGCGCCTGCAATACCAACAAGCCAATCCAGCGGGACAAGACCGGGTGCAAAGTCAGCAAAGGCCGGGCCAATCGTCTGGCCCAGCCCGATGAGCTTATGTGCAAAATCGTTCCCCGCCGCCAGCCGGTAGGCCGTTCCCAGCTTGAGGAACGCCCACAGGATGAACAGATAGGGAATGTTCGGAATGAGATATTTTCTGATCTTATCTGTCCTCATGGGCCACCTCCTTTGCACGTTCTTTCTGCTTCGGCTTTTCTTTGGAAAGCTGATCTGCCGCCTGTTGCAGTTGTTCCCGGATGGGAACACGGTTCGATTTTGCTTTGCTTAACACTTTCCGGGAATACTCAGAAAAGCAGGCGGTCATTGCGTCTGCCTGTCCAGCCTTGAAAAACAGCAGGTATTTGTCCGGCCCGGTTTTATAGAACGCATAGTCTACATTCCATTTCCGGGCCACGCGGTCAAAGGACTTGGCATCCCCGGATAGCTCAATGCTGTTGGTGGCTGTACCGTGGGCCATGAGCTTTCGCACACTTTGTTTTCCATGCGGTACTTGCCGCCCACGGTATGCCTTGCGGATCTTCCGGCCCACCATACCCAGCACATACGCCAGTCCCCGCGCCGTCAGCTTGGTTGTTTTTACGGATATGGCTATCGTGCGCCGGGAAATATCTTCATCAATCAGTTACACCGCCTCCTTCCTTGGGACAATTTGTCTCGAAGTGCCATCACCGATCCCCACGGTCTTTTTTCTGCATTTGACGGTAGCCCTCCAAAGAAGAACCGTCTATGATTTCCTGATAAGCGGCCATTTGCTCCCGGATAGAGAGCTTCGGGAAAGAGAATACCTTATGCTCCTTGGGAATATCCTGCAAGCCGTGATACACTTCCACGAAATGATCGCTTTCTTTGACAACATAGCCGCCCGGGGCAAAATGGCCGTTTTCGTGGATGCAGGCATCCCGGCCATACGCCTCATAATCGAAATACGGTTTTACCTGATCCGGCACATCCAACATTTCCAGATCGTCCACATAAATACGCCCCAGCGTTTCCTCATCGGATACGCCGGGGTAAAAGCCGTAACAGTCCAGATTTTGTGTCAGATTGATGATGTCCCGCACCGAAGAACAGTGATCGCCACTGTCGAGGACGGCCTCCAGTGTTTCCAGCTCCGATGAGGTAAGCTCGGAAAGCAGGCAGGCCAGATGATTAAGCTCGTCCAGATTTTCATACTCGCTCAAATGGTCATAGAGCCCCAGCACATCCCCATCGAAAGAGGTAATAAAAATTTCCTGATAGCGGACGCCATCCACGCCGATCCGTTTTAAGAGAGCCTCCACATCCTGGGCGGTTGTGGGAAATTTCAGTGTTTCACCCACAAGCTGGCCCTCGCTGTACTTTCCGGCGTTGGTAACGTAGGCTTCAAACAGGGTCGCCATCAGCGGCGGCCCTGTCCCTTGACGGTCAGGATGCCCTCAAGGGTTGTTGCCGTAATTCCCAGCCGCTGGGCCACGGCAATATCATTTTTCATGGCTTCGGTCATACTGTGCCCGCAGACAACCAGCACATGAGAACGGCGGAGCAAGTCACGGCTCATGTCGATGCCGCTTTTATGCTCCTCGGGAACAGCATCGTTGAGAAACAGGGGCAAGTACAAAGGCGGACAAATAGGAGAAAAGCCTGCCTCATACACGGTGCGGCAATACTGCGCCGCCAGTTCTGCGTTTTCGCTATCGCCGCCGAGCCATGCAGCGGTGATATAAGCAAGGGGTCGTTTCATCGTTCATACCTCCGATATTTTAATAAGAAAGTTCAACCCAAACCCCACGCCCTTTCCCAGTCTTGGGAAAGGGGGCGGCTCTGAAGGATATACCCCCGCCGCTTGCCGGGGAAATAGCACAGCCGGGGCAGACCGTCAAGGGCGAGCCGCCGAAAACGGCGGTGCGCTGCACCCTTGACGGCCCACTCCCGGCTGTACTAAAAAACAGGCGGCGACGGGGGATATATACCACCAGAGCTTCTGCGCGAGGGCGGGGCCCTCGGGACAAAGTGTCTCGAAGTTGTTACTTGTCAAGTTCCTGCTTTTTCGGGGCTTTTGCCAGCTCCGGCGGCTGTTTTTCTTTCCAGTCATCCAGCAGGGACATAATCTGTTCTTTCATTTTGGCGGGAGTGACCTCCTTGCCAAAATACTTTTCCAGTTCCGCAGTAGAAATAATCACGCCTCGATCCTCCTTTTTCTGTTCTGATAAGATACCGTCAATGACATCGCCGTTGAGCTTGCCTTCCTTATCCAGCTCCCGGAGCCGTTTAGCCTGGGCCAGCGAGGGCGAAGCCTGCTCCCCATCAATGGAAACAGCGATAAGCCTCTGATTTTTCGGTTTGATGTAGGACAGCTCCACGGCAGGCATGAAGCCCATCTTTTTATCGTCTACCTTATCCAGAAGCTCCGGCACAAGGGAGTTGAGCCGCAAGTAGCGCATGACCTTTTTATAGTTCATATCATGCGCCTCGCCCACAATCTCAACCGAGCGTTTCCCAACATCGCCTTCTGCAACGCCTTTCAGCCGCCCGCCCTGATGCTTGATGTCCTCAACCTCGAGTTCCAGCAGCGCGGCCAATTCGCTGGGGAGCATCCCGTCACGCTGCTTGTTGCTGTCCTTCATGGCCTGTACCGCTTCGTGGTCGGTCATTTCACGGACGATAAAGGGCATTTCCTCCAGCCCCGCCAGTTCACTGCCGTGGGTACGGCGATGGCCCGCTACAATTTCATAGCCGTTTCCGTCTTTCTCCGGGCGGGCAAGACCGGGAACCATTACACCGTTTACGCGGATAGAAGCAACGATTTCCTGCATCTTCGCATCGTCCCGTACCTTAAAGGGGTGCGGACGGAATGTGTGAAACGGATGAACCTCGGATAGTTTCAGATAAACCAGCTTGCCTTCCTCAACCGGGCGGGGCGGTGTGGTCGGCTCGGGAGCCGTCTGTTCCGCAGTGGCAGTTTCCTTCGGTGCCGTATCCTGTGCAGGCTTAATGGGCTCCTTGGCATCCGGGGCCTTTCCGTCACTTCGGGACACTTTGTCTCGTTTGGACGGCTTGGGCTTGTCAGGGGCCGTCTTATCCGCCTTGGGTGGGCGGCCCTTGCGGGCCCCAGCCGATTTCTCCGATTTCTGATTTTCAGTCGCAGCCTTTTCCGCTTTCGGCGGACGGCCACGGCGCGGCTTTTTCGGTTCCTCCGTATTGGCGGGCTGCGGTGTTTCTCCGGGGGCTGCCGCCTCTGGCGTTTCGGGGGTTTCCGCCTTTTCGACTTCGGCGCGGGCGTTCTGTCTCTTTTCTGCCATAAGCTCATTGATTTTGTCAAAGGACACAACCACATCGCCGGGCTCAGGTATGGCAGGCCCGGTCTGTTCCTGCTGGGGTTCAGATGCTGCGGCCTGTTCGGGTGTGGCGATAGGCTCGGCGGCCTCCGGGGAAATATTCTCCGCAGGGCCAGTATTCAGTTTTTCATCGGCCATTTACGATCCTCCTTTTCGTTAAAGTCGCACAAATTTGAACGCTAAAATTTTGTAGTTATTTTTGTGCCTCCTTTCCGTCTATCCACGCAAAAAAGCCGCCCGTTTTTCATACCGGACGGCTTTTTGCGTAATGTGATAGATCAAATATTATTTTTTCTGGTTTGTAGGCTCCGAAAAGCCTTGTATTTACAGTGTTCCTAATAGGAAGTAATCATAGGCTATTTCATATGCGCCGCCTTTGTCTGTAATGCTCTTGGCATCTTCTCTATGCAATATGGTTTCTCCATTTTTCTTTACATCAATTTTCATATTTTGTCCTTTCCTCGGCCTCTTCTGTCACGTTCATGTTTAAATATTTCCTACACGCTTTCTGGCTTGCTTGCCGGTATGAGGAATGTTGCGCCATGTACCTACTTCCCCGGCGGTTGTTGTGCATATAATATCCAGTATTTGCGCAGTCACAATTCCCTCTGTATCTCAATACACCGTCTATAACATAAAAGGAAAAGTGACTGCACGAACCGCACCGGCCAGTATAATCTTTTAACGGTTTCGGCATATTTAATCTCCTACGCAAACCGGAGCTATCCGGTCTGCTAAAACATACTGATCTGCTGTTCATCATATTCATATTTTCCGCTTGTCAGCTTTCCGTGCATTTTCAACCTCTTTACCCGATCTTTCTGTTTCCGGTTGGCCATATATTGATTATCAACCTCAGGTGGCACAGAGAAATAATACTCTTCCGGCAATGGAATCTGATTTTCTTCACAAATTTTCCGGATCTGTTCCTGCTCATAAATGATATGGTTTCGCGTCAGGTTCATATTGCATCCATCTGACCAGAACGGATCATTGCACCCGTTCTGGTTTATGTCCTTCCATTGGCCTATTTCTTTCCGGATCTGCTCACTATATAACTTTACTTTTTTCTCCGGCGTTTCTTCTTTCATGACGGTATCTCCATAAAATCAAACAATGTCGGCTCGTCCACTTCATTCTCCGCAGCCTGCAGATACCCAACGCCATCCCGGAAGTAATCCGGATTCAGTTCGCATCCCTTGCCGTTCCGATGCATCTTAACCGCCGTCATTGGTACTGTCATAAGGCCACCGAACGGATCATAGACCGTATCGCCCTCATTGCTGTATCTGTTGATGATTCTCTCCACGATATCCAACTGCAACGGACATACGTGCATCTGTGCGCGTCTGCGACTCTGTGTGGTGTTAAGGGTACGCATCCGGTTGATATCATCCCACACTTCCAACTGATTCCACGATCCCGGTGCAACAACCATAAATGTTGCCGGGAGCTTCCCATCCTTGTCCAGATTTTCCGCAAGCTTCACATGGTCCTCATAGTTATATACATTGCTGCGGCTGTACTCTCTGTACACTGTCTGTAAGCTATCAACCGGAAAATCTTTGAGCTCTTCCTTGCTGATCAGTCGGTCTCCTGACGATCTCCAATAACCATGTGCATCAATCTGCCACTGTGCTCTTGTATAATCCTCTTTCGATTTCTTTACCGGTACATCTGCATAAGCTGTACTTCTGTCTGTAGGAAGTTTACGGAACAATAGTATATATTCCGGACATCCTACACCCATCTTGGAACCGTCCTTGCACTGCTCCGTCCATCCAAGGCGGTATGTCTGGTTATTCTCACGGACTACATCGGTCACGACCGTAATCATGCCGAAATATTGAAATCCATGCTTCATGTAATGGCTGATGCACTGTGCGTGAAATGGTTCAATAGTTGGCATCCCGGTACCAGTTGCATTTCCAAATAATACACGATCTTTAACATGGATTGCTGCCACACGCCCCGGCTTAAGCACTCGAAGCAGTTCCGGTGTAAGGAAATCCATCTGCTCAAAGAACCGGTACGTGTTCTGGTTATGCCCGAAATCGTTATAATTGGCACTGTACTCGTAATGGTTACCGAATGGAATCGAGGTATGTATCAGATCGATGCTGTTTGTTTCCATTGCCCGGGTTTCCTCTACACAATCCCCATATACCGCTTCATAATGGTTTCCTCTCACTGTTCTCTCTTCTCTGCTACCTTCCACGCCCATCTTCCTTTCTAACCGCTGTGTCTTATTTTCCGAGTTAAGACCATACTTCTTTACAATCTCGATCATCTTTGCGACCATGTGATTGTGATTCTTCCATTTTTCAAGCAACGCTTCCTTGATCTGCCGCTCATTTTCCATGTAAATAATGTCGATCACAACCGGTTTTTTCTGCAAAAATCTGTAGCACCGGTGCACCGCCTGGATAAAATCATTAAACTCATAATCAATTCCAAGGAATATCTCCCGGTGGCAATATCTCTGAAAGTTACATCCGGATCCGGACAATGATTTCTTTGTGGCAAATAATTTTGTCCGTCCATTCGAGAAATCAATTACCCGCTGTTCCCGCAGGTCATAGTCCATCGATCCGTAGATATCCACCACCTCTGGCAGTGCTTTCTTAATCGCATGCCGTTCATTCTCCAGGTCATGCCACAACAAGAAATGATCGTCCGGCGATTCTTCCACAATTCTTTTCATTTCTGCTACACGGCGGTCAATGCTTTCTCTTTTAACTGCCGCAGCTTCTTTCAATCCCTCGGCAGCTTCCTGAAATAACTGCATCTGGCCGTCACGATCTGCAGTATCGCCATAATGCACCGGCAATTCATGCCATCTTACTTCAAGCGGCGGCAGATCATATCCCTCATCGGAATATACCGGATTGAGATCTGAAGGTTTCGTGATAAAAAGCGCCCAACTTGACACCCACATCCAAAATTCATCTTCCATATTTGGATATAATGTCAGATTGTTTGCCTTGGTGCTGTCGCGCTGGAAGAATCTCGTCAACGCCTGCCCGGTATCCATCACTTCCAGATATCCGGCATAATGGATCAGTTCCTTGTATTTGTTTGGTGATGGTGTAGCCGTGGCTACCAGCTTATACGGAACGTTCTTGAATTTATCCAAGAATGTCTGATAAGTCTTGCTTCCGAAACTCCTTAAAACACTGGCTTCATCAAGTGCTGTTGCTGTAAAATAATCTGGCCGAATATCCCCATCACGAACACGCTCATAATTCGTCAGCACAATCTGACTTGTACTTTGTTCAACTTCTTCCATTGTCCGGCAGTATTCTGGCTTTTCATATCCAAGCACTTCCACCGCATCATGCGTGAACTCCTGCTTTACTCCAAGCGGCAGCACGATCAACGCACGGCCACCGCTATGTTCTGCTGCCAAATGGCAAAACTCAATCTCCTGCACGGTCTTTCCAAGTCCGAAACTCTCAAACAGTGCACGCCTGCCACCTTTCAGCGCCCACACCACAGCATCCCTCTGGTGCGGTTTCAATACCTTATTGACTTGTTTAGGATCCACAACGAATCCGCTTTCTGTTGCAAGTTCAATCTTTGTTTCCAAAAAATCTTTATATGTCATTTTTCAAAAGGAACCCGATATATCGTTACCCCGGCCGGAGGTTCGGCTCCTTTCACATCATTTTTTCTAACTCTGGAATAATATCTTCCTGTTTTATATATCGCTGGTAATATTGCTCTAAAATGTCTTTAATACACCGCTTTAGGGTATCGTACTTTTCCTGTATCGAATCCCTTTGTTCCTCGCATTTATCCAATTCATCCTGGACGTCGTCAATATCACCTGCCTCATCTTCAAGAACGGAGTAATCAGATTGCAATTCTTCATATGCTGATTTCAATTCTTCGTATTCCTGCCGCAGTCCACCATCGCACCCATCTTCAAAGGCTTTCCGAACTGCTTCATACACTTCCGGATCCATATAATCGCGAAAGTCGTCTATTCTCGTGATGTAGGCAATTTGTCCTTTATATTTAAATCCAATCATATCTTTTCTGAAAGGAACCCGGCGCGCCTTTTATCCGGATAGGTTCCGGCTCCTTTCTAAATAAAATCTTCTAAACTCATCTGTCCTTTGCAATTACCGCCTATCGTTGTTGGATCCCATCCAACGCCAATATAATCAAGTACTTTCGCCCATCCATAATCATTCCCGTCTTTGTCTTTACACATATGAAACATCAAATAATCCCATTCCTTAGGATTGCTCTCATAAAGTAAATCAAACCGATGTGGACGCTTTTCCATGTGAATACCAAAACCGCACATACTGCATCCGGTACGCTGTGCCTTTGTCGTATACAACGTTCCGTCTGGCTTTTTCTCAATCGTACCATAAATCTCCGGTATCAAAGATTCCGGCATCTGAAAATCTTCTGTTATTATCCCATCCTTGATTCCAGCAGTACGATACTTCTCTTTTAATCCGTTCTTCCAGAGATCATCCATCTCCAAGGCAAGTGTAAGAATGTCCTGCCGGTGGAAGATTGCAAACGGCGCTGATCGTATTGTGGATGCACCGAAGTAATTGCATCCGTTCATCCGCAGGCTCTTGGCACGTCTTCCACCCTCGGATGCCATCAGTCCCAAATACGGCACACTGTTATGTTCCTTTCCCCAGTCATCACAATTCTTTTCCTTAAGGTAATAGCAACATTTCGCTGATACCAGAAAATCCGGCTTTTGAAAGTCACATCCTTCGGTTTCATTTTCGTATCCACCGAACAGCTTTAACCACCGCTGATTAAGCTGCATCTTCGAATTCTTCTGCCAGCCGCCGTATTCCCCGGTCTCTCCCGTTATGATCGCGTGTCTGACTGTCTTATTCTTTTCCGTTGGATTCTGCAGCAACTCGATTTTCCCGGCGATTTCCTTAGATATGACCGGAAAGCCAAACTCCCGTATAACCTTTGGCTTTGTCCATCGTGTACCATCATCCCGCATGAGTGGCGGCACATTTATAATTCCGATTGCCTTATGTACTCTTTGAATGCTTGCATCCTCGAGTGTAGATGCTGATACACCTGGTACATCGATATGACACACTTCATGAAGGAACATATACAATATGATGCTGTCCAAACCTCCAACTGATACATGGCAGTTCAATTCTCTACGATCACATTCTGATCTGAACTCTTCCGCTCTGATCTGTGCATATTTTCTTTTAAAACTGTAATCCTGCTTTTCTTTTTGCATGAATGAAGCAATCTTCTCATAAGCTCCAAGTCGCTTCATCCTATCTTGTACTGATTCCATTTGTTTTTGGAGTAAAGAGCTCTTTAACGCTGGCCAGCAAACCTCTCACTCCTTTCGATTTATTTTAAAATTTCATCCAAGCAGGCATTCCAGCCTTTATCAAATCTTCCATTATCACAATAATCAGGATGATTTGCTTTCTCTGGCAGTTCCCAGAGCGGACACCAATCCGGCTTTTCTCCGTCTGGTAAAAGTTTTCCTACCGCACAGCACAGATATTCGTCATCATTCTCTGTCTCATAGCACAATGTGCATTTCTGGCATACCTGTTCCGGCATATCCATAACCAATACTGCTTTAGACATTTCTCACACTCCTTCCGGTTTTTCACGCCGCTCAAATTCGATAACCCAAACCCACGGATTTGCATCCCAACCGTAGCGGTCAAGGTCGGATTTTTT
>ENA-UEOY01000243-UEOY01000243.1-human-gut-metagenome-genome-assembly--contig:-NODE-243-length-24707-cov-213.455704_pt1 | contig 24707 bp, 22 predicted proteins | sample MGYA00242892_ERZ507900 | MGnify/ENA primary metagenome ERZ507900 (study PRJEB26167, sample SAMN06115427) | human gut metagenome | host: Homo sapiens | place: China:Henan | collected 2015-04-15...
TGCTCGGCAACAAAGACAACAGACGCAGCCGTTGACCTCAACGGCGAGTGGGACATCGTGAAAGTAGACGGCACCGCTGTCGACACCACAAAGACAGAGTTCCGCCCTACCCTCGGCTTCGAAACCGCAAAGGACAACGTGTTCGGATGCGCCGGATGCAACTCTATCAACGGCAAGGCAAAAGTGGATGCTGCAAAGCAGACCATCAGCTTCTCGGAGATAGGCAAAACGCTGATGCTCTGCGCCAATATGGAGTATGAAGAAAAGATTATGAAGGCACTCGAAAGCGTGAAGGGATACAAGGCTGCTGGCGAAGGCTGCGTAGAACTGACTGACGGCAGCGGAAATGCCGTACTGCAGTTGAAGAAGCAGTAAACAGACTCTCTCCGTAGCGGATGTGAAAGCCTCCGCTACGGAATAACCCCTGAAACAATAATAATATGAAGCATATAGTATTTCTTACCGGCGCCGGCATGTCCGTAGAATCGGGTTTCAAGACGTTCCGCGGCAACGACGGCTTGTGGGAGAACTATCCCGTCGACCAGGTTGCGTCGCACGAGGGATGGCTTGCCGACCCCACGCTCGTAACCAACTTCTACAATATGCTGCGCCGAAAGCTCTACGCAGCGCAGCCCAATGAGGGTCACCGCCTCATCCACGAGCTGGAGAAAGACTATAAGGTGACGGTCATCACGCAGAACGTGGACAACCTGCACGAGAAGGCAGGCTCCACTAATGTTATTCATCTGCACGGCGAACTGACAAAGGTGTGCTCCTCGCGCGACGTCGATGACCCGCGCTATCAGCGCACTCTGACCGAGGACAACTGCGAGGTGAAGCCCGGCACACTCGCCGGCGACGGATCGCTCGAACGCCCGTTCATTGTGTTCTTCGGCGAGTCGGTGCCTATGATTAGCGTTGCGGCGGAGGCAGCCGAGCAAGCCGACCTCTTCGTGATTATAGGCACATCGCTCAACGTCTACCCCGCTGCGGGCCTCATCCACTATGTGCGACCCTCAGTGCCCGTATATCTCATCGACCCCGAACCGTCGATGGGCGTAGGCAGACAGAACTTCAAGCACTTCCAGTGCGGAGCAAGCGAGGGAATGAAGCTATTGTGCGAAGAACTCTGTTGACACGACGTAGACTACTCTGATATTCCACAGACGCATCAGCGTAGTGCTACTTAGCATTATGTGCAGACACAAAAAAATAAATGGGTGCAGTTCTTCATTTGGTAAGAACTGCACCCATTTTATATTATTAGAACTTTACTGTTAGAACTTGTAGTTGATGCCGAACAGAATGTTTCTGCCGTCCAGGTTTACACCCCATGTGTTAGCCTCATCAACACGCTGATAGCCAAAGAAGCCAATCTTTGTAACAAAAGCCACGTGATTAGAGAGGTTCACCTTAAGACCTGGCTTCAAACCAACTTCCCAAACATCATAGTCGCTCGAGCTATGCTGCAAGTCGTGATGCTCATAGCCAATGGTACCCTCAATGAAGAAGTCAACAATCTTTGCGCTGCAAGCTGTGTAACGAACATACGGAGCAACCTCAAAAACCTTCTCCTTGTCCTCAACGCCGGAATAACCTAAAGAGATACCTGCGTCCCACTTCTTATCCAACTGGAAACCTACCTCTGGAGCAATCTTCCAGCTGAACTTAGAGTCGTGGTCATAGCTGGTGTTAGCAAAACCAACACCACCACCAATGTACACCTGAGCGCTTGCACACACGGCTACAAAGAGAGTAGCCAAAGTCATCATAATCTTTTTCATAAACATTATGTTTTTTAAGTGATTACTGCACGAAACATTACGTCCCATGCCAATAGTATTAAATATTTAAGCACTGCAAATGTACACTTTTTAATGATATAAAACAATAAAATAACAACAAATAAAGACGAATATACCCAAATATTCCACATTTTTGATATAAAATAAGCAGTTTGAGCACCATATTTACACTATTCACTTATTTATTCGTAACTTTGCAAAACAAATATACTCAAAGAATAATGCACAAACTCAGAACAATAGAAATGCAGCGTCTGTCAGTAGACGAGTTTCACGAGGCGAATAAGCTGCCGCTCATCGTGGTGCTCGACGACGTGCGCTCGCTCCACAACGTAGGTTCGGTGTTCCGTTCCTCAGACGCTTTCCGCGTTGAGGCGGTCTACCTCTGTGGCATCACCGCTACTCCGCCCCACCCCGAGATACATAAGACGGCACTCGGCGGCGAGGACTCCGTGGCTTGGCACTACTTCGAGACGGCTACCGAGGCGGTGACTAAACTGCAGAAAGAGGGCGTTTTCGTCTATTCTATAGAGCAGGTGGAAGGCTCTACGAAGCTGCAGAACCTACAACTGGACACCGACCGCCGCTACGCCGTGGTGTTCGGCAACGAGGTGAAAGGCGTACACCAGGAGGTGGTAGACCTTGCCGACGGATGTCTTGAGATACCGCAGTTCGGCACAAAGCACTCGCTGAACGTCAGCGTGACGGCAGGCATCGTGATTTGGGAGGTTGCAAAGCAGTTTTTGGAAAGGCTTAAACTTTAAGTCTGTCTTTTTAAAAATATTCTTTGCTAACAACAATAAAAACAATGCAAATTGTAGAAATACTAATTATTCTTACAATTTGCATTGTTTTTATTGTATATACGCAACTATATACCATTGAGTTCTAATAAATCAATTTATTATGCATCAATAATTGTAAATATTATCCAAGCTATAAATGGAAACAATATTACAAAAAAATCACCTGAATATTTTTTAAAAGCTTGTTTATAACTTCCTGTCTCTTGCTTATGAGAATATATTAAAAAAACAGTACTGAAAGCAAATAGGAAAAAAAATATCACAGTTATATAATCCATCCAATTAACTCTGCAGCCACGATTTATAAGTGCACTTATAAACCAAGAGAAACTAAATAATTCATGTAGCCTTTTCATTTATAATTACTTTTTATTCATACAGTTACCAAAATCACATTTTGGTCAAAAATACAAATTAAAAACAAATACTACAAACAGTATTTTTATTTTTTATAATTTCATAAGAAAACACAACAGATTATTTATAAGCATCTCACTATCTAATAATTATAACTCTATTTATTATTTTTTTCGTAACTTTGCAGCGTTATATCCACTTGAAACATACATAATTATATAAATGAAGAAACTTTTTATCGAGACATACGGCTGCCAGATGAACGTGGCAGACTCAGAAGTAGTGGCTTCAATCATGCAGATGGCAGGCTACGAACTGTGCGAGAACGAGGCTGAGGCTGACGCCATCTTCCTCAACACCTGCTCTATCCGCGAGAATGCAGAGAACAAGATATACGGACGACTTGAGACTCTGCACGCAGAGAAGAAGAAGGGACGCGAGCTTATACTCGGCGTGCTCGGCTGCATGGCTGAGCGTGTACGCGAAGACCTCATACAGAACCACTTCGCCAACCTCGTTTGCGGTCCCGACTCCTACCTCAATCTGCCGGACATGATTGCGCAGTGCGAGAACGGACAGAACGCCATGAACATCGAGCTGAGCACCACTGAGACCTACCGCGACGTTGTGCCGCAGCGCATCGGCGGCAACCGCGTGAGCGGTTTCGTGAGCATCATGCGCGGCTGCAACAACTTCTGCCACTACTGTATTGTGCCCTACACTCGCGGACGCGAACGCTCGCGCGACGTGGAGAGCATCCTGCGCGAGGTGAAAGACCTGCACGACCGTGGCTTCAAGGAGGTGACGCTGCTCGGACAGAACGTGAACAGCTACGGACTCACGCCTGCCGGAAAGCGCATCGAGGGCGGCTGCTCGTTCGCCGAACTGCTGCACAAGGTGGCGCAGAGCGTGCCCGATATGCGCGTGCGCTTCACCACATCCAACCCCGAGGACATGACCGACGACATCCTGTACGCCGTAGCCGAAGAGCCTAACCTCTGCAAGCACATACACTTCCCGGCACAGAGCGGTTCGACAAAGATACTGAAGCTGATGAACCGCAAGTACACACGCGAGCAGTACTTGGAGCGCGTGGAGGCAATACGCCGCATCATACCCGGCTGCGGACTCTCTACCGACCTCTTCGTGGGCTATCACGACGAGACACCGGAGGACCACGCAGAGACACTCTCGCTGGTGCGCGAGTGCCAGTTCGACTCGGCTTTCATGTTCAAGTACTCCGAACGTCCTGGCACATACGCCGCAAAGCACTTGCCCGACAACGTGCCGGAGGAGGTGAAGATAGAACGCCTCAACGAGCTTATAAGCCTTCAGACAGAGGTGAGCGCAGAGCAGAACCGCAAGGACATCGGCAAGACATTCGAGGTGCTCGTAGAGGGATACTCGAAGCGTTCGCGCGAGCAGCTCATGGGACGCACCGAGCAGAACAAGGCGGTGGTGTTCGACAAGGGCACATACCGCATCGGCGACCGCGTCATGGTGAAGATAACGGATGCCACATCGGCTACGCTGTTAGGCACTATAGCAGAATAAACCCACCGTCAGGCACTACATCAGAATAAAGACATGAAAGAATTTCTACAGGTACTGAGGCGCTTCGTGCCGCCATACAAGAAGTACATCGCGCTGACAGCCACGTTCAACATCCTGTCGGCTGTGCTCAACATCTTCTCTTTCGCAGCACTCATCCCCATCCTTCAGATACTCTTCCGAACAGAAGGCGCAGGCAATGCTACGCATCTCATGCCGTGGAGCTTCGACAACATAAAGGAGGTGCTGTCGAACAACGCCGACTACTACGTGACGCAGCTCATCGCCAACGTCGGACCGACCACTACCCTACTCGTAATCGGTCTGTTCCTCGCCTTCACCACGTTCCTCAAGACGGGTGCATACTTCCTTTCGTCGGCCACAATCATACCTGTGCGAACGGGCGTGGTGCGCGACATACGCAACCAACTCTACCGCAAGATTACATCGCTGCCGCTCAGCTTCTTCTCCGACGAACGCAAGGGCGACATCATAGCGCGTATGACGGGCGACGTGCAGGAGGTAGAGAGCTCGATAATGTCGTCGCTCGACATGCTCTTCAAGAACCCTATTCTCATCACGTTCTACTTCGGAGCGCTCATCTTCATCTCGTGGCAGCTCACGCTCTTCACCATCGTCTTCGTGCCAATCTTCGGATGGTTCATGGGCTGCGTGGGCAGAAAGCTCAAGAAGAAGTCTATCAAGGCGCAGTCGCTCTGGAGCGACACTATGTCGCAGGTGGAGGAAACGCTCGGCGGACTGCGCATCGTGAAGGCGTTCTGCGCAGAGGACAAGATGAACACACGCTTCTCGAACATCAACAACGAATACCGCGACGCCGTGCAGCGCGTGAACATACGCCAGCAGATGGCGCACCCGATGAGCGAGTTCCTCGGCACAGTGCTCATAATCATCGTGCTCTGGGTGGGCGGCATACTGGTGCTCGACAACAAGATACTCTCCGGCCCGTCGTTCATCTATTATCTCGTGATGCTCTACTCCATCATCAACCCGCTGAAGGAGTTCTCCAAGGCAAGCTACAACATTCCGAAGGGTCTTGCCTCAATGGAGCGCGTAGACAAGATTCTGAAGGCGGAGAACACCATCAAGGAACCTCTGCAGCCGAAGCACATCGCTTCGTTCGAGCATCAGATAGAGTTCCGCCACGTGTCGTTCCGCTACGGCGAGCAGTGGGTGCTGCGCGACATCAACCTCATCATCGAGAAGGGCAAGACCGTGGCTCTCGTCGGACAGAGCGGATCGGGCAAGTCGACACTCGTCGACCTCATTCCGCGCTACTACGACGTGCAGGAGGGCGAGGTGCTCATCGACGGCATCAACGTCAAGGATCTCGGCATACACGACCTGCGTCAGCTCATCGGCAACGTCAACCAGGAGGCGATACTCTTCAACGACTCGTTCCGCGGCAACATCACGTTCGGCGTAGAGAGCGCTACGCAGGAGCAGATTGAGCAGGCGGCACGCATAGCCAACGCCCACGAGTTCATCATGCAGACCGAACAGGGCTATGACACCAACATCGGTGACCGCGGCGGACGTCTCTCAGGTGGACAGCGACAGCGTGTGAGCATAGCCCGCGCCATACTGAAGAATCCGCCTATACTCATCCTCGACGAGGCTACATCGGCACTCGACACCGAGAGCGAACGCCTCGTGCAGGACGCGCTGGAACGCCTTATGAAGTCGCGCACGACGGTGGCTATCGCCCACCGCCTGTCTACCATCAAGAACGCCGACGAAATATGCGTGATGCACGAGGGCGAGATTGTGGAGCGTGGCACACACGAAGAACTCATCGCACTTGGCGGTTACTACAAGAAACTGCACGAGATGCAGAAGTAACAGCCTTAGGGATAAAGAAAGCCCGAAGTCCTGATCTACTGGACTTCGGGCTTTCTTCGTTCTACCGAACAGCAATATATACTTACGCCTTCCTACTTCAACGATTCGTCATACAATACATTGGTTGCCATATGCTGCACTTCGTTGACTATAGCAGGATAAGCCTTAACAAACTCATGCAATCCAATACTGTTGCCTTGCTCGTCATAGGTTTTGCCTACGCCCTGAAATTCGGTTCCTTCAACCGCAACCTTGCCGTTTGCATGAAACACCTTTATCAATGTAACCTTTCCCTCTTCAAAAGTCATACATACCGTTTTATTGTCTTCAGACCATGCCTTTCCACTGAAAGGCTCTTCATCATAATACGCTACGGTAAGACTCTTGTTGAATACCAGCTGACTTATCTTAACCTCCTTAGTACACGACATAAGAGTGAATACGCACAAAATCAATAAAAGTTTTCTCATATAGAACTACCGTTATCTTGTTATATATTTATTGTATAGAATATTTTCTCGAACACAGCCTTTTCCTTTTTCCAGTCTCCAGTGGAATAAGTGGCTGTATTCGTTCTGCCTTCCGTATCGGTAAATGTGAATACAACCGGTGTCGCTGACGTGTATAGCTTCTTTATGTCCTGGTAGCTCAACTGGGCAGTTGTACGCACAACGAAGTTGCGACCCTTCGTTTCGTGATACAGCAGCTTTACATCTGAAGCCTCCGTCGCAAACGTACCGTTGCTCACGGACAAGCGGCTTATATCTTCGCGATTAGGCGAAACAACAGTGAAGTTCATGGTCAGCGAGTCGCAATGAGACACATAAGTCATATCGAATACAAATCGCTTAATGTCCTTGCTACGCTCGCTCAGCTTCTTGTTACCAATAAAATAAGCATCTCCCTTTTTTGTAGAGAAGGGATTCAAGCGGTTCGAAACAGACTGTGCGCTCGTACCGGCAATGCCAGTTGCAAGCATTATCATCAATAGAAATATTCTCATCTATCATCTATTTTAAAAAAAGAAGGATAACCTACTACTGTTGGTTATCCTTCCTATAAATTTCATTTAACCGAAACTACATCTTAGTGATTACTCACCGTAAACGTAAGTTGTCTTTGTACCGTAAAGACCAAGGATGCTTGTTGTCTTAACGTCAACGTGAGAAATCTTCTTGATGCCTGCATTCTTAGCAGCTGTATTGATACTTGCGTCACCACCGAAAGTCAGAACGCTGAGGAATACCGGATAAGAAGCCTTACCGCACTTTGTACCTGCTGTGTTTGATGTTGCAGCGAGTGGGTTCACTGCTGAACAGCTTGTCATTGCTGCAGCTACCAAGAGAGCTGCCATTACCTTTAATGATTTCATAGATAATAAATTTAAATTTTTGTAATTGTATAAAAATACTATTTGCAAAAGTAAATAGTTATTAATGAATAGATGTTTTTTTTTGTTAATTTATTTTAAACAGATGTATTTTTATACACAAAACTAATCTAATACACCTATTAGTATAAAATAAACATAACAAAGCCATACTTTTTACCGCACGATATAAAAACCCAACAACCACAGAACAACCAGTTATCCACAATTTACACAACCTGTTGATAACTCCGTAACAGACTGATTCACAAATCTTATTTATCAACAGACCTGTGTATAACTACGTTAGTTAGTAGGTACAGGAGTATTTACAGGCGTGTACAGGCGTGTAGCGAGATGGGAAAAAAGCGTGTACGGGAGGGCAACGTTATGCACAGGAGAACAGCGTGATTGCGCACAGGAGGGTAGCGTTATACACCGGAGGGCAGCGTGATTGCGCACAGGAGGGTAGCGGGTTGTGCACAGGAGGGTAGCGTGGCTATGGCAGGATGCCATAGCCTCCTAAATTAGCGAGTTATCCACAATTATCTGCAACCTGTTGATAACTACGTAACTAACTAACAGCTAATGTAATGTTATCCACAAACACGTTGATAACTATGTTTAATAAACACTTTCACACTCCGAAACATCATGTTTTGTTATCAGATTCCGTCCGCCACCCGATCGGATTCCGTACGCCACCCGATTGGATTCCGTACGCCACCCGATTGGATTCCGTCCGCCGTCCGATCGGACGGCGTTCGGTACACGATGACATAAGTTGCGCTTTTCACCAACAATTGCTGCGCTTTACGCTAACAGTCGCTATACTCTGACACAACCCCAAACGTCATGCTATCCTGTTGATAATGTTGATAACACAGGTAAAAGACTGATATACAACAAGAAGTTATTAACATATTATGTTTACAATTGTGTGGAAAGGCAAGGGATAGTCCGTTTAAACGACAGAAAAAACCGTTGATAAACACAGGAAAACCTGATTGATACAAGACCAAAACTACTGTAATCAGCAAAAAACAACGCTTCACCTGTTGATACTGTTGATAACTTGTGTAAGACGCTGAAAGCCAACAGGTAGTTATTAACACGCCTGTTGATAACCATGTTAATAGGAGGAGGGTGTGTCAAAACTATAGAATTGTGATGAATGGCTAACTGTAGGAGACTACGGCATTCTTGCCGTAGTCATTGCAAACAGTTGTATTTCAGTTACTAATGGCTACGGCAGGAATGCCGTAGCCTCCTACGATTAGAACCGTTTGCTATTCAATTTGCCAAATATTTTAGTTTTGACACACCCTCCACGCAGCCGTATTGATGGTTGCGTGCAGTCACACTGCCTTATTGATGGCAAATTGCGTGGGTATGGCAAGGATGTCATACCCTCCTATGTCTTCATTTCAAGTTTTAACGCACACCTCCTGTTATTATTCACAAATCTGTTGATAACCTGTTGATAACTTACTAACAACACTGTTAACAACTTAGCTGTTATCAACAGGCGGACAGGCAGAGTAGGGTGGATGTGGATAACTGTGTGCGTTATCAAATTAATATTCTAAAGTTTTCCACAGGTTTTTAAGAGAAAAAGATATAAACTTATTAACTTTGCAGGTGTAATAGCACTTTTGTGTATAACTAACATATATAACTTATTTTCAAAGAGAAAATATTAACACAACCTGTTGATAATGATGTCTTACAGGTTTATAACGAAATAACCAAAGAAATAGGTAGAAAGTTTTCAACGTACTAACAGTATATCATACTCATAATCTTTTTCTTTTCTTTAAAAATAAAAAGAAATAGATATATAAAGAGATGTTGGTAAGTCTGTCTACTTGTCTACTTGTTTACTCGTCAACTAAAAAAATATATGAACAACGATTGGAAAGAGAAGGGTTACATCGACGAAGCGGTTGATGAATCCGTTGACTTGAAAAAAGAGATACGTCGCTTGTGTGAAGAGAAGGATGCCGTGGTGCTCGCTCATTATTATACAATGGGTGAGGTGCAGGAGGTGGCTGACTTCATTGGCGACTCGCTGGCATTGGCTCGTAAGGCTGCGAAGACCGATGCGAAGATTATCGTGATGTGTGGTGTGCACTTCATGGCTGAGACATGCAAGCTGCTCTCGCCGGAGAAGAAGGTGTTGTGTCCGGACCTCACTGCCGGCTGCTCGCTTGCCGACTCGTGCAAGGCGGAGGACCTGAAGGCGTTCAAGGAGCAGCATCCTGGCTATAAGGTGGTGAGCTACGTGAATACGACGGCTGCGGTGAAGGCACTCACAGACGTAGTGGTCACCTCGGGCAACGCAAAGAAGGTGGTGGACAGTCTGCCAAAGGACGAGAAGCTCATCTTCGGTCCCGACTATAACTTAGGCAACTATATAAACAGTGTTACGGGTCGCGATATGCTGCTGTGGAACGGCGGATGTCATGTGCATGAGAAGTTCTCGGTAGAGGCTATCGTTAAATTGAAGGCGGAGCACCCGGAGGCTGTGGTGATGGCTCACCTGGAGTGTAAGGCACCGGTGCTGGCTGTGGCTGACGTGAAGGGTTCTACGGCTACGATGCTCGATTATGCTAAGGAACATAAGGAGACGAAGGAATACATCATAGCTACCGAGGCTGGCATCCTGCACGAGTTGCAGCGCTGTTGTCCCGACGTGACGTTCTATCCGGTTCCGCCGGAGGTGTCTGAGGGTGGGGTAGGCTGCTCTTGCAACGAGTGCGAGTATATGAAGAAGAATACGTTGCTCAAGATATACAATACGCTGCGCTACGAGCTTCCGGAGGTGACTGTGGACGAATCTATCGCCAAGGATGCCGTTAAGCCGATAGAGCGAATGCTGGAGCTTTCCTAAGGAGTGGTTCCCACTGAATTGTAGGAGGGTATGGCATCCCTGCCATACCCACGCAGCCAGAATAATACTCCCACGGAATTCACAGAATTCACAGAACAGATTGGCAGAGAATATTCTCCCACAGATTTCACAGATTTACACAGATATTTACTCCCACAGAATTCACGGAACACACAGAACATTTTGCTTACATCTGTGTAAATCCGTGAAATCTGTGGGAGTTTCTTCTCAGTAATAAACTTCTGTGAATTCTGTGTGTTCTGTGGGAGCCCACTACGCAGCCTAACCATCTGTGTAAATCCGTGAAATCTGTGGGAGTTCCTTCTCAACAATAAACTTCTGTGAATTCTGTGAAATCTGTGGGAGTTTCTTCTCAGCAATAAACTTCTGTGAATTCTGTGAAATCTGTGGGAGAACATTGCTGTAGCAGGCTGCGTGGGTATGGCAGTGATGCCATACCCTCCTATGTGGGAGACAGGTGTCCCCATTAAAACTTCTTCAGCAGGAACGACGGCTTTACGCGCAGATAGATGCCAGCCGCAAGACTCACCTTATTATTATTGTTATACACCTTGTCGCCAACGACGAAGTCGTCCGTGGGCAGCGTGTTGAACACATCAGCCTGCACGCCCCATGAGAACCCCTTACCGAGTTCTTGTGCATAGCTCAGTTGAGCACAGACGGTGCGGTTGCGCTGCATCTGGAAGTCGCGGTTGTGTATACCCACCGATCCGTAGAGAGGGTTGCCGAAGATAGATATGAACTTTGAGCTGTCCCAGTAGGCACCGCGCAGACAGAAGCGCCAGATGTCAGCCTCCGCTTTCAGATACACACCTTTGCCATTGTCGAAGGGTAGGAGAGCACCCGTCATCTGTCTGTAGTAAGCCACATCAGCCTCTGCGTTCAGGCGCGTAAGAATAGAGTTGTCGGTGTGTATCGTTACGCCGACACCTGCCGCTGCGTTCATCCATGTCTTCACCTGTCGCTGCTCGGCGTCAGGGTTTATCTCGCCACCGCGGTGCTGCATCACCACCTGCAAGGGGAAGTAGACATGCGTGCGTCGCTCTGGACGGTTAGCCTTGAAGCGTGTTGACAGTCCGAAGGTGAACGCCTCCTGATGCGTGTCCTTGTCGAAGATGAAACTCTCCCAGTTCACCCACACGTCGAAGTCGAGCGGTTTCGTCTGCCATTGCATCTGTACGCCCATCTCGGGGTCAGCCGAGAGAGCGTTCTCCTGATTGTAGAGCGGTTCGATGAGTCGGTGGTTCGCCCCACCATATATATTACCGAGTATGAGGTTGAAGTTTCGGCTCACAGCCAGTTGCACGTTGAAGAACGGTAGCAGATGGAAGCCCGTCTGCGTTTGGTCGCCCTTCCATGTTGCTATGTCGCTATAGTTGAGGTTAGGATATTTGTTTGCACCCCAATAGTGGAGCATACTAACGCCCACCTCCACGCGCAAGTTCTTCAGTGGCTGATAGCTCACCGTGGGCTGCAGGCGGTAGCCAGGCAGCGTGTATCCCTTCGAGAGGCATCCCTTATACTCATTGTCGCGGAAGAAGCACAGAGCGTCGAAGTTGAGTCGCAGCTCACCGCACGAGGCAGAGTCGATGCGGTGGCTGTTCTCGAACAGCAGCGAGTCGATACGTGCGCTGACCTGTGCCTCAGCGTTAGCGGTCGTTAGCAGCAAAAGTGCCGCAGTAAGAAGTGTCGGTAAACGTTTCATTAGTTTCTTGTTACTACTTTCTAAGTTTCTTGTTTAGCTGTTCGATTGTGAGGTTTGTAGCCGTCACCTTTCCGTTTTCGATGACTATATTGTCGGGTATGTTCGACATACCGAGGAGGTTGTACACATCGCCGTCTATCGACTTGCCGTCGCAGATGGTAATGACATCTTCTATTTCTCTTGCGTTGAGTATTCTGCGACATTCAGCGCGCGAGTAGTCGAGACATATATTCACCACCTTGACCTCTCCTTTCGTCTCTTTCTGCAGTAGTGCCATGCTCTGTAGCATCGATATACTATTGTAGTGCCATGATGCCCATGCCACCACTACTGTTGTGCCAGCGGTGGAGAGTATGGCGTTGTTCACCGGCTTGCCATTGATGTCGTAAGCAGCGAACTTCGGTATACGGCTGTTTGTGGTGAGCGTTGTGCGGTTGTTTATGCTCTGTTGTAGACTCTTAAGAGAGTTGTTCCCGGGTTGATGTTCAAGCATGAGGTTTATCAGCTGTCGTGCAGTGGCGAAGTCGGGACGCTCCTTTTGCAGGAAGAAGTTGCGCACGACGTATGTGCTCACTATCGATTCGGGATGATCCTCTACAAACTGGCGTGCGTATTTCTGTATCTCGTTGGGTGAGGCGTTTGCAATCTGTTCGCGCAGTTGGTTCATCAGTTCGTTCGGCTTTGTGCCTTTAACCTTCATCTCTTTCAGGTGTGAAGCGTCGCCTTTTATGTCTACGCTCTTTCCTGGTGCAGCAAACACGGGTTGCTCGGTGAAGTTTGGGAACACAATCATCAGTGTCATCTCTTTCTTACACTCCACCTTATATGTAAAGCGTCCTGCTTGCACCTTTATAGTGTCGATACCCTTTAGGTTGCCATCTGGGCTATATACATAAAACTCGCCCTGATTAAGGTTTAGGAGCCTGCCGTCGATTTCGAAATGACGACTATCGGTTCCACATGACACCATAATCAGGGCGAGTAATGTCGCTATAATTGTTTTGTTCATTTTAGTCGTATGAACTGAAGTTAGAATAAGAAGGCTGAGAGCAATAACCCTCAGCCTTCATTTATTTTTAATTGTTTAAAACGTCTTTCTACGTCTTACTTCAGAAGAGAGAGCTCCAAGTCCTTCTCAGCGTACTCCTTCAAAGAAGGATCCTTCTGGAGAGCCTCCTTGAGGTAAGAGTTAGCAGCGAACTTGTTGCCACGACGTGCAGCTACGATAGCGCGGAGGTAGTCGGTCATACCGTTCGGGTTAGCTACCTTGTCAAGAGTGCTTGTAGCGCCCTCGTAGTCCTTGTTCAGGATCTGAGCAAGAGCTGCAGTGTTTGTGTTCTGCTTGTTGAAGTCCTTGTCAGCCTGAGCGTAGTTGCCCTTAGCGATGTTGAGTGCGCCGAGAGCCGACTGTACGTTCTCAGAGCCAGAAGCCTTGGCAATCTGACGTTCTGCACCCTGTACGTCGCCCTCGATGAGCGAAATGAGACCGAGGTTAGCCTGTGCCTCCGGAGTAGATGAACCGAGAGAAGTAGCCTTCTGAGCGTACTGCTTAGCAGCTGCTACGTCGCCCTTAGCGAGTGCAAGAGCAGCGAGGTTGTTGTAAGCGCGGTAGTCGTTCGGGTAAACCTCTGTTGTCTTCTTGTAGATTTCCTCCTTCTTAGCTGCCGACTCCTCGAGAGTAGCAGAGTAGAGAAGCTCGTCAACGCTCAGCTTAGTAGCGTCGCTGCTGTACTGCTCCTTGATCTGGTCGTCGCTACGGCCGATTGTCTCATAGTTGATGATGAGGCGTGAACGGCGAAGTTCCGGGAGGATGCCGTCAGCAAGCTCCTGGAAGCCAGCAGACATGTTGCGGATCTGCTGCTCGCGCTCCTGCGGGTCGCTATACATAGAGAGCACGCGGAGGATAACCTCCTTGTCCTGAAGATTAGATGCTGCAACGAGCTTCTGGAAACCGTCCCAGTCCTGTGCTGTGTAGTGAGCGTCGATAGCTGCGTTCACCTTTGTCTTCTTCAATGTACCCTTAACGTACTTCTCTGACTCGTTCTGACGGTTGCCGGCGAGCTTATCGTTGAACTTAACGCCACCGTCTGGTGAAGCGTAAGCCTGGATTTCTACGTTCTGTACGTTGTAGCCTTCCTTGTCAGCGTTGATCTTCTTAAGCAACTCTACAAACTCCTTAACAGAGTTGTTCTTGAGCTCGCTCTTGCGGATGTTAGCCTGGTTGATGAGGAACTTGATGTTAGCCTCCTGCTTAGCAGCGTTTACGCGCTGGAATGCGTCAGGAGCGATGCAGCCACTCTCAGAAACGAGAGTCTTCTTGTAGAGCTCTGATGTAGCGATAACGCCATCAGCTACCTTCACTGCAGGTACGTCGAACTGCTTCTTGCCAATGCGTGCGTCGAATGTGAGGTACATCTCGCTCTTCTGCATCTCTGGAACGTACTTGAAGTTAGACTTCATTGTGTAGCGACCACCTACCTTGTAAGAGATAGTCTGATCGTTGCCCTTTACTTTCTCACCCTGGAAAGTAGCACTCTGACCCTTAGCTACCTGGCCGTCAGCGTAGCGCAACTCTGGAGTAACTGTGACAACAGCCTTCTTCTTCATGTACTTCTCTGGGAATGTTCCGTTGATTGTAGCTGGAACATCGCCTGCGTTTGCCTCAAGTGGGTTAGGGATAACTGTGAAGTTGTCCGCTGAGAGCGGTCCAAGCTTCGAACAAGATGTCATGAACAGCATTGTAGCTGCAGACAGTAAAAGAAGATTGTTTTTCTGCATAATTTGTATGAAAATATTAATTGATATATCTATATTAGTGTTATTACACACGCTTAATGCGTGTACATAATAATGTGCTACAAAGATACGCACTTATATTGTTTGCGACAAAGACAACTGTATTTAATTATGTTTAATTAACGATATGAATAGCTTCTTAACTCCTATAATAATAAAAAGACAGCGGAGATAAGTCTCAGCTGTCTTTTTATGTTGGTTTTTGATTGGTTTGGCTTAGTTGAGAGCGTCTGAAAGCTCGGCACCTGCCTTGAACTTAGCAACCTTCTTTGCTGCAATCTGAATCTTCTCACGAGTGCGGAGGTTCATACCTTCGCGAGCCGGGCGCTCGTTAACACTGAATGTACCGAAGCCGATGAGCTGTACCTTGTCACCCTCAACGAGAGCTGTCTTGATTGCTTCTACTGCAGCTTCGAGAGCCTTCTTTGCGTCAGCCTTGCTGAGTTCAGCACCTACTGCTATCTTCTCTACTAATTCTGTCTTGTTCATAATTCTGTTGTATTTAAATTGTTTATAAATGTTAGTTTTCTCAGAGTTTGAAGAGCTAAAAATGTGTAACTCACACTATTTCAGTGACAAATTTAGAGTTTTCCTTTCATAAATCAAACAAAAAACAGAAAAAAGTGCATAATTAATTGAAAAAAAAAGCGCGAAGAGCCTGTTTTATGTCTTTTTACGTGGATTTTTCGTAATTTTGCCACTCTAACGATGCGATGTTTACAAATATATATAAATGTGATATGAATAATATTCCAACGATAACAAAAAACTTACTTATTGTGAATGTAGTGGTATTCTTAGCCACTTATTTGTTTAGAAATATGGGTGTAGACCTCAACAATGTTTTAGGTTTGCACTTCTTTCTTGCGCCCGACTTTCACATCTATCAGCTCTTTACATACATGTTCGCTCATGGCGGTTTCAGCCATATCTTCTTCAATATGTTTGCGCTGTGGATGTTCGGTTGTATCGTTGAGCGCACTTGGGGACCGAAGAAGTTTCTCACTTATTATATAGTGTGCGGAGTGGGCGCTGGTCTGTTTCAGGAGTTGGCACAGTTTGCGCAGTTCTATTTTATAGCAAGCGAACACATTCCTCACTTCACATTGGCTCAGACAATGACAGTGGCTAATGCCTATGCCGCCTTCCTTAACCCTTGGACCACCGTGGGTGCATCGGGTGCTGTCTACGGCATACTGCTCGCCTTCGGAATGTTGTATCCCGAGGAGCGCATCTTTATATTCCCGTTGCCTGTGCCTATCAAGGCAAAGTGGTTTGTGATGGGTTATGCTGCGATAGAATTGTTCATGGCTTACTCTTCTACGGGCGACGGAGTGGCTCACCTGGCTCACTTGGGCGGTATGGTGTTCGGTTTCTTCCTCATTCGCTACTGGCGACGCCACCCCGACATTCGCTACAGTCGTCGCAGCGGACAGCAGTTCTTCGACTCTATGCGTGCCTCGTGGGAGCGTCGCACGGGGCGCAAAGATCGTGGCGGTGTGTTCACTAATAGTGCAAATACACGCCATGAGAGCGATTGGGACTACAACGCACGCCGCAAGGCAGAGCAGGAGCGAATGGACGAGATATTGGATAAGATACGTCGTAATGGTTACGAGTCGCTAACGCGTGAAGAGAAACAGCAACTCTTCGATGCAAGTAACAGAAAATAAAAAACAGACTTACACGCTTTGAAAAATATAAAATCAATAATCTTTCGCATCGTCGCCGCATTCAATGTGGTGACGGTGCTCTTTATGTTAGCTATAGGATATAGCGACAGGGTTAACCCTACGGCTCATCCGTTGATAGCTAACATTGGGCTTGTATTCCCCTTGTTTTTGCTGCTTAATATAGCATTTCTTGTCTTTTGGTTGTTGTTTTGTAAGCGTGGGGCACTCATCTCGTTAGTCGGAATGATAGTATGTTTCGGTCCGGTGCGCACTTATGTTCCGCTGAATGTTCCGTCTTCGGCTCCTGAGGATGCGTTGAAGATAATGTCGTACAATGTATTCTGCTTTTCTACGTGGACCGACTTGTCGCAGCCATGCGCTATAGCCGATTATATGTTGGAACAGGACGCTGATATCGTTTGTTTGCAGGAAGCTGATGTACAATGGGCAAAGCGTGTGAAGATAGACTCGTTGTTGGACGTGAAGTATCCTTACAGAAAGTATAGTGGTTCGAAAAATCCCAAAGGAGGCGATGCTGTCGGTATATACAGTAAGTTGCCGATAGTAGGGGAGGAATATATATCCACCGAAGAGGATACATATAACGCCGTATCTTATGCTCTAAAGACAGGTGAAAAGGACACTACGCTTGTTATTGTAGCCCACTTCCAGGTTACCGGATTGTCGCCCGAAGACCGTACACGCTTTAAGTCGATGTTGAAAGGTGACATGGAAAGCGATGAAACAAAACAGGAAACACATCGCCTGTGGAACTTGCTTGGCGAGTCGTCAGCGAAACGTGGACCACAGGCAGACGCTGTGGCTGAATACATTGAGCATCATAAGCATCAGAGCATAATCCTTGCAGGCGACTTCAACGATTCGCCCATATCCTACACCCGTCAACGCTTAGCTAAAGAACTCACCGATTGTTATGTAGCTACGGCGAATGGTCCTGGTATATCTTACCACTACAACGCTTTCTACGTGCGCATAGACAACATCATGTGCTCCGACCATTGGAAACCCTATGAATGCAAGGTGGATAATAGCATAAGTGCATCCGATCATTATCCGATTGTATGTAAGCTGCAAAGGGTGAAATAGCAATGAGTATAGGGGTGATGACACCACTTTAGAAAGTGCTTTTTCACCTTATATATTATAAAAATATTTAAAAAACTGGACTTTTATAAGTGTTTTAAACTCTTAAACCTCTGCAAAACAAAGAAATAAAGCTATAAATTTCGGTTTAACTGAAAAAATCTGTAACTTTGCACGCTATCTGTATACACAGCGAAAAAATAATAATAACAAAAAATAAATCAAAAAAATGCAGAACAAAGGTATTGTAATTGTAACAGCCGTCCTTTTGACGCTTGCAAGTATCTTCTATCTCTCGTTCTCGGCTGCCACAAAGTACTATGACAGCCAGGCTGCGAAGATAAAGGATCCTATCGCACAGCAGGACTACAAGGACTCCGTGAAGTATCTTGGCATCTACTCTTATCAGAAGTGTCTCGAAACACAGATCGGTCTCGGTCTTGACCTTAAAGGCGGTATGAACGTCATCCTTGAAGTGAGCGTTCCTGATGTACTCGAGAACCTCGCCGACCACAAGGTAGACGCAGCTTTCGTTAAGTCGATGAAAGAGGCTCGCGCAGAGCACGAAGTATCGCAGAGCGACTTCATCACTCTCTTCGTCAACGCTTTCAAGAAGAACGCTCCGGGACGTCATCTCTCAGAGATCTTCGCTACACAGCAGCTCCAGGGCAAGGTGTCGCCTAACTCTTCTGACAAGGAAGTAGAGAAGGTGCTCCGTTCAGAGGTGCAGGCAGCTATCGATAACTCGTTCCTCGTCGTACGTACACGTATTGACAAGTTCGGTGTCGTACAGCCTAACATCCAGAAGCTCGAGGGTCAGCAGGGTCGTATCATGGTAGAAATGCCGGGTATCAACGAGCCGGAGCGCGTGCGTAAGCTCCTCCAGGGTAGCGCAAACCTTGAGTTCTGGGAGACATACAACTCAGACGAAATCATCCCTTACCTCTCACAGCTCAACCAGCGCGAGGCTAACCACCGCTCTGGTGCCAAGGAGGAAGTAGCCGACTCGGCTGCTACCGACACAGCAGCAGTAGCAGCAGCCGAGAAGGCAGAAGCTAAGGCTGAGGCAAAGGCAGCGTTCAAGACAAAGAAGGACGCTAAGGCAGACGACGCAGCAACTATGGCTGAGGCTAAGAAGCAGAACCCGCTCTTCTCTGTGCTCCAGCCTTCTGGCAACGGTGCGCTCAGCCTCGTAGGCTACGCTTCGGCACGCGACACAGCAGAGGTAAACAAGATTATCTACTCGGCTCTTGCTAAGCAGATTCTCCCGTCTGACTGCCGCCTCCTTTGGAGTGCTAAGCCAGCTGACGGCATCCAGGCAAAGAACATTTACGAGCTCCACGCTATCAAGGTGACAACCAGCAACGGACGCGCTCCTATCGAGGGCGACGTAGTGACCGACGCTAAGGACCAGTTCAACAACCTTACTGGCTCGCCTGAGGTTTCAATGACAATGAACTCTGACGGTGCACGCCGCTGGGCAGCCCTCACAAAGGCTAACGTAGGCAAGGCAATCGCTATCGTGCTCGACGGCACAGTTTACTCTGCTCCGCGCGTAAACGGCGAGATTTCTGGCGGTCAGTCGTCTATCTCTGGTAACTTCACAATCGAAGATACAAAGGACTTGGCTAACACTCTTAAGTCTGGTCGTATGCCGGCTCCGGCACACATCGTTCAGGAGGAAGTGGTAGGTCCGACACTCGGTGCACAGTCAATCCAGCAGGGCTTCATCTCGTTCATCTTCGCCTTTATCATCTTGATGATCTACATGGTAGTGATGTACGACTTCATCCCGGGTATGGTAGCTAACGGCGCCCTCCTCCTCAACCTCTTCTTTACCATGGGTATCATGGCATCGTTCCAGGCAGCTCTTACAATGCCAGGTATCGCCGGTATCGTGCTCGCCCTCGGTATGGCGGTTGATGCCAACGTGCTTATATACGAGCGCACCAAGGAGGAACTCAAGAAGGGTCTCGGCACCAAGCAGGCACTCTCGCTGGGTTACAGCAACGCCTTCTCAGCCATCTTCGACTCTAACTTGACATCAATCATCACAGGTATCATCCTCTACGTGTTCGGTACAGGCCCAATCCGCGGCTTCGCTACCACACTTATCATCGGTATCTGCTGCTCGTTCTTCACCGCAGTGTTCCTCACACGCCTCGTTTACGAGAACCGTCTGAAGCACGACAAGTGGACAAAGCAGAACTTCTCTACACGCGTATCACGCAACTTCATGGCGAACAAGAACTTCGCGTTCATGTCGTCATATAAGACATCGTTCACAGTGTTCGGCGTCGTAATCCTCATCATGCTCGGCAGCTTCTTCGTACGTGGCTTGAGCAAGGGTATCGACTTCACTGGTGGTCGCAACTACGTAGTGGTGCTCGAGAAGCAGACAGAGCCTGAGCAGGTGAAGGAAGCCCTCGTACCGCTCTTCAAGGGCGCAACAGTTAATGCTCTCGCACTCGGTACAGACGGCAAGACAATCCGTATCTCTACCAACTACAAGATTGAGTCGAACAACCCGGCTATCGACAACGAGGTTGAGGACATACTCTACAAGGGTCTCCACGGCGCTGGTCTCGTAACTCAGGGCAGCGTTGAGGCATTCAAGAACCCTGACGTACGCGCAGGCGGCTCAATCGTATCGTCTACAAAGGTAGGTCCGGCTGTGGCTAAGGACATCACACACGGTGCTATCATCAGCGTGCTCTTTGCCCTCGCAGCCATCTTCCTCTACATCCTCGTACGTTTCCGCAACGTAGCGTTCTCAGTAGGCTCTACAGTAGCCCTCGCCGTAGACGCAACAATCGTTATCGGATTCTTCTCACTTCTCTGGGACGTAGTGCCGTTCTCACTCGAGATTGACCAGACCTTCATCGGTGCTATCCTTACCGTTATCGGTTACTCTATCAACGATAAGGTGGTTGTGTTCGACCGTATCCGCGAGAACCTCACACTCCACAAGAAGATGGATCTGCAGGAGCTCTTCAACAAGTCGCTGAACGAGACCCTCGCACGTACTATCAATACATCGTTCTCAACACTCATCGTGCTGCTCTGTATCTTCTGCTTCGGTGGTGAGAGCACTCGCAGCTTCTCGTTCGCAATGTTGCTCGGTGTAATCTTCGGTACACTCTCTTCTATCTTCATGGCTGCTCCGGTGGCTTACCTCACACTCGGTCGCAAGATCAAGCACGAGGAGGCTGCTCTCGAAGCCGTAGAGGTGAAGTAAGCAGACAATTAGTTAATATACTATATATACAAGCGTGGCGCTCATACAGAGTGCCACGCTTTTTTTATACTTTTGCATATCGTAGGATGCATGTAGGAGGCTACGGCATTCCTGCCGTAGCCATTGCAAATAGTTGTAACAATTTTATTTCAGTCGCCAAGGGCTACGGCAAGAACTGAAAGTCAGCGGCGCGTAGCGGAAAGCTAATGCCGTAGCCTCCTACCAACCTTATCGTATCGATTCTTGTATATACAGAGAGTAAGAGTCTTCAGGGAGTGACTTTGGATTATTAGCAATATAATCAACATACTTTTCAAACTCATCCCAATTTCTAAGTATTCTGTCAAATATACCTTTCTGCCATATATCCTCATTTATTCCCAATGACTTTCTAAGTTGAAAAGTAGTAAACCCCTTAACCTTACCAATAATATTATTTATTGGTTTATTTGTAAGTGATGACAACAATATATGCACATGATTTGGCATTACGACAAAGGTATGAAGTAAGTATTCCTTGTTGTTATAATAGTATAATGCCTCACTAAAACGTTACGTACATCTTCACGTCGCAGTATACAATTTCCATAACCGTTATTTAGCCAATACTCCATCTTACGCATCATCATTATATCGTATGCTTTACGTGTATTGTTACCGGCAGTTCTTTTTTCTTCCTTTAGCATATTGGCACGGTCAGCTAAGAATTCTTCCACTTTATTCTTAGGTAGTGAGTCAGCTAATCGAAATGTAACGAACATTGTTTTGTTTTCTTGAAACCAGTGAGGCAATTTTCGTCCCCATATTTCTATATGCTTTCGTTTTTCAAGAAACTGTACAACGTCATAGGAAATGTTGTTAGGATTAGTCATAAACAGAATAGATATGGTTAGAGTTGCTTAAAAAGATAAGGATAATGTATATAACAAAGGTAGTTATTAAGCATTGAATGGCAAATGAAAAACAAAGAAATCTTTTAAAATTCTTGTGTTTTTATAAAAAATAACATATTGCAGGAGGCTACGGCATTCCTGCCGTAGCCACAAGAGTATAGTTGGTTAATCATTATTGGCTACGGCAGGAATGCCGTAGCCTCCTACAATACTATTGCTTCTGCCGTAGCCTCCTATAATATTCGTTTTTAATGTTCTCAACAATAAAAACAAGCAAGCTTGGAAGATTTTATTATCAACAAAATCGTGTATTGCTTCGATTTTCAGTAACTTTGCATCCGAAAATATAAACACATAATATAATGGAAGAGAACAAGTTCAAACGCACCACCGTGACCGCGGCTTTGCCCTACGCCAACGGTGGAGTACACATCGGCCACTTGGCTGGCGTGTATGTGCCTGCCGACATCTACGTGCGCTATCTGCGCCTGAAGAAGCAGGAAGTGATGTTCATCGGCGGTAGCGACGAGCACGGTGTGCCCGTGACAATCCGCGCACGCAAGGAAGGCATCACGGTTCAGGAGGTGGTAGACCGCTATCACAACCTTATCAAGAAATCGTTCGAAGACTTCGGCATTTCGTTCGACATCTATAGCCGTACTACATCGAAGATTCACCATAAGTTCGCAAGCGACTTCTTCCGCACGCTCTACGACAAGCATGAGCTCGTGGAGAAGACAGAAGAGCAGTTCTGCGACGAGGTGACTGGCGAGTTCCTCACCGACCGCAACATCGTAGGTACATGCCCGCGCTGCGGCGCTGAAGGTGCTTACGGCGACCAGTGCGAGAAGTGTGGCGCCACACTCTCACCCGAGGAACTTATCAACCCTACAAACAAGAATAACCCGGGTCACGGACTCGTGAAGAAAGCCACAAAGAACTGGTACTTGCCGCTCAACAAGTGGCAGGACTGGCTGAAGCAGTGGATTTTGGAAGACCATAAGGAGTGGCGTCCGAACGTGTACGGACAGTGCAAGTCGTGGCTCGACATGGATCTGCAGCCGCGCGCTATGACACGCGACCTCGACTGGGGTATCCCCGTACCGGTAGAGGGAGCAGAAGGCAAGGTGCTCTACGTGTGGTTCGACGCGCCAATCGGCTACATCTCCAACACCAAGGAGCTTTGCGACGCACATCCCGAGAAGTGGGGCACGTGGCAGACATGGTGGCAGGACCCCACATCACGCCTCGTCCACTTCATAGGCAAGGACAACATCGTGTTCCACTGCATCGTCTTCCCGACCATGCTGAAGGCTCACGGCGACTATATCCTGCCCGACAACGTACCCTCTAACGAGTTTCTCAACCTCGAGAACGACAAGATTTCTACATCGCGCAACTGGGCTGTATGGCTCCACGAGTATCTCGTCGACTTCCCCGGCAAGCAGGACGTTCTGCGCTATGTGCTCACGGCAAATGCGCCTGAGACAAAGGACAATAACTTCACATGGAAGGACTTCCAGGATCGCAACAACAACGAGCTGGTGGCTGTTTACGGCAACTTCGTCAACCGCGCCCTGCAGCTCACGAAGAAGTACTTCAACGGCGTAGTGCCCGAGTGCGGCGAACTTCAGGAGGTAGACCTCAAGGCTATCGAGGAGTTCAAGGACGTGAAGCAGAAGGTGGAGGCATTGCTCGACACATTCAAGTTCCGCGACGCACAGAAGGAGGCTATGAACCTCGCACGCATCGGTAATAAGTACATCACCGACTGCGAGCCGTGGCACGTGGCAAAGACCGACATGGAGCGCGTAAAGACTATCCTTTACCTCTCGCTGCAGCTCGTGGCTAACCTCGAGATTGCTTTCGAGCCGTTCCTGCCGTTCAGCTCGGCACGTCTGCGCGAGATGCTCAACGTTACCGATACCGATTGGGCACAGCTCGGCTCTACAGAGCTGCTCAAGCCTGGTCATCAGCTCGGCACACCGGCGCTGCTCTTCGAGAAGATTGAGGACGAGGCTATCAATGCTCAGCTTCAGAAACTCGAGGATACGAAGAAGGCTAACGAGGCTGCCAACTACGTTGCTGCACCTATCAAGGAGAACGTAGACTTCGACACCTTCGAGAAGCTCGACATCCGTGTTGGTCATATCAAGGACTGCCAGAAGGTGAAGAAGTCGAAGAAACTCCTGCAGTTCACCATCGACGACGGTTCTGGCGTTGACCGCACAATCCTTTCGGGCATCGCAGCTTACTACGAGCCTGAGCAGCTCATCGGCAAGGATGTGCTCTTCGTTGCCAACTTCGCTCCGCGCAAGATGATGGGCATCGAGAGCCAGGGTATGATTCTCTCTGCTGTCAACTTCGACGGAACGCTCAACGTAACCACCGTGGCTGGCAACGTTAAGCCTGGTTCGCAGGTAGGATAATTATTACTTATACAATAAAAACAAGCCCTATACAACAATGTTTGTATAGGGCTTGTTTTATTAGGAGGCTACGGCATTCCTGCCGTAGCCACTATATGCAATACATATTATTACGATTTATTGCTATGGAGGGCGTGTCAAAACTCCCAATATAAATAACTAAAAACTCGTTGTACGTTCTTATGTGGATGTACAACGAGTTTT
>ENA-UEOY01000283-UEOY01000283.1-human-gut-metagenome-genome-assembly--contig:-NODE-283-length-22789-cov-236.309176_pt1 | contig 22789 bp, 8 predicted proteins | sample MGYA00242892_ERZ507900 | MGnify/ENA primary metagenome ERZ507900 (study PRJEB26167, sample SAMN06115427) | human gut metagenome | host: Homo sapiens | place: China:Henan | collected 2015-04-15...
CGTTGTACATCCATATAAGAACGTGCAACGAGTTTTTAGTTATTTATATTGGGAGTTTTGACACGCCCTCCTCCTATGATTAGCATTAAGAGCTATTTGATTTGCAATAATCTTAGAGAATGAATTTGTAGACGTGTGTCTGCTTGCCTGTTTCTATGCGCAGCACGTACACGCCGGGGGTGAGGTGTGATGTTGAGATGGTGAGGTGTTGAGATGGTGAGATGGTGAGACGGTGAGATGGTGAGGTGGTGATCAGCTCGCCGCTCACGTTGTAGAGGCTTACGCTCTTGATGCCTTCGCCGGTGACAACAATCTGCGAGCCCTCGCGACTCACGCTTACGGTAGAAGCCGCAGCCGACTCAATGCTGGTTGGTATGTCGTGGGTGAGCGTGAGCAGGTCGCCCTCGCGCTTGATGTATGTTGCTGGTGCGTCTGCCACCTTCAGCTCCATGTCTTCGCCGTTCTTCGCGCCCATCATCATCACCTTATATATATGTCCGTCCTCGAACGGCACACTGTTCTTGCGCAGCCAGTAGCTGTAGAGCGGAATGTCGAAGGCAGAAGACACGGTTACGTCGTCGTCGATGCCGTTGACAGCCACCGTCTCGCAGAGCTCCACGTCCTCGCACATCATCTTCACGTGACCCTCGTACGAGAGTTTCTCGTTGGTGCGCAGCAGAACGCCGATTTTAAAGAGCGAAGTCTGCGACATGTCGAGTACGCCCGACTCCACCTTCTGCTCCGAGTTGTCGCTGAAGAACACCTCCACCTTTGCCATGAGCGGTTTCTCCTCAGCCTTCACCACTTCGATGTAAGCTGCATCCTTGTCGTGTATGTTGTTGATAGGGTAGGAGTCGGTCTCCTCTTGGTCGCGTGTCGCCTCGAGCTTTACCTCGTAGCGTGCCGGTGCGAGGTCGGTGGGTATCGAGAGTTTAACGGGTATCTCCATCTCGGTGAAGCCCTCAATCTCCGTCAGCTGGTCGACACGTGTGTTCAGCACCACCTGCTTAGCCTCGTCGAGCAGCTGCACGCGCAGATAGCAGTCGCGTGGCACGCCGTTGAGGTTCTTCAGGTTGAAGTAGGCGTATATGCTTTCGCCCTGCTCTGCACTGGCAGAGAGGCGTGGCTGGTTCATAAGCTGGAAGACGACATTCTCCGTAGAGCAGGTCTCGGAGATGCGTCCCTTGCCGTCGGTGAGCTCCACTTCGATTGTCGGAGCCTTCTTCATGCGCAGGAAGTCGCCCCATGTTCCGTCTTCGCCCATAGCTGCGCATACGGGCACGAGGCGGTAGTAGCCGTTGGGAAGACCCTCGAAGCTCACCTTCGTAGAGAGTGTGTGCACCATGAGGTTGTCGGTGCCCATGCTGCCACCGTAGTCGCCGAAGATGCGCTGCGTAAATCCGCCCGTGGCGTGGTCGTCCGAGTAAGCCACGCTCTTGAAGTTACCTTCAGCGTCGTATACAGCCACGCCCACGTCGCCCTTGAACGCCTTGCCCTTGTTCACGAACGAGGTCATCTCTATGGTCTGCTCCTTGTGTGCGTCGAACGCCTTGTCTGCGGCATCCTTCATCGTGAACGTGCCGCCCTCGTTGAACATCAGCTGCGGCATGTTCTCAAGCAGTCCGGGGTCTATTGCGGGATACTTGCCGTTGTTCGGGTGGGCGAGTATGGCGGTGATGGCGCGGTTGAACGCGAGGGGCTTGTTGCCGAACTCGTCGCCCGTCTCCTGCAGGCTGAGGTTGGTGAGCGAGAAGTAGGCGTCGCCTCCACCGTCCCATCCGAAGTTCATGTGGAAGAGTCCGTTCTCGTCGAAGCCGTCGGTCACCCAGGCGTGGCCCGAACTTGAGCCGGCAGGGCGACCCTCCAGGTAGACGGGGCAGCCGTTTAGCAGTTCCTCGCGCAGTATCTCGGAGAAGCGTGTTGCGCCCTCCATCGCCTTTGTCACGTAAGCCGCCGTATAGTCGAAGTGCTTCTGCAGGGCGTTGTATGCGTTCACGCCCTGTGTGCCGCTGAGTGCGGGAGTGTACTGCATGAACGACGCCACGCCGAAGTCTCTCATGAGCAGAGCCACGGCAGCTCGCTGCTCCTTCGTGGGCTGCACGGGATAGCGGTAGTCGTCGAGCATGTTCGCCCAGTCGTAGTGCGACTGAGAGAAGTCGACGTACACGTCGTCGTCATAGGCAGCCACCTTGTAGCCGTTCTCGCCCTTGCCCTGTGCCGGCCAGCGGTGGTAGCGCATTATCTGCGCCATAGCTGTAGCCACGCAGCCGGTGTAGGGATAGCCGCAGAGCTCGTTGTACGGCTCGGACTGTCCCCACTTGCTCTTGAGCAGGGGTGTGACGGTCTTGGTGAACAGGCCGGTGCGTGAGGGAGCGTGTGCTACGACTGTTCCCTCCTTCAGCGCCTGGTAGCCTTGCCTGTAGCCTTCGAGCAGCAACCTGACGCAAGGATTAGCGTTGAGCGTGTCGAGAGCGTGCTCCGTGCTGTATGCGAGCACTTCGCCCATAGCGTCGTCGCCGGCAACGAGCACGAAGCCGCGTCCGTCGGCAGCGTTGAAGAGATGGTAGGGTGAGGGGGTGAGGTGGTGAGGGGGTGAGGTGGTGAGGTGTTGAGATGTTGATCTTATTCCACATTGTATCTCTATGAATCGTTTTGCGATCTGCGCCGCCTTTTGCGGGCTGATAGGGTTAGCGTTTGCTGTCTGTAGGGCGATGGCAAACGTGCACATGATTACCGATAATACGGTGCTGATTTGTTTCGGATTATGTTTCCTTTTCATTAGTAATGTTATTGTTGTTGTATGAGGGTGCAAAGTTACTGACTCTTTTTCAAACGGATATGCGTTTGAGCAGTAATAATTGTTAAACACCAGATACGAATACGTTTTTGCGTATCTTTGCAGCAGTATCTTCCATGCCATTTGACATGGATTATCTCAAGGATAGAAGGTGTTAAAAACATTGGAAAAGGTCATAGAAACCCATTTCATAAAAAGTGCTCAAACGACAAAAAAGTGCTTATTTGACAATTCAAAAAGTACTAATACGACAAAAAGGTACTAATACTACAATTTTATATGAAATATTACAGAAAAAGTTTTGTAATATTTCGGGCACAGAATAGTATTTATTACTTTTGGAGAAGACAAAGATAATGAATTCAAGTTTATATGAGGCAGAAGAACATGCTCTACGTGCCTATAATATAATTTTGTGACGTGTAAACTAAATTTATAAATATAAACACTATTTTAAAAACATCTTAACAATGAAAAAAAGAGAAGAACAACCTCCTCCTTATTTGATAGAGCAGGTTGCTGGAAATTCTTGTTCCTCGTGGTGTCCCAAGCGGATGCTTGCGAGAAGTTTTGTGCGATTTTTCCTTTGCCTCGTGGTGCTGATGGCGTTCTCCGTGGAGAAGGCTTCGGCGATAGGGGAAGTAAATTGGGACAATAGTTGGATAGAGCAGCGATTTGATCCGGAAAAAGCCACGCTAACTCTTGATGTCCGCGTGTACCAGGACTGGGGTGGTCATAACGGAACTTTCTCCTGTGGATTCATGGAATCTGGTTTTTTAGATATCACAGTGGCTGGATATTCCATCAGAATCCAAGGTCACAATGGATGGAGAAGTCTCGATAAAAATTCAACCCAAGTCACCGGTATCGATTATAAATACGTGGATTGGCTTGGCTTGAAAGATGTCGGTGGTGGCAAACAGTCTTATTATCTCAGAATCAATGTTCCGCTGACACAAGATCGTATTGGTCAGGATATACAAGTGGAATATGATGGGCGTTGGCAGCGAAACGCTAATACTGTAAAAGATAATACATTTAAATTTAGTATTTCTGTAGATACCAGAGTGGGCTGTACGACGACCTCCGTTACAAAAGCCTATTATGGCGATAAGGATGGTAAACCAGGCTATTTTATCGAATGGAAGAAGGATGGAAAGGCAGACAAAAATTCTATTGACAGATTAGGAGATTTCATCCTTTGCGATACTAACGGCAATGCCATTGAAGGTGTTGCATCTCAGAGTGCTGCGGCTAACCAAAGCGGTACGTTCTTTATCCCAACTGACAAGCTTAGTCTTGACGACTCTCAAGAGTATAAGATAAAACAAGAGTATAAACCCAGCTATAACAAAGCTGTTGTCTTTCAGACGTTCAGCCGTGTTAAGGTGCGACCTGCCTATCCGCAGCTGAAGGAAATAGAGGCCAAGTACGATGTCGTTACGCGCAAGGTAAAAGTGAGCTGGTTTATAAGTAATGCTCCTACCTTGAATTGTGTTGAGGACGATATGTTACTCACCGTAAACAGCAAAGACAATGAGACTAACATTCCGCAACCTCAACTACCCTACGTAGAGAAAATAAAGTATTTGGGTGGAAAGACCGAATACAGCTATGAATTGGAAGTGCCTTTGGGCAAGAGCTACGATTATGAATTCGTAGTGAAGCGTTCGCACACATCAAACAATGAAGTGTGGAACAATGAGTTTAGTAAGAAAACCTATTTGAAAGCATCGGCGAAGCATCGCAATGTCACAGCCGGAAGCGTACATGCCTCATTGAGTGCTGATAACAAGACCGTAACGGTTACATGGAGTACAAATGGTGATGTTTGGAGCACGGGCACAAAGGCGGTGCTTACACGTGTGAACGTCACCAACAACACTGTTGACAACATCGAACTCACGAAGGAGGAATTTCTCAGTGGCAAGTATGAGGACAATATGGTTATAGCGTGCAACGAATATCGTTACCGCCTTGCTGTGAAGCCTGCCGAGGCATACGGCACGCTGCCCGCGGTGGAAGCTCCGGAGGCAATCATGCCCACAAGCATCGGCAATCTTGTTGCGTTCACAGCCGGCAAGGGCTACTATTCAGACCGCATTGAACTGGCGTGGAGCAGCCATGGCAATTTTGAGCGTTTCGTCATCAACCGCAAGGAGCATGGCGCTCCCGATACCGACTATAAGCAGATAGCCGTTACCGAGGGCAACGAGGCTCAGAACGACTATTACTATAACGACGTGAACGCCATTCCAGGCGTCATATATGATTATCGCATCAAAGGACAGGTGATGTGCTCGGGCAATCTGCTCGAGAGCAACGAGGTGCTCACCGACGTGGGCTTCCGCACACCGACGGGCGACATCTACGGACGCGTGACGTTCGAGAGCGGACAGGCTGTGTCTGGGGCTAAGGTAAGTGCCGAGCCTACGGAAGGTTCGGGCGTTCCGGGCAAGTCGTACGTGTTCAGCGGTGCGTCTAACCTTACGGTCGACAACGACCAGCTTCTGAAGGATGCCACGCAGGCTGCTACGCTTCAGGCATGGGTGAGAGCTGACAAGGAAGGCACCATCATTGAGAAGCCGGGCATGTACAAGCTGGCGTATAACGACAAGAAGATTGAGTTCTCGGTAGGTTCTCAGACACTGAAGACTCCGAAGAAGCTCAGCGACTATGCTTCTGCTTCACAGTTCGTGCATCTATCAGCCGTGGCAAGCGACACACACCTTTATATATATATAAACGGCGAGGCTGTGGCAGAAGCCGAGCGTACCGATCCGCTTACTGGCAATGATAACAAAGTGGTGATGGGTGAAGGCTTCAAAGGAACCATCGACGAGGTGCGTCTTTGGAATAAGGCACTCAGTGCCGAAACCATAGCCGCCGATTACAACCGCTACCTCGTAGGCAACGAGGACGGTCTGCAGGCTTACTACACCTTCGACTATTCGGTTGACAACGCCTTCTACGACATCTCGTATAAAGGCACCAAGTATAATATGAATCACGGTGTGGCTTCCAATGTGCAGGTCAGCTCGTCAGACATCCCTACATCTGCACAGCTCAGCTACAGCAGCTACACAGCTGTGGATGGTTCTTATCAGATACGCGCCTTGCCTTACACAGGCAACGGAACTACGTATATGATTGTGCCGACACTCGGCATCCATCAGTTTGCATCGGCTAAGGAGTTGCGCCTCATCAACTCGCAGACGCAGAGCCACACCGTGAACTTCACGGACAAGTCGTCGTTCAACGTCTCGGGTAAGGTGATGTATAAGGGTGGCAATGTGCCCGTTGAGGGAGTGTCGTTCGCCGTGGACGGCGTAACCGTTATGGACGGCAAGAGCAACATCGTGAAGACCGACGCTCACGGACAGTTCACCATAAGCGTACCTGTAGGACAGCACGAGGTGAAGGCAGTGCTCGCCAACCATACGTTTGAGAACGGCGGCAAGCTGACCAACAGCGACGGCACCGACCGCAACTATCAGGACATGCTTACTGGCATCGAACTGTATGACGAAACAACCGTACGCTACATCGGACGTGTTGCCGGCGGTACGAAGCAGGAGGCATTCCCCGTGGGCCACTCGCTCTCGAAGAACAATCTCGCCGATGACGTACGCATTGAGCTTACATATCAGAACGAAGCCTATAAGATGACAGCAACGCCTCGCAGCACTACGCTCAATCACTTCAAGGGCGCGTACGTAAGCAAGCAGCACGAGAACCGTGTGGAGTACGATGGCAATAAGATTACCATCTATCCTGATGCAGAAACGGGTGAGTTCTTTGCCGACCTCATTCCTGAGAAGTATAAGATTAATGTGGTGGTGCCTGGTCACGAGAACATACCAGGCAATGGTGAGGAACTCAACCTCAGCAACGAGTTTGTGAAGCAGAACGAGGTGAACGAGTATGTCGACTCTGTATCTACGCAGGGCAAGTACATAAACTGTAGCGACACTGTCTTTTACAACAAGAAGCAGCAGTTCATCAAGCGCTACACTCCGTCAATCCTCGTAAAGGAGAAGGTGAAAGGCAAACTGCAGGACTTCTTCGGAAAGGAAGAACTTACCGTAGCTACCCTCGACCAGACAAAAATAAAGACCTACAATCCCGACAACGCAGCACAGCCCTACACGCTCGGCATGCCCGTATACGAGCAGGGACAATACGTCACTTATCAAATCACCACAGCAGAAGTGTACGAGTATAAGGATAAGGACGGAAGACGCAAGGAAGGCGTTAAGGAGGACATCGTGCCAACAACTGAGGCTAAACTGTCATTCAGTAGAGGCGACCTTGCGTACGGAACGCAAGAGAACATCACTACCAACGACAAAGGTCAGGCAGAATGGACATTCCAGGTTAATAACCCGGAGATGACATCTGCTCTGCGCTCCGCTGCCATTGATATGACCTACAACGAGAACAGCGAAAGCACATCTACGACGACCATCAACTGGAAGGAAGGCTTTGATGGCAAGGGCAACACCAAGGTGATTGTTGTGGGAGCAAAGACAATGGGGTCTGACTTCGTAACGAACGGACCGGACAAGGTGCTCTTCGTGCTGCGCGACCCGCCGGGAAGCAACTCGTATGCTTATCTTGAGAAGGGCGTAAAAGTTACTACTACAAGCACTTATGAAGGAAAATTCACAAACGAGGGAGTTGTTGACTGGCAGGCAAAGATTGGTGCTAAGACTATCACCTTCTCAGGGATTGGTGCCGGAGTGGTGACCCAGAACGATTTGAAGAACGAGTATTCAGTCGGTCTTTCTCACACTGAGACAATCGGTGGTACCAACTCCGACACCAAGACGGTGACTACTACCACACGCGTCGAGACAAGTAGCGACCCGCAGTATGTGGGAGCCGATGGCGACCTCTATGTGGGCTTCTCTACTAATATAGGTGTGGGCAAGACAGAGAACATCGGCGTTACTACACGTGATATGTATCTCGCCAATCCTACCGGATACGAACTCTTTGGCAGTGTTACCCCTGAAAGCAACGAGTATCTGCTTGTGAAGACTAACGGCTTGGGACTCTCGCAGAAGTACGGTACATTGTTCATCTATCCGCAGGTACACATTGAGCAGGTGTTGCTGCCTAAGCTTGAGGAGGTGCGCAACAGTGTGCTGCACCAGCAGTCGGAGGCGGTAGACTTCCAGGCTATGGCAGACAACACGAAGGTGCCGGTGTACGTGTCGAAGTTGGCAGCAGACGACCCCAACTATGGCAAGAGCAACAACGACAAGGTGTTTAATGGTGCCAATGCAGACACCCCTACTGATGGTCCGAGCTATAAGATTTATACACCTAATGGGCAGATACTGAAAGAAGACACAATCATGTTCCTCAACCAGTCTATCGAGAACTGGAAGACACAGCTTCGCAACAACGAGGAGCAGAAGGTGAAGGCAGAACTCATGCAGAACCATTCGTTCCAGGGCGGCGCCTCATACGAATACTCTGAGGAATATGAGGTGGGACGCTCAGAAACTACAAGTTTCAACCTGTTGCTTGGCGTACAGTTCACTACTAACAAAGGATGGACGGTAAACAGCAGCACAGGCATGGTGGTAACTATAGACGAGAAGTTTTATACAGAGCACGGCGGCGAGTTTACAACTGAGGAGACGGCACGCCACTGCAAGGGTTACGTGCTTGCGGAGGAGGGCTCTGACTACCTCTCTGTAGACGTATGCCGCGAGGCTGGATATAAGGATGGCGACCAGTACGTCAAGTACAAGGATATGAAGAATGAGGAGGGACAGACTTTCTCTACGTTCATCTTCAAGACCCGCGGCGGTGCGACGTCGTGTCCTTACGAGGGCGAATACAAGACTAAGTATTACGAGCCGGGACAGCACGTGATAGATGAGGCTACGGTTCAGATGGAGGTGCCGGAGATAACGGTGGAGAAGGACTTCGTAGAGAATGTTCCTTCGGGCAAGTCGGCTTACTTCACGCTGTATCTGCGCAACAACTCGGAGTCGCAGGACGACAACTGGTATAACCTCGTAATCGACGACGGCAGCAATCCGAACGGAGCGCAGCTGCTCATGGACGGCGCGCCGATCGGCAACGGCAGGGCATTGCTCGTGCCGGCAGGCGGTACGCTGACGAAGACGTTAGAGGTGCGCAAGGGTTCGGTGATGAACTATGACAACCTCAGACTGATGTTGCAGTCGCAGTGTCAGTGTGACCCGACTGACTTCCAGGGCGACATCTACGACGACGTGACGTTCAGCGTACACTTCACGCCCTCGGCTACGGACGTGAAGCTGAAGAAGCCGACGGACAACTGGACGTACAACACGAAGCTGCCTACGGCGGAGGTGAACGGCGTGCAGAAGCATTACATGGACGTGGTGATTGACGGCTTCGACGTGAACTATGACAATTTCCACCGCATCATGCTGCAGTACAAGCCGTCGTCGGGCAGCGACAACGACTGGACGACGCTCATGAGCTACTACGACGACGAGGCGCTCTACGACCAGGCGGTGAAGAACGGCATGAACGCGGAGATGATTAAGGCGGCGGACGCGGGCACGATAAAGTATCGCTGGTTCATGGACGACCAGCAGGATCAGCGCTACGACCTGCGCACGGTGGGTACGAGCATGATAAACAATGAGGAGGTGTATAACTATTCTGCCGTGCACACGGGCATAAAGGATATGTACAACCCGCGCCTCTTCGGCAGTGCGCAGCCGGCGAACGGCGTGCTGACGGTGAACGACGAGGTGATGCTCAGGTTCAACGAGCCGATAGCGGACGGTCTGCTGACAGACAACAACTTCTCGGTGACGGGCATACGCAACGGTGCACAGACCGACCATAGCGTAAGCGTACGCCTCGACGGAAAGAACGACGAACTTGTGTCAGAATTCCAGCGCAACTGGAGCGGCAAGAGCCTGACCATAGAGATGTGGACTCTTGCAGACAAGGCACAGGACGCCGTGCTCTTCAGTCAGGGCAACGCCAACAGCGCGATAGAGCTTGCGACGACGAGCGACAACCGCTTGAAGGTGAAGGTGGCTGAGAAGACGATCGTCAGCGACAAGGCGTTCGACTACGAGCAGGGCACATGGGCACACGTGGCTCTCGTATATAACAATGAGGGAAACGTGTCGGCTTACTACAACTACGAGCAGCTTATCAGCGCAGCTGAGGTGGGCGAGTACAACGGCGAGGGCGCTTACGTGTTCGGAGCCAGCGTGGACGGAAGCGGACACTTCGCAGGCAGGATGCACGGGGCGCGCATCTGGGACAAGGTGATGACACCGGCACGTCTGCAGACCAACTCGCTGACGATGCTTTCGGGAGCCGAAAGCAATCTCATCGCTTACTATCCGATGTGGGAGGCTAAGGGCGACGTGCTTGCCGACAAGGCGCACGGCGCTAACCTCGAGATGAGAGGCGGCGAATGGGCTAACCCAGAGGGTCGCGCAGCGGCGTTCAACGGCAAGGACCAGTACGTGAAGCTCTCTTCGGGCAGTTCGTGTGTCGTGGACAGCAGCATGGACTACACCATAGAGACATGGTTCAAGGCTGACGAGGCACAGCAGACAGCCACCATCATCTCCAACGGACGTGGCGACGGTGAGGAAATGGGCGGTTCGCTCAATCTCTTCGCTCTCAATCTGGAGGAGGGCAGACTGGTATTCCATAACAACGGCGTGCGTGTGGCATGTGACGGCAGCTTCGCAGACAACGACTGGCACCACGTGGCAGTGGCTGTGAACCGCACGAGCGGACGTGGTCAGATCTATGTGGACGGCAAGCTGAACACTTATTTCGAGGCAGCTGACCTCGGTGGCATAGCAGCGGCTTACATCCATCTCGGCGCACGTGTATGGACACCGGCGGACAACCTGCAGCAGGAGAGAGCCGACAACTTCTTCAAGGGCGAGATTGACGAGGTGCGCGTATGGAACCTCTACAAGAGCGAGACGCTCGTGGAGAACGGCAACAGCAACCGACTCGACGGAGCGGAGAAGGGACTCCTGGCTTACTATCCGTTCGAGACATACACGGAATGGCAGGGCGTGAAGGAACTGCAGTTCTCGCTTATGGACCAGAAGCAGCAGGCTGACCCGACACAGAAGGTGCCTGACGCTGTGGCTGTAGGAGGCGACGTAGAGACCAAGGCTTCTGCTCCTGTCAAGGCAAAGGGACCTGAGAGCAAACTGCTCTACGACTTCGTGGTGAACAACGACGCGCTCATCATCAATCTGAAAGAACCTTACGAGCGCATAGAGAAGACTATCGTGAAGTTCACGGTGGACGGCGTGCGCGACAAGAACGGCAACGAGATTCTCTCGCCGATAACGTGGAGCGCATACATCGACCGCAACCAGCTGAAGTGGAGCGACCGGGCTCTCACCGTAGTGAAGAAGCTCAACGAGGAGAAGACGCTCAAGGTGAAGGCACTCAACAAGGGTGGCTCTATAGAACACTTCACCATCGAGAACCTTCCTTCATGGCTGGAGGCAGAACCGGCAAGCGGCACTATCGACCCGACAGCGTCTGCCGACATTCTTCTGACCATCGACCCGAGTCTGAACATCGGCACATACGACGAGACGCTTTATCTGCGTGGCGACAACAACGTGGTGGAGGCTCTGCAGCTCACGGTTAAGGTGGAAGGCGAGAAGCCAGAGTGGACGGTGAATCCGGCTGACTTCAAGTATAATATGTCTGTCTTCGGCAAGCTGTATATTAATAAGGTGTACTCTTCCGACGACGAGGATATGCTCGCTGCGTTCAGCGGCGGAAAGTGCGTAGGCGTTTGCAATAACCGCTACTACAAGCAGAACGATATGCACTACGCCATGCTCACGGTATACTCTAACGATGTCAATGGCTCCGACCTTGAGTTCCGCATCTGGGACGCAAGCACCGGACAGACTTACATCGCACAGAGCGAGAAGCCTATAAGCTTCGAGAACAACGCCGTAGTGGGCAGTCCGTCACAGCCTGTGCTGTTCACAGCTAAGGACTATCGAGTGCAGAACATCACGCTGAACGAGGGATGGACGTGGATATCGACGAACATCGCATCCGACAAGCTCTCTGACCTCAACAAGCTGCTTGCCGACGGCAAGTGGACATCAGACGACCAGGTGAAGAGCGAGCAGTACGGCTTCGCATCGTGGACTAAGCGCAACGGATGGGTGGGACAGCTCACCGAAATTGACAATGACCAGATGTATCTCGTACACAGTTCGCAGCCGCAGAGCCTGCATATCTCAGGACCGGCGGTTGACCCGACATCGCACAAGCTCACCATCCGTGGAGCCAAGGAGGACGGCACACCGCGCTGGAACTACATCTCGTATCTGCCTTCGGACAACTTCACGCTGAAGGAGGCTCTCGCCGGCTACGACGCTAAGGAGGGCGACATCGTGAAGTCGCAGACACAGATGGCGATGTACAGCGGCAATCTGGGATGGATAGGTAGTCTGACGTACATGGAGAACGGCAAGGGCTATATGCTCCAGCGCCAGTCGCAGGACGACGCTCAGCTGCAGTATCCGTCGAAGACTTCCGTAGGACGCAAGGCTAAGGCTGCGATGGCAGCTGCCAAGAACGCTGACGGCACAAACGCTTACTTCCCGTATTCAGCCAATATGACGGCTGTAGTGGAGGTGGAAGGCGTGGAGCTGCAGCAGGGCGACCGCCTCGTAAGCTACGTAGGGGGCGAGCCGCGCGGCTATGCCGAGGGTATAACCCTGCCCGACGGCAGAACCATCTTCATGCTCGCCGTGGGTGGCGACAAGCCAGAGGCTGTGGACGTGACGATAGAGCGCGGCGGCGACGTCGTAGCCAAGGCACCGAGCGTCATCAGCTATGCTGCCAACAGCAATGTCGGCACCATCAACGAGCCGATGCACATCAGCTTCCTCGGCACAGAAGGCGGCCTCTATGTATATCCGTCGCCGTTCCACTCGCAGCTGAAGATACGCGCCATGGTAGACCGCGATGCCTACGCCGATGTCTACGTGACAGATATGAGCGGTAAGCGTGTCGTGGCATGGAACGACTGCAACGCTGGCGGCAATGTGGACATCACATGGAACGCCGGCAACACGGTTCCTTCGGGAGTTTATATCGTTAGCATCTCTGTAGACGGCAACGTCTACTCGATGAAAGCTATCAAGAAATAATATTAACAGAAAATCTATATGAAATATATAAAGTATTCATTGATTGCCGCATTGGGTTTCCTCTTCGTACAATGCACCGAGGAAGGCGACAAGACCTATCCCCAGCAACCCGCTCCCCAGTGGAGCGTGGTTGAGGAGGACTTCGTAAGCGAGGCTCTGGCGTGGCAGGTGGCGGACAACGCCCCGGCTTCCGCCCCGGGGTGGAGAGCCGACTTCACTGGCAATGCCTCGGTGCCGTCGTGGACCGATCCTGACAAGAGTGTTTATCCGATGAGCATGACCGCCGTGGTGCGTCTCAGCCCCGTCCTCGAAACCCTTGCCGCCGACGGCGACATGATGGCAGCCTTCATTGGCGGCGAGTGTCGTGGTGTGGCTAAGAAGGTGATGAACGACGGCGTGCGCCTCTTCTTCCTTCATGTCAAGGCACCGTCGAGCGAGAACGGCGATGTGGAGTTCCGCTATTACAGTGCAGCTGCGAAGCGCGTCTACGTTTCCGTGGCATCAGACGTAAAGTATGAGGTGGATAAGATTTACGGCACAGCCGAGAATCCTGCTTTCCCCGACTTCGAGCAGTCAGGTCCCTTCCCCGTACCTACAAAGGCATGGGTGAAGGTGGACAAGGTACAGCTGCCGTTCACAGTAGCCGCTGGCGATGAGCTTCAGGCTTTCGTCGGCGACGAGTGTCGCGGCATAAAGCACGTAGAGAGCGAGGCGGATATGCTCTACTGCTATGACATCCTCGGACGTGCCGAGGGCGAGCAGGTGATGTTCCGCTACTACAGCGCGGAGAAGAAGCAGGTGTTCGTTTCCGAGCAGTCCTTCGTTATCGGCAAGCGCGGTTCGGTGGTTGGTTCTGAGGAACAGCCGCAGACTCTCACCTTCGTGCCGCAAGGCAGCATGACCGCTTACCTCACCCTTGACGCCGTTACAGGCAGCTATGCCGACAAGAGCGGCGACAAGCTGGCGGCGTTCATAGGCAATGTCTGCGCTGGCATGGGCGAAGTAGTGGGCGAGCAGGACGGCAGACCCGTATATAAGATGGTGGTGAATGGTGTCAGCTCACAGGCGGCGTCTGTGGACATCCGCTATTACAGCCATCGCAACAACTACGTGTTCACGGCACCTGCATGTCTCATGTTCGCCGACGGCAAGGTGGAGGCTTCGCCAGAGCATCCGCTCACCGTACCTCTCGTTGTCGAAGGCAAGCATCCTCTCAAGATGACGGCTTGCGTGGCATTGCCTCAGAACATAGTGCGTCAGGCAACGGCAGACGACGTGATGGCTGCTTTCGTGGGCACTGAGTGTCGCGGCATGGCAAAAGCAGAACAGGCGGAGAACGGCGAGTATGTCTTCCGCATGGAGATAAACGGCAGCATGGGAGCGGAGGAACCTGTGACACTGAAGTATTACTCAACACGCAACAAGTATCTCTATCAGGCTCCCTCGGTGTTCACCTTTGCCAGTGGCGCAAGCTATGGCACAGTCAGCGAGCCTCGCGTTCCTTCTTTCGTCATTGTTGAATAAGCTAAAAACTGTCTGTATATATGAATAAGAAAACTATAATAAGCTTGGTGCTGGGGTGCATATCTGTGCTCCCGGCATCAGCACAAAACGGATGGTTTGTTGAGGCAGGCGGAGGTGTGCAGACTATCTTCTCGAGCGATGCCAGCAAGCTGGATTTCGGTAAGCGCCTCACTCCTTCATACACTATTGGCGTGGGCAAGTGGATTACTCCGGCTTACGCCCTGCGTCTGCAGATTGGAGGCTATGCGCTCAACGGTATGTCCACATCGGAAGGACTCTATCTGCGTGACCCTCAGACCGACGGCTCCGTATATGGTCCTCACGACCCTGTAATAGATAATGTGACGGTCCGCCCTGACGGCACCTATCGTCATTATCTGCGTTACGTCAACGCTCATGTCGACTTCATGGTGAGCCTCTCGCGTCTGCTCTTTCACAATCAAAGCAAGTTTGACGTGCTTCCGGCTGTAGGATTAGGCTACGCTCACGCCTTCGCCTATCGCGGCACGGCGAACACCAACTCGCTCACAGCTAACTTCTCTGTCGCTGCCAAGTACAGCGTGCTGAAGTGTATGGATGTCAACCTTGAGATTGCTTCGGCTCTCATGCCCGACCATTTCGACGGTCGCATCACGGGCAGAAAGTACGAGCCAACGCTCGGTGCAACACTCGGACTGACCTATCGCTTCAACGCCTCAAAGCCATACGTCAGGAAGGAGCGCATTAAGAAGCATCGTCGTGAAGCTGTGGTCGACACGGTGTATATGGTGGAGAGGGTAGTGGAGCGTCCCGTCTTTAAGGACCGCATCGTGGAGAAACCGGTGGTGAAGAAGCAGGAAGCGTTCCGTCTTGCCTCTATTAGCTTTGCTTACGCTTCTGCCAAGCCGGCGAAGAAGCAGGACATAGTGTTTGAGAACATCGTCGAATATCTCAAGCAGCACCCTTCTGCCCGCATCCGTTTGGACGGTTATGCCGACAAAGCCACAGGCAAGGCACGAACAAATCTGATGCTATCTATTCGCCGCACCGACAGCGTGCGTAATATCCTCATAGAGTGTTACGGCATCGCTCCCTCACGCATCGATGCCCAAGGTATCGGCTGCAATGCGCAGCCGTATGAGAAGAACGAGCATAATCGTGTGGTGATTGTTACGGCACTGCCCGAGTGATGTGTGTTTTGTAAAAAGAAAAAGTTTCTTCAGCCCCAAATACATTACCGCAGCGTGGTACTTCTGTTTCCGCAATGCGGTAATGATATTTTCGCTACGCGGTAATCGTGTTTCCTGTCTGCTTTAATCGCATTGACAGGCTGGGGATAGCTTGTTGAGGCTATAGGATAGGCTGGTAGATAACCCGATTTTCGAGTTGCCTACTATCCTTTATATTGCTTATATACAACAAGTTATACAGACGTTTGGAGATATGTGAGTTTTTTTACGTACAGTGTTATTATATGAGACGATGAGCATTGACGGCGCAGGTGCATTGTCGGCCGCGATGATGCGCCCTGCGATGTATCGGATGCAACGTGGCAGATGATATAAACAAGTGACTCTTCAGATAAAATGTCATTACAATTTTATCTGAAGAGTCACTTGTAAAGAACGACCGAAAATAGCCGAGAACGACCGCAAAAATGACCGCAATGACCGCAAAAACGACCGCAACGACTGCAAAAACGACCGCAACGACCGCAAAAACGACCGCAACGACCGCAAGAACGACCGCAACGACCGCAAGACTTATATTATGAGTAAAGTTCTTTTTCGCCTATCTCTGTTATCAGCCATTTTTTGCCATTCGAAGATTTTACTATAAGTTTATCCTTTGCCATATTAACAAGGAGACGACCTATTTTTCGTAGCTTTTCGTCACGAGTGTTGTTTGCAGGAAAAACATGTTGAAGGGTTTCAAATGCATCTTTACGCTGGAAACCTAATTCTCCAGCATTATGCGCTAATTGAAGCAGCAGCTTTTGAATGCTGTTTTCAGCAAGTCCTTTCTCCTTGGTATAATGACCTATTTGGTTTGTCAACTTGGCAACTTTTAGAGATATGGTGTAATGTGGCGCACGGCCTTCTATCAATCCTTTTTCATAAAGATGCTTTGCAGCTTCCTTGGTAATGGGGTGGTGTTTCTGTACCGCATCTAACCAAAGGCACTCTTTCAGAGACAAAGAGCTATTTGTTTTCAAAAGATTGGTATATTTCTCGTCAATCATCTTGCCATAGATAGTGACTCCTACAGTACGATGCTCATTGTCAATATCGTAATCAGGCATGGGGAAGAAACGATTGCGTTGTTCAGTGTAAATCTTCTTGATGCCACGTCCTACGGTATCAATCATGTTGAAGTTGACCATGCCTCGGCATAAGCATTCGTTGCGATAGTGAAACTGAGGACCTTTATGCTCCAAAGCATTCTCTATGGTGCCGGGAATAAAGCTACCGCCATTGCCATAGTATAAGGTGCTTGGACCTTCTACGAAAACTATGCGCTGTTGCAAGGTGTAATCTTGATGGGCGATGGCATTATGTAGAGCCTCACGTATGGTATATTCATCATACTGCTTCATCGTATCAGGAAAGAGGGTTCCGCCTGGCAGTTCACGCATGGTTTTGTTGCGTATCTTGCCCAACACCTTATCTACAGTCAAGATGAAAGGAATGGAGAAGTGTTCATAATCTTGCACAATACCTTCTTCATCTTCCCAAGTCCAAGTGATTTGTGCAACGGCAGGATGAATCTTTTGGATAGAAAGCGGCTTGCCTAATAACAGTATTGCAGCACGAGTGATTTGGCCGTCTCGCATCATCATGCTATTAGCTAAGAACTCTTCTGTTGTCCACGCATCTATTTCTTCGGCAGGAATACTTGAAGAGTGTACTTTCTTGAACATGACTTTAGCTGTAGCCACAGCCAACTCATCCAAATCATTTATGGTCGCATTGGGTACGAGTTGGGCTGTCCAATCTGGTATTGGTGGTTGTTGGCGGATGGCATCTTGTTTGGCTTGGTTCAATGGTTTTAGACTTTCACCATCACGACCATAAGCCACACCTTTCCAGTGCATCACGATATTGCGTGGCGATGCAGGAACTTGGAACAACAAAACACGTTTGCCTTCAACCTCAATAGGTACAATATCCCTAAAAATAAGGTTGTCTGTAGTGTGTTGAGACATGTCTTGCTTTAGGCGGTTCAAGGCTACTTCACCATCTTTGAAACTGGTGCCAATGATTTGGTGTTTCTTGTCCCAAACACCGAAGACTATCCAAGCGAACTCATGTTCTCGTAAGTTTGCTTCATTGCTAAGAGCGGAGAAGTACTTTCCCAACTCGTCAACATCAAAGTTGGTCTCTGCTTTCTTAAACTCTACGACCTCATTTTCTGAGTGCTCCCAGAGTTCTTTGAATTTATCTATGAATTCAATATTGTTCATGATGTTTATAATCGATTTCTGTAAGGAATAGCCGATATGATTACTTCTGTATCAAAACACTTTGTCCATAAGAATGATTTTATTCTCATGACAACTTCAGACGAGGATTGACATGGTCCTACAATGATTCTTTTTAGACATTCAATGGGGATGTTAATTTTGATGTATGGTACAAGTTTGTTGTCTGCAAGACAATATTGTGGCATTATTTGATGTTTTATGATGCGATATTCGCCCTCTGCTTCATATTTTTTATTTTTATAGATAGGAGCATAAGCATTGTTTATTATAGCCTGTTTTACATCTGTCCACTCATCTTTATTGAAAATGTTTTTTAATGTCTTATTGCAGGCTTCTTCTGCAATCTTGATGTTATTTGTATCAACATACTCACATTTTTTTATTTCATCATAAAGTAAATATGTCGGCTCACTTTCACTCCAATATTTACGTTCTTTGCAATCTGCTCCATACATAGGTAAAGTTGATGGAAGCTTGGAGAAATCGAAACCTAAACTTATGCCATCTCCATTTTGTCCATATCCACGCCACATTGTTAAATCATCTTCCTGCTTAGAGAACGAAATCGTAAATATGTTCAGATTATACTGGGGGTGTTGTGTGAGTTCCTTTTCTTTGTCGTTAAGTGCAATGTTGTTCTTTTTAGTATAATCAAGTACACCGGCTTTTAATCCTTCAAAGAACAACTGACATTCTGTTGGATCGTTTTGAAAGGCGTAATGTGTTGCCCACATTGTTATATATTTGGGATGTATATCGCCTTCCTCATAACACAATGAATGTTCTATCATATTATAGAACGTATTCATTGTGGTATAGTGATATAGTATAATATTATCTTCTTTAGTCATACTTATCTCTTTTTAATTGTCAAATCCAAATTTATTCCAGGCATCGAGGACGAGACGCTTGGTGCGGTATTCTCCGTACTGGCGCAGCTCGTTGTCTTTCAGCACACGGATAGTTTCCTTTGATGCTTTCTAACTTCTACAAATATAATGCTTTTCTTTGAGGTATAACAACAAAAAGCAAACTGATTTAATAATCGAATATATACTTTTCGATGTCTTTAGTCATTAGTGCCTCAGATTTAACGAGACACTAATGATCTTAAGTTAAACAATTCTCCATCTAATAGAGAATAATGTCCTTTTATCAAAGTTGCACTCTAATGATTTTAATAACTTTGTTGTCATTGTGTCAACGTTCTTGTTGTATTCATCTTCCAAGTCGAATAGTTGACGCTGTTTTTTAGAGAGTTTCTCAGACAAATGGTTTTCTTGTTTCTTAAGTAATAGTTTGGTCTTGATATCCTTTTCTTTTCTTATTTGTCTGTGAATTGTATCTCTTTCTTTTCTAATATCTATTATTTCCTTTTGCAAAGGAACAAGTTTGTCATCTGACCATGATTCGTATTTTTCAATCTCATATGAAGCATATTCCTCCATTCTGACATTGACTTGATCTTTATATTTTTCAATGTTTTTATCAAATATATATTCTGTATCTTCTTTAATATGGTCAGGCAACTTACAAGTGACACTTTCTTTTGCTTCTAATTCTAATAATTTAAATCCAAACTCAGCTGGCAGTACATATTTATCATCGGTGATAGCACAGAAAATGATATTCTCTTCGTCGTCATACTCATTAGTGGAAGAAACTTCATAAGCAATAAGCCAACCGGCTTTGTCTTTATATTCTTCTAATAAAATAGATCTATAAGGGTATGATGTCAAATCGAAAGTTACATCTTCGACAACATTCAAGTAGGGTATTTGTCTAAGTATATAGCTTCCAATAGAACTTGTTGCCCTTATTTGTATTTTATCTGTCTCTTTCTTGTTTACAGAGTACACTCCTGCCTTTATCTCATTTGAAATGTCTGCATCTAATTTAAATGACGATGTATTCTCATTTATATCAGAAATGAACCCATTTAAAGCGACAAGAGCTAACTTCCAAAAATGGCGAATATAACTATCGATTCTCTTTTCGTCATCATCCTGTCTAACCTTTAATAAGTTAACAACGTCTTCATCAAAGTTTTCCAATAGAGTTTTCTTTGTATCCTTGATACGCTCTGAAATAACATCTTCCAATTCCTTCTGCAACGAATCGAAAGCCTTGTTTATTTCACTTTCTGTTCTGCATACTCGTAATATTGAACTCAATCTGCTTTCCAAATCAAATGTAGAGTCTATAGCCCCCAATATTTCATCACTGCTACCCAATACGCCTTCAAATAAATTAAACTTAGTTGACAGTAACTCATATACACGGCAATCTGCAGCATTAGCCTTATTTACGAAATTCACAACCACCACATCGTGCTTTTGCCCATAGCGATGGCAGCGTCCAATTCTTTGTTCTATTCGTTGGGGATTCCAAGGCATGTCGTAATTAACCACTAAAGAACAGAATTGAAGATTTATACCTTCAGCACCTGCTTCTGTAGCAATCATTATCTCTGCTGAATCCTTAAAGAAATCTACAAGAGACTGCTTCTTGTCTATCTGCACATTACCTGTTACATAAGATGTTCCTGCATGGGTCAATAGCCATTTCTGATATATATTGTTGGATTCATCATTACTATTTGTTCCATTAAAACATACAACCTTGTCTCTGAAACCGTTCGCTTCAAAGAAGTTTTTTAGATATTCTTGAGTTTTACGACTCTCTGTAAATATTAAAGCTCTTCGCAGACCTCCAAGGCGTTCAACCTTGTCAAATGATGCAGTAAGGGCTTTCAATAATGCTTGAGCCTTTGTCTCATAACCAATTCCTTCGGCCATTGAAACATAATGTCGAAGCTCTTCAATTTCGTTATCAATGGCAGCTTTGTCTCGTTCAGAAATTTCTACTGTTTCATATGAATCTGAATTATCGTCATTATCAATGGTTTCCAAATCATTTAATACAGATGACATACTAAGTATTTGTCGTCCTTCGTCCTTAATTCGTTTAAGTCTTTCAATTGTACTTTGAAGCGTGAAAGACAGTGCATAAGCAGATGACGACATAATTTTTCTGTAAAGGAGTGATAGTAAAGGACGTATTCTATCCGGTATACCATAAGTGCCCTCACGAAATAAATAGTCGCTAACAGCTTCATATAAATCAATTTCTTTCTTTGAAAGATGATACTCTTGCACAAAAGGAATACGTTTGGTGTATTTCACATACTCCTGTACTTGGTTTCTCAATGTACGATGCGCTATATGGGCAATCCTTGCCTTCAATTCTCCATATTTAGAGTTGTCACGGATTGATATTGTATTATACTGTTCCTCAAACGTTTGGACAGAAGAGAAGAATTCATCATCAATTATACTGATAAGTCCATATAGCTCCCTTAAATTGTTTTGTAAAGGAGTGGCTGTAAGCAATATCTTCTTGTATGGGCGCAATGTCTCCTTCAATACATTTGCGGTCACATTTCCTTTTTTGTATACGTTACGAAGTTTGTGAGCCTCGTCTATCACAACAAGATTCCACATGACTTTTGATAACTCGTCCGCATGGGTAACGGCAAACTGATAAGAACAGATTATTATACTTTCATCTGTTTGAAAAGGGTTTTCTGTTTTGGCTGCAATGGTTTTGTAAGAACCTTGCTCTAATATTAAAGACGGGAGAAAAAACTTCTCTAATAGCTCCATGCTCCATTGATTTCTCAATGAAGCTGGAACTATAATCAATATGTGTCTTTTATGTTCTGCCCATAATTCTGACAATAAGATACCTGCTTCAATGGTTTTTCCAAGTCCCACTTCATCGGCAAGTATTGCTCCTTTGCTTAATGGTGACTTAAATGCAAATAGAGCAGCTTCCACCTGATGAGGATTTAAATCGACCTTTGATTCAGATAAAACGCCAGTAAACCGACCTTCATCTGAAGTCGATTTTTTGTGGCAAATGTCCCACTTGTAATATATTTGTTGAGCTATAGATATCATTACTTTTTATTCTTACGTTCTATTTTAACAGAATATTCCGGGGATACAGCATCGAATTCATTTATTGCTGCTCCTTTCCAATAGTTTATGGCAAGTTCTTCACATTCTTTGCGTAATCTGTCATTGAAATCAGGTTCCTCTTCTTTGCCATAAAGGTTTACAATATGGTTGTATTGAGGAAGTATAGAAATATCACTGAAAGATATTCTTACAATCCGTATTTGCGCATTGGGATGATTGCGAAGGAATGCATTTTGCAGTGCGGATATGCCAATGGGTATCTTGTTGTCTGCAATGCTTTTTATGGTAGAGACAACGCTTATGTATTTCTCACCATTGTTTATGTTATAATCACAACCTAATAAGCTATTGCTTACTGACTCATATTTTATGCCTTCGTTTAAAAGATATTGTTCATATATCTTCTTGCCGATATAATTCACAATGCGTCGGACCATAGATGGTGCCTTGTCTTCATCTATTATCCAGTTAACGATATCATCAACGTGGTCTGCCACAACAGGAAGATTGTCTGCGCCAACCTTATCTACGATTTGTACAAGAGATTCCAAATTAGAAGTAATGATGTTCGGTATTCTGGAAGTTTTTCCATCAGAATAGGAATATAATTTTGAATTAGAGCCAATTCCTATATGGTTGTCTTCGCCATACGAAGAATGCGACTCATTTAAAGCTTCTTTTATATCCACTCCATTTTCTAATGCGGATACGATTGATGCCAAGGTCTCGACAGAACACTTTTGCTCTTCTAATTTCTTATGGGTAGTTCTAAAAATTAATGAATTTGTGTGAAGGCCATGCCCTCAGATATTATTTCTGTGGCGTTGGCTCA
>ENA-UEOY01000298-UEOY01000298.1-human-gut-metagenome-genome-assembly--contig:-NODE-298-length-22242-cov-290.049583_pt1 | contig 22242 bp, 17 predicted proteins | sample MGYA00242892_ERZ507900 | MGnify/ENA primary metagenome ERZ507900 (study PRJEB26167, sample SAMN06115427) | human gut metagenome | host: Homo sapiens | place: China:Henan | collected 2015-04-15...
AAAGGTACAAAAAAATATCGGAAAATCAGCATTATTTACTAAATATCAATCAGTTAATTTTTAGAACTGCCCTTATGAGTTTATATGTGGTGCTCTTGCCGTTTGTTAGTTCTATATTTACCACTACCGCTTGCGTGTTGGTAGTAAATACAGGTATGTATGCTTCGCGTTTTCCACTGAGCTGCTGACTGAATATGTTGCGTCCGTTGATGGTACTGATATGTATGGTGTTGATACCTATGTCGGAGCGTGCGATGAGAGCACCGTTCTCCAGGGTGAGCACTACTGCCTTATTGCTATTGTCAGCTATGGTGTGAACGTCGGTTATAACGGGTTTGCCCGTACTCTCGTCGGCATCTTCTATAGCTTCGTAGATGGCTGGTGTTGTGTTGCCCGTCCATGCTATCTGTAGAGCTACCGGCTTTGTGTTGGCATCGAAGCTGAATGTCACTACACCGTTTTTGCTTTCAGGAGTAATGGGCTTCCATGTGTTGCCGTTCTGTGTGAGCGAGTAGGTTGCGTTTTGCATCGTTGTGTCGTCGCAGAAGAGTGTGAGGCTCTTGGCTTTTGCCACGTTGAGGAAGCGATATACGAACTTGCTGCCGTCGGCGGTTGTAGGGAGGTTGGTGCTGGTGAAGGTGGTGGCGTCGGCATCGGTTGCTGCCTCTACATTATTGCCCTCAGTGTCGCTCATCGGTGTGAGTACCGGTGCAGGTAGTCCGTTGATTTCTATCTCGTGCAGGCGCATCCACTTGGGTTGTCCCCAGATGGCTGTAATCTTCAGGCGTACGTATTTTGCTTCTATTTTTATCGGGTTGAAGTTGTGGTCGGTGGGCACAAAGTCGAGTGCCATCACGTCGGTGCCTGCCTCTGGCTCTGTAGCCACATAGAAGTTCTGCTGTAGCGACATGTCGTACTCACGTGTTTGAGTTCCCTTGACGGTGAGGTCGGTCCAGTTGTGGTTGTCTGTCGACACACTGAGGAGTGCTGTCTTGGGATAATCGCCGTTGGTGGTGCCCATGCAGATGCGTACGTTCTCTATAGTTGTTGGTTCGTAGAGTTCGAGTGTATAGGTGTCACCTACCACCATGTCGCGGTTCAGGCAGGTATAGGTGGTGTAATCGCCGTCGGTCATCAGTTGTGCCGTGTGGTTGTTCCAATAGTTGTAGGCTGGTGGAGTTATGCTTCTCACTTCCTCTGGCGTGTTGTTGTAGACGAAGAGTTGTACGGATGCTGCGTCGAGCGTCAGGTTCTTCTGTTTGTTGCTCACGTTGAGCACCACTATGTAGTGTACGTACTCGTCGGTTGTAACGTTATTTGTCTCCATCTCATTCCATGTCTTGCCGTCGGTACTATACATGAACTTATAGTCGGTATCGGCGAATAGTTTAGAGGCAATGGTTATCTGTTTGAGCTGCACGGGCTGGGCAAGTGCTATACCGGCGTAGCCGCCTTCGGGGAGCGTAGCTGATCCCTTTAGTGATATACACTCGTCGCTCTGGCTCAGGTTGAGTTGTGTGCTCTCGGCGTTGGTCAGGACGGTGTTCTTATTGGTTGTGGTAGGGAAGAGTTGATTGGATATGTGCTTGCTGAGGTAGGTGGTAACAAATGGTGTGAGGTAGCGCCATGAGGCGTGAGTGAGTCGCTGGTCGGTGCTGATTCCGTCGCTACCAAAACCCGACATGTGGTTTGTCATATAGTCGGGCGACGAGGTGAGCGTGTTTGCAAGTTTCACGCTGGGCAGGTAATCGGCCCATGCCTCTATGATGTTGTCGGCTTTCTGCGATGCTATGAAGCCCTTTGTGGCAGCTGCCATGGCGCGCAGACGCAGTACCCATGGGCGTATGTCGACGTAGAGCAGACTGTCGCTCGTCACTTTCGAGTGCTCCATAGTGGTGAGCACGTCGCAGTTGTCCACAATCTGTGTCATCAGCGCAGTCAGTTGGTCGTTCTTCGGGTCGCGCTTATATGCTTCTATCGCTGTGTTGAGTGCCGTTGGGTCGTTCTTGCTCAGATATGGAGCGAGGAAGCGATAGGCATTCTGTAGTTCGGTGCGACCTGGAAAGAGGGCTCTGAACGATGCTTCCCATGAAGCGTTGTTGTCGAAACCGCGGTTGTTCCAACTGTAGTCGCCTGCCGAGAACACAGCGGTGCGTGCTGCCGATCCCTGCTCCATAGGGTTGCAGAGGATGCCCTGATTGCTTGCTGTTAGCTCGGTTTCCAGGCATGCGTTGTTGTCTACGTTCGGCATGTCGAAGAAGTTGGAGCGCATATCGAGTGGGTATATCTCGCTTGGTCCGCTGCCGTTGTCGTTGCACGGGTAGTTCCACCACCAAATGACGTTACGTCCGAACTGATACTGTACAGTATTCAGATCGTAGTTGTTGGGCACAGACCATACGCCGCCACCGGTGTAATAGATGGTGACATCCTTCGGGATGCTGGAGAGTGCTTTGAAGAACTGATTGAACTGCCATTGTGATGCAGCGTAGTTGCGACAGTAGATTTGTGGCGTGAAGCGCAGTGGTTTTACGATGTCGGTAGGGCTGGTGCTATTGGTGTTCCATCGGCTCTCTATGCTGCGCTGTATGTCAGCGATGCGTGAGGCGGTGAGGTTCATGTCGTTCTGATTCTCGGGTCTGTTCACGTCGTCGGCAAAGACTGCAAACTGGCGGAAACCTAAGGTGTGCATCTTCGCGAACTTACCCATTATCTTCTCTACTACACCGTTGTCGTTGAGCAAGTCGTCGCCTGGGTGTATCGCCCACACCACGCTCACCTTGGTTTGGTGTGCCACGTCGGTGAATTCGCGCAAGTCCTGCTGTGTCACGAAGCCCGACTTGCGTTGTGCTTCTGTTAGCTCTGTAGGATATGCCTCTGTCCATTTGCCCGAGTGGTATACGTCGCTCTTTGGTCCGTATACGTAGCAGTTCATCTTGTTGCGCATCATAAAGCGCAGTAAGTCCTTGCGCACCTCGCTGGAGTAGGGTTTTCCATAAAAACCTTCGATGATGCCACGCTCCTTAAGGTCGGCGTAGTCGCTGATAGTGACGGTGGGCATCTGCTTTGTTTCGGCATCGAGCATCTGTTCGAGCGAGGCGAGACCCATGAATGTGGCATCGGTATTCTCGCCGATGATGATGAGCTGAGCTACTCCGTCGTGTGCATTGGTGAGCGAGAGCACGTGGCGGTCGAACTTGCCGCTCTTGGTGAGTACGCTGAGGTTGAGTTGGAGCTTTGTAGCAGCCGCTTTTGTCAAGCCGTTGCCTGAAGCTACGCCGAGGTATATGTTCGAGAGAGTGTTCGATTCGGTGGTTGAGATGGTAGCTGTGAAGCCATGCTCTGCGAGAATGGTCTGAGCACGCTGACGTGTGTATGTGTCAATTGCATCGTCGCATACTATATTTACGTTCTTTGTGAACGCTACCTTGCTGCCCTTGCCCGCAGTCTGTGTGTGCGGAATGGGATAAATGGTGTATTGTGCGCTCGCAGTGAATGGGAAGAATAAGGTGGCGAGGGCAAGAAGTTGGGTCTTAAATAGGTTCATAGTTGTTAGGTGTATAGGGGTAAATAGTTTGGTGCAGTTGAGATAACTGCACCAAACTTTATTGTTATGCATCTCCGAACGCTGCCGCTTCTGCAGCAGCGATGATTTCCTCTCGAGTCTGTTCCTTAGCCGAGATATGGCTGAGGTCGAAGTCTTCGTCAGAGAGGTTGAGGTCGGCTGAAGTCAGTTTTGAAGAAACGGGCTCTACGGATTTTGTTGCCTCTGTTTTCGTGGCTGTAGCTGCTTCGGCTGCTTCGTCTTTGCGGTACATCGGTGAGCGGCGGTTGCGCTTAGCCTTGGGGCTATTAGAGTCATTAGAATCTCTAGAATCACTAGAGTTTCTAGAATCACTAGAATTTCTAGAATCACTAGAATTTCTAGAATCACTAGAATTTCTAGAATCACTAGAATTTCTAGAATCACTAGAACTTATAGAACCTCTATAATCACTATCTGAATTAGAACCATTTGAAGCACCAGAGCTTTCTGCCTCTATCTCCATTCCTGAGCTTACTATGATAAAATCGTCTGGTTGTTCTGTCGACGGTACGTTCTCCACTGGTTCCTCCTCCATCTTTGTGCGATTGGTCTTAGCAGCGAACACTTGGTCGATGAACTGCGGTTCGCGGCGGAGCTTCTCCAGTGTGAGCTTAGAGGCGAGCTGCTGACTCTCCTTTTTGCTGTATCCCTTGCCGTCGCAGCCTTCCACGCCTTCGAGCATCACACGATAGATGAACACGGGTGAACCTGTCTTATCTTTCTCCTCCAGAATCGACTTGAAGTCGATGCGCACACGGTTCTTCTGACTCCATTCGATGAGCTTGCTCTTGAAGTTCACTTCCTTATAAGCAACCTTGTCGATGTTTATCATTTGTGTCAGTATTCGTTTGCGCATGAACTTCATGCAGGCATCGTAGCCGCGGTCGAGGTATATGGCTCCTACGAGAGCCTCGAAAGCGTTTCCGCCCATGTATGAATTGTGCGATTGTGAGCGCCCGCTTGAGAGGATTAGTTGGTTGATACCCATCTCCTGTGCCAGTCGGTTGAGCGTGTCGCGCTGTACGAGTTTTGAGCGAGTGTTGGTGAGGAAGCCCTCGCGTTTGCCAGGGAAGTGGCGGTAGACAATGTCGCCAACGGTAGCGTCGAGCACGGCATCGCCGAGAAACTCCAGTCGCTCGTTGTTCACGGGCTTGCCCTTCGCATTGCGCTTGTACATGCTCTTGTGCATCAGCGCGAGTTTGTAATAGCTAATGTCGTGTGGGTAGAAGCCTATGATTTTGCGTAAAGACAAATAAAGCTCCTTGTCCTTGCGGAAAGGGAGCTTCATTCTGTCGATGAGATTACTCAGCATATTTCTTGAATATTACACATGCGTTGTGTCCACCGAAACCGAACGTGTTGCTCAGTGCTGCACGTACCTCGCGCTTCTCAGCCTTGTTGAACGTGTAGTTGAGTGTATAGTCGATTTCTGGGTCCTCGTCGCCTTCAACGTGGTTGATAGTTGGCGGGATGATGTCGTTCTTCACTGCGAGCACTGATGCGAGTGCCTCGACAGCTCCGGCAGCACCGAGGAGGTGACCAGTCATTGATTTTGTTGAACTGATGTTGAGCTTGTAAGCTGCTTCGCCGAACACCTGCTTGATTGCCTTTGCCTCAGAGATGTCGCCTACAGGTGTTGATGTACCGTGTACGTTGATGTAGTCGATATCCTCTGGCTTCATGCCTGCGTCCTCGAGTGCGTTCTGCATAACGAGGCAAGCACCGAGTCCTTCCGGGTGTGATGCTGTGATGTGGTGTGCGTCGGCAGACATGCCTTCGCCAACCATCTCGGCGTATATCTTCGCTCCGCGTGCCTTAGCGTGCTCCAGCTCCTCGAGGATGAGGCAGCCAGCACCTTCGCCCATGATGAAGCCGTCGCGTGATGCGCTGAACGGACGTGAAGCGTGCTCTGGGTCGTCGTTGCGTGTAGAGAGGGCGTGCATTGCGTTGAAGCCACCTACGCCACTAGGTGTGATGGCAGCCTCTGCACCACCGCTTACGATTACGTTTGCCTTACCCAAGCGGATGAGGTTGAATGCGTCGGCGAGTGCGTTTGTAGAAGATGCACAAGCCGATGTGGTGGCAAAGTTGGGGCCGTGAAGACCGTACATAATAGAGATGTGTCCGGCTGCGATGTCGGCAATCATCTTCGGAATGAAGAAGGGATTGAATTTCGGACCGAGCTCCTGGTGTGTTGCCCAGTAGCCCACCTCTTCCTCGAAGGTCTTGATACCACCGATGCCTACGCCGTAGATTACGCCGATGCGGTTCTTATCTTCTTCGTCGAGATTTAAACCGCTGTCCTGCATTGCCTGCATAGCTGCGATGATAGCGAGCTGTGCGTAGCGGTCCATCTTGCGTGCTTCCTTGCGGTCGATGTAGTCGTTGACCTTAAGGTTTTTCACTTCGCAAGCGAATTGTGTCTTGAACGAAGAAGCGTCAAACAATGTAATAGGTGCTGCGCCACTTACGCCGTTGAGCATGTTGTTCCATGTTTCTTCTGGATTATTGCCAATCGGAGTTACTGCGCCAAGACCTGTTACTACTACTCTTTTTAATTCCATGTAACTGAAAAATGTCAAAAAAAATGGTTTATGGTTTATGGCGCGCAATGGAATTATAACAAAGAATGTTTGTTATGGTTGTGCATACCATAAACTATAAACCATCGGTTTATTTATTTTGCGTTCTCGATGTAAGCGATAGCGTCGCCAACTGTAGAGATCTTCTCTGCCTGATCGTCAGGGATGTTTACGCCAAACTCCTTCTCGAACTCCATGATGAGCTCAACTGTGTCGAGAGAGTCTGCACCGAGGTCGTTTGTGAAGCTTGCTTCTGGCTTAACGTCTGCCTCATCTACACCGAGTTTGTCAACGATAATAGCCTTTACTTTTGATTCGATTTCTGACATAATTTTTAATTTTTAAAATGTTTATAATATTGATTTCTAATTTAATGCGGATGCAAAGGAACAAATTTTTTATTAAATAGACAAATATTTTACCATAAAAAGGCGATTTGGCTGCACACATGCCCTATGTCTGTGCAAGTTTTTGGGGTGGTTAGGGTGCGTTTAAGCCGTTCTAAGCCTCTTTAAGCCAACTAAGTCTTTGCTAACCTTTGCTTAATTGCTAACCGAGAGCACTCCCAAGGGTCCGGTGGTACTTCCGCGATAGCGCAGGAGCTTCTTTCCGTTTGAGGTGATGCCACGGTTGTTGAGGTCGTATTGGCGCTTACAGGTGGGGCAGGTGGCAAAGCCGCGAGTGTCCATTGTTAAGCGGTGGCTCATGGTTTGCGTCTCGTAGTAGCAGTTGGGGCACTGACTGTCGTATATGTATAGCGTGGCGGGTGAGCTAAGATTGCTGAAGCCCACAATGATGCCGCTTTTGTTGTATAGCCCGAGGGTGAAGGTGCGGCGTGCGTCCTCGCCTGCAGGCTCTTGTCTGCTGCTCTGTCTTTGGTTGTTGGCGAAGTAGATGAAGCGTCGGCCGCTCTCTGTACCCTCATAGATGTTGCAGAACACACCTGGCGACATGGGGTTGAGCGCACTTTGCAGCGTGGCATCTTGATACACCCCATTGTTGAAAAAGAAGGTGCAGCGCTCCGAGGCGTACTCGAAGTCGGCATCGGTGCAAGCAGCGAAGATTAATGCGCACAACGCAATAGTTATTCTTGTTATCCTATACATATTTATATATTGTTACTTGGAAAGTCTTTAGATCTTTCCGCCGTAGCACAGGTCGCCTGCGTCACCGAAGCCAGGCACGATATATTTGTGCTCGTTCAGTCCGTTGTCGATAGCTGCGCACCAGATGGTGGTGTCCTCAGGGAATGTCTTACGGATATGTTCGATGCCCTCTGGCGAAGCCATTACGCACACTACGTGCACCTTTTTCGGTGTGCCCTTGGTGAGCAGAGCCTTATAGCCCATCTCCATTGAACCGCCGGTGGCGAGCATTGGGTCGACGATGAGCAGTGTGGCATTGTTCAGGTCGGGTGTAGCGAGATACTCCACGTGTATGCCCACCTTTGTGTGTTCCTTGTCCTCGTACTCGCGGTATGCGCTCACGAAGGCGTTACCAGCGTGGTCGAAGATATTGAGGAAACCCTGATGGAATGGCAGACCAGCGCGGAAGATTGTGCCGAGCACGAGTTTGTCGGTAGGCACGTTCACCTTTGCTGTGCCGAGCGGAGTCTGCACGTCGCGTGTCTCATAGTCGAGAGTCTTGCTGAGTTCGTAAGCGATGAGCTCGCCTACGCGCATTATATTATTGCGGAACAGGAGGCGGTTAGACTGATAGTCTTTGTCGCGCATTTCCGCCATGTACTTGTTGATGATAGAGTTTTGCTTGCTAAAGTCGATTATTTCCATATTGTTTAAGTTTAAACTGAGCAAAGTTACAATTATTAACTGAAATTTTGCACGTGCAGGAAGTTAAAGAATTTAAAGTGCCAATGAATTGCGTTTTGTACTGAGTTCTATTTCTTTCTCCTACGCACGAATTGCTCACACTCGGCGAGTATCTTCACGCGTGCCACCTTCATCACTACGTAGTAAAGAGCTACGGCGAGCACGAAGCGTGTCAACAACAGCAGCCAGAGGTTTTCGATGGGCTGTGTGGCGTAGTGTGTGGCGGTCATCACGGCAGTGGCTGTGAGTGCGAACGGCATAACGTCGCAGAAGAACATGCGAAAGCCGTAGCCTGTGAGACGGCGCACAAAGAAGAGCCACACGCCAAGCCACAGCACGTTGAGTATGGTGTACGCCTGCACCATGCGCACGATGCCTTGTTGCCAGATGAGTATCATCGTCGCAATTTGCACTACGCCGAGCGAGAACGTACACCAGAAGAATGTGCCCGATTTGCCTTTCGAGATAATCATGTTAGAGAACAGTGTAGCGATGGGCATTGTGGCACCAGCTATGCACAGTATCTGTATCAGTTCTGCCGATGCGAGCCACTTCTCGCCGATGGCTATCACGATGAACTCCTTAGCCACCAGTCCGAAGCCTAATAACAACGGGAAGGCTATGAACGCCGTGAAGCGCATCATCTTGCGAAACACATCGGTCTGTCTGCCCGGCTCGTTGCCCAGGCTTACGAGCACCGGTTGCGCTACCTGCGCCACCATGCTCTGCACCAGCGAGTAGCACTTCGTGTTCCATTGGTATGCCTGGTTGTAGTTGCCTGTGTCGCGCGGTGAGAAGTAGTGGCCTAAGAGTATGTTCAGCACGTTGTTGTTCACGTGTGTCATTATCGTTGTGGCGAGAATTTTGCACGAGAAGCGGAACATCCGTTGCACGGGAGCAAACGAGATGCCGTGTATGGTGGGTCGCCAGGGCGAGAAGTGCCACTGGAAGAAGGTGTTTATCGACACGTACACCAGTCCCTGCGTGGCGAGCGACCAGTAGGCTGCGCCTGCGAACGCCATGCCCACGCCCACGAGACTCGATGTGATGACGGCGATGGCACCTGCGGCAGCCTGCTGCTTCGCCTTCAGGTGTTTGAAGAGATAAGCCGACTGTGCTGTGCCTAATGAGGCGATGATGATGCTTAGGAAGGCGTAGCGGCAGAGCGGTACGACGCGTTCCGTGTGGTAGTAGTCGCCGATGAGTGGCGCAGCGAAGAAGAGCAGGGTGTATAATGTGGTGGCAACAACGATGTTGAACCAGAACACCGAGTTGTAATCCTCCGGTCGTGGGTCTTTGAGATTGGTGAGTGCGGTGCGGAAGCCGCTGTCTTGCAGTGCGGTGGCTACGAGCGAGAAAATGCTTATCATCGCCATCATGCCATAGTCGGACGGTGCTAACAGGCGTCCCAATACGATGCCGAACGCCAATCCCACCACCTGTTGCACTCCACTATTGAGTCCGCCCCAAAGTAGTCCCTTTGCCGTCTTTTCCTTTAGAGTTTCCATATTCGTTTACTTTCGTCTGCAAAGTTACACATTAGTTGCTGTTTATTACAGCCTGCACGAGTCTTTTGCCCATCACGTCGTAATTGCCCGAGCGGTCTACTCCGGCGAAGTCCATCATCACGAGTCCGGTTGTCATGTGTCCTTTTATGCGTTCGGCGAGGAACTTGTTTGTGTCGGCAGCGTTGGCGCGATAGCCCTCACTTGTGGATACGGGTTCTTTAGTGAACTCCGTAGAGGTGTACTTAAAGCCAGATGTGTGGTTGATGAACCACATATTGGGGTACTGCTTCGCCACCTCTTCGCTGTTTGCCACCTTCAGTAGGCGTTCTATCGCCTCTAACTTCGCTGTCGTGCCGCCCTCCCAGGTCATGTTGTAGAAGTCCTGCACGCAGAGTGTACCCTCCATTGCGTATCCGTGCATGGTAGCAGGTTTCTGCCAGTCGACCTCGGCATCGAAGCGCCACCCCTTGATGTATCCGCCTCGCGGTGTTGGTCGGTATGTGTCGCGACTCAGTACGAGTATTCTGCCACGCAACTGTCCCACGGTGAGGTCTGGTCGAAAGTCGACAATCAGGTCGCTATTCTCCGCCAATGCGTAGTCGACCATCGCCTCCCATGTGCTTCCGTCGCGATTGGCAGAGCGTTCGTGTTGCATGATGATGATGGCAAACTCGGTGGGGTGGGCTTGAAGTGAGTCGCGCAGCACGTTGAACACCCCGTTGAAGGTTTGCTGTGTGGCAAACTCGCCGTGGTAAATCTGTAATGTGCGCTTTGTTTCCTTTGCTTTCTTTGACGACTTGGTGAGCTTTTTCTCGCGCACATCGGGGCGCAGGTCAAATGCGCGCACGCCAACCGCCCACTGCTCACTGATGTTCAGTTCCTGTGTGCGTGCGATGTAGTTGCCTGCTAATGTGTCCTGCGGCAGGAAGCCGTAGCCGGTGCAAGCATCGTGAGTGCCAGGTATGGAGAGACGACACACACGGCGGTCGTCGTCGATGCGTGCGAGCCAGTCGTAAGCGTATGTGGAGGTGAAGGCTGCCACGGAGAGCAGCAGAGAGAGGAAAATCTTGTGCATGATGGTGAGATGTTGTTGTGGTGGGGTGTTGTTGTGGTGAGATGTTGTTATGTTGAGGTGTTTTTGCAAATTTACAAAAACATATTTAATAAGTAGGTGTTCTGTGTAATGTTTTTATAATATTCCCAATCTTTTTGGGGCAAAAAAAAAGGACGACACGAATCACTCGCACCGGCCTCTCAAAGAATAATGTTACATTAATAATTTTGAATTATGCAAAAACTGCAATAGTTTCAAAACATAATAACATAATCTTTACCTTAAAATCTATCAAACTACTAACCTAATGAAAAAACATTGCATTCTCTCGAACACGCTGCAAAGATAATAATTTGTGTACGACCACACAAGTAATTTGAAAGTTTTTTGTTGAAATTAAGAATAATTTGACATAAATCAAGTTGTAATTCTTTTGTAATGGCGTTTTAAACCAGCAACTTGTATTGATGTTTTGTGCAAGATAGGTTTGATTGATAGACTGTAATACTTTTGCTGTAAAAATTATATGGTTACGAAAAAAAAACGTAACTTTGCATTAATCGTAAGCTATAAAACGATAAATATACAAACATTTAAACCACTTAATCATCATTGTCCTATGGAGAAAACATTGATTTTGCTGAAACCGTGTACCGTACAGCGCCGTCTTATTGGCGAAGTGATTAACCGCATAGAGCGCAAGGGCTTGCGCATCGTGGGTCTGAAGATGATGCAGCTCGACGACGCTATTCTTAACGAACACTACGCTCACCTCACAGAGCGCCCGTTCTTCCCGTGGCTCGTTAGCTCGATGAAGTCGGCACCAGTGGTGGCTATGTGTGTGGAGGGCAATAGTGCAGTGACAGTGGTGCGCAATATCGTGGGTGCTACCAACGGACGCAAGGCAGCTCCAGGTACAATCCGCGGCGACTACTCTATGAGCGGTCAGGAGAATATCATTCACGCATCCGACTCTGTCGAATCTGCGGAAATCGAGATGAAACGCTTCTTCCGCGAGGGCGAAATCTTCGAGTATCCCGATCCGCTGCACGACTTCATGTACGCTCCCGACGGCGACTAAGGCTTATAAACGGAATATAACATAAACATATATTAAGAATGGTAACAATTAACAACTATGACGAGTTTGCCGCATATCTCGGCAAGAACCTCGGTGTGTCTGACTATGTAGAACTCTCGCAGGAGCGTATCAATCTGTTCGCTGACGCTACGCTCGACCATCAGTGGATTCACGTGGACACAGAGCGTGCTGCAGTGGAGAGCCCGTACAAGACAACCATCGCACACGGCTATCTCACCCTCTCTATGCTTCCGTACCTTTGGGAGCAGGTTATCAAGGTGAACAACGTGAAGATGCTCGTGAACTACGGCATGGATAAGATGAAGTTCGGACAGCCCGTGAAGTCGGGCGAGTCGGTGCGCCTCGTTGCCGACCTCTACGCCATCGAGAACCTCCGCGGCATCGCAAGGGTGCAGATTAAGTTCGCTATCGAGATTAAGGACTCGCCGAAGAAGGCACTCACCGGCATAGCTACCTTCCTGTACTATTTCGAGTAAGGATTCTCGCATGGAAGGGCTTCCCACGGATTGCACTTCTTGCTGAGTAGAACCTCCCACGGATTTCACAGAATTCACAGAAGCTTCTGGCGGAGAAGAGCCTCCCACAGATTTCACGGATTTTCACAGATGCTGTTTTCAGGGGGTGCACTTGTCTCAAGTGCACCAACCAAGCAAACAGTAGTCCTCCCACAGATTTTACTCTTGCTGGGGATGTTCTCCCACAGATTTCACAGATTGACACAGATTTGTTGGGTGCGGAAGATAGTAGCGGAGGTCTCCTTGCCTCCGTAACAGCAAAATTCCTCCCACAGAATACGCAGAATTCACAGAACCTGCTAATTTCAGGGGGTGCACTTCTTGCTTGGTTGGTGCACCCCCTTGAAGGCAGCCTAACTTCTGTGTAAATCTGTGCAATCTGTGGGAGAATAACCTCAGCAAGCAGTGAAATCCGTGGGAGAAAACCCCAAGCAGTGAAATCTGCGGGAGAATATAAAAGAATAGAGATATGACGACATTACAGCAACAGCGAATGCTTCTTGAGATTGAGTACAACCACGAGAAGGAGGAGTTCAGAAAGCAGACCGAGACGATGGGCGTGGAGCGCAAGGTGAGGCGTGGCGATGCCTGGTTCCCCGTGACGATAGGCAACTGCTACTACAACTCGCTCAATCAAGCAGTGGTGGAGGTGACGCGCACCAAGGACTCGGACATAGAGCATAACTTCGAGCCGGGTCGCCCCGTGTGCTTCTTCACCGTGCGACGCGACGAGAAGGCGCGCAAGGAGCGCATACAGTACATGTCGTTCACCGCTACCGTGAGCTACGCCGAGCACGACCGTATCGTGGTGGCGCTGCCCAATAGCGGACGCATCGCCGACCTGCAGCGCAGCGAGCCGATAGGCTTGCAGCTGTTCTTCGACGAGACAAGCTACCGGCTCATGTTCGAAGCCCTCGACCGCGTGATGAACGCCAAGACGGGTCGTCTTGCTGCATTACGCGACATATTCTACACGAACGCTCCAGCGCAGAAACTGACGTTCGGCGCTATGTCTCTGCCGTGGCTCAACGCCTCGCAGCAACAGGCAGTGAACGAAGTGCTGCGTGCCAAGGACGTGGCAGTGGTGCACGGCCCTCCTGGCACGGGCAAGACAACGACACTCGTGGAGGCTATCTACGAGACACTGCGCCGAGAGAGTCAGGTGCTGGTATGTGCGCAGAGCAATATGGCTGTCGACTGGATAGCGGAGAAACTTGTCGACCGTGGTGTGAACGTGTTGCGCATTGGCAACCCGACACGTGTCAACGACAAGATGCTCTCGTTCACCTACGAACGCCGCTTCGAAGCACATCCCGACTATCCGCAACTCTGGAGCATACGCAAGGCGATACGCGAGTTGCGTGGCGAACGCCGCCGCTCCGATGCGTGGCATCAGAAGATGGACCGCCTGAAGAGTCGCGCCACGGAGATAGAACTGCGCATACGTGCCTCGCTGTTTGGCGAAGCGCGTGTCATCGCCTGCACACTCACAGGTGCCGCCAACCGCGTTTTGGAAGGCGAGAAGTTCTCAACACTATTTATCGACGAGGCGGCGCAGGCACTCGAAGCAGCCTGCTGGATAGCCATACGCCGCGCCGGTCGCGTCATCTTCGCTGGTGACCACTGTCAGCTGCCGCCCACTGTGAAGAGCATTATGGCACTAAAAGGCGGACTCGGCATCACACTCATGGAGCGCATCGTGAAGGCGAAGCCCGACGTGGTGACGCTCTTGAAGGTGCAGTATCGCATGAACGAGCAGATAATGCGCTTCTCAAGCGACTGGTTCTACGGCGGCGAGGTGCAGACCGCGCCAGGAATAGAGCGCCGCAGCATACTCGACTACGACCGCCCGATGATGTGGGTGGATACGTCGGAGGCTGAAGGCAAGGAGGAATTCGTGGGCGAGAACTTCGGACGCATCAACCGCACCGAGGCTGAGCTGACGCTGCAGACGTTACAGCAATACTTCGAGAAGATTGGCAAGCAGCGCATCCTCGACGAGCATATCGACGTGGGTATCATATCGCCCTATCGTGCGCAGGTGCAGCTGCTGCATAAAATGATACGGCAGAGCGAATTCTTCCGCCCGTACCGCCGCGCCATCAGCGTGAACACCGTCGACGGTTTCCAAGGACAGGAGCGCGACATAATCGTCATCTCGCTCGTACGCAACAACGACGGCAAGGAGATCGGTTTCCTGCGCGACCTGCGTCGCATGAATGTAGCCATCACCCGTGCCCGCATGAAGCTCATCATACTTGGATCGGCTGCCACGATGACCGCACACCCGTTCTATAAGAAATTGTACGAATGGATTAGTGGACAAGCGGACGAGTAATAATAAAACATAAAAGTAAGGTGTTTTATTTTCCTGTTTAGAAAAAAATAAATAAATTTGCACGCCTATATTGTGCATATATTATAAGGTGTTAATGTTTCGTGTGTCGACCTAAATGCGAAACCCAATGCCGCTCCCATAGTTAAATGGATAGAACGGAGGTTTCCTAAACCTTTGATCCGGGTTCGATTCCCGGTGGGAGTACCATTTATTCAACAACATTCAGAAATCATTATTTTATGAAGAAATCGATGACGATGATGCTTCTGTTGCTCGTTGCAATGTTCTGCAGCGCACAGATGCAAGACCCGGTTAAGTTCACAGCGCAGCTTAAGACGGGCAACACCGCAGAGGGCGAGATTGTCTTCAGTGGTAAAATTCAGAAGGGATGGCATGTCTATTCCACTAATCTCGGCAGCGATGGCCCTATCGAGGCATCGTTCCATGTAGACAAGAAAGACGGCGTAGAGCTTGTTGGCAAACTCACACCGCGCGGCAAGGAGATATCGGAGATGGATCCGATGTTCGGCATGAAGCTGCGCTACTTCGAGCACTCGGTGCAGTTCGTACAGAAGGTGAAGTTCACCAAACCTACATACTCAATCAAGTGCTACCTCGAGTTTGGCGCGTGCAACGAAGAAATGTGTATGCCGCCCACACAGGTGGAACTGAACAAGCAGGGCAAGTCGCCAGCCGTAGACGGCGAGGCTGCTAAGGAAGAGGAGGCAAAGAAAGAGGCAGTCGCTATCACCGACACAGCAGCCGTAGCAGCCACAGACAGCGCAGCCGCAGCAGCCCCCGCAGCACTCGACACCGCAGAGGTGAAGAAGCTCTGGACACCAGTTATCGACGAGCTTAACGACTACGACCAGCCCGTAAGCAACTCGCTCTTCTACATCTTCCTCGCAGGTATCGTGGGCGGACTCGTTGCCCTCTTCACACCATGCGTATGGCCTATCATCCCGATGACCGTCAGCTTCTTCCTCAAGCGCAACAAGAGTCGCAAGAAGGCAATCCGTGAGGCTATCATCTACGGTGTGTCTATCGTAGTTATCTACGTCGCACTCGGACTCGTCGTTTCGATGCTCTTCGGCGCGAGTGCGCTCAATGCGCTCTCTACCAACGCCGTCTTCAACATAGCGTTCTGCCTGATGCTCGTAGTGTTCGCCGCTTCGTTCTTCGGAGCGTTCGAGATAACACTGCCGTCGTCATGGAGTAACAAGATGGACCAGAAGTCGGAGGAGACAAGCGGCTTGCTCAGCATCTTCCTCATGGCGTTCACACTCTCGCTCGTGAGCTTCTCGTGCACCGGTCCAATCATCGGTTTCCTCCTCGTAGCCGTAGCCTCTGAGGGCAGCATCGTAGCACCGACAATCGGTATGCTCGGCTTCGCTATCGCCTTAGCAGTGCCGTTCGCGCTGTTCGCCATGTTCCCGACACTGCTCAAGTCGGCACCTAAGTCGGGCGGTTGGATGAACGTGCTGAAGGTGACACTCGGCTTCGTAGAGTTGGCATTCGCCCTGAAGTTCCTCTCGGTAGCCGACCTCGCTTACGGCTGGCACATCCTCGACCGCGAGACATTCCTCGCCCTCTGGATTGCACTCTTCACGCTGCTCGGTCTCTATCTGCTCGGACTGTTCAACTTCCCGCACGACGACGAGGGACGCCGCACCAACGTGCCGCAGTTCTTCCTCGCACTGGCTTCGCTCGCATTCGCGTTCTATATGATTCCGGGTCTGTGGGGTGCTCCGCTGAAGGCTGTATCAGCCTTCGCACCGCCAATGAACACCCAGGACTTCAATCTCTATAAGAACGAGGTGCACCCACGCTTCACCGACTACGAGGCTGGTATGGCAGCCGCACGCCTTGAGGGCAAACCTGTAATGGTCGACTTCACGGGCTTCGGCTGTGTCAACTGCCGTAAGATGGAGGCTGCGGTATGGACAGATGCCAAGGTGGCTGACCTGCTCAACCAGAAGTACGTGCTCATCTCGCTCTTCGTAGACGATAAGACACCGCTGCCAGAGCAGATTGAGGTGACCGACACCGACGGCTCAAAGCGCACGCTGCGCACCGTAGGCGATAAGTGGAGCTACCTCCAGCGCTACAAGTTCGGTTCCAACACCCAGCCGATGTACATCCTCATCGACAACGAGGGCAAGCCGCTCACCGGCAGCCGCTCTTACGACGAGGACATCTCTGAATACATGGACTTCCTCAACGCAGGCTTGGATGCATACGCAAATCGTTAATTAATATAAGTAGTTAGGGGTGCAGTTTATACAACTGCACCCCTTTTTTGTGTTCTTGCTTGAGGGGTGCAGTTGTTTAAGGGGTGCAGTTGGTTTAGGGGGTGCAGTTGTTTAGGGGGTGCACTTGTCTCAAGTGCACCAACAGAGGTAGGTGTTGTGTAGTTCTTGGTAGGTTTGTGTAGTTCTTGGCTGATTGGTGCAGTTCTTGATTGGTTGGTGCAGTTCTTGATTGGTTGGTGCAGTTCTTGATTGGTTGGTGCAGTTCTTGATTGGTTGGTACAGTTCTTGGTTGGTTGGTGCACTTGAGACAAGTGCACCCCCTATAAGTGCCCCCCTATAAGTGCAAAACATCAACTCATGCCATCCGCGTCGGTCGGCGCAGACATCCGCATCGGTCGGCGCAGACATCCGCATCGGTCGGTGCAGACATCCGCGTCGGTCGATACGAGACGGAGAAGATGAAGATATGTAGAGCAGAAGATGTGTTAAAGGATGCAAAAAGTGGAGTTTGCTTGTAACATTTCCCCTTTTCGTTCGTCGTCAATATAGAAACACCCAAACATACACCCTCAATAATAACGAATAATATGGACTATAAATATATAAACCAACTTCTGGAACGCTACTGGAATGGCGAGACCTCGCTTGAGGAAGAGCAGATACTGCGCTCGTTCTTCAGTCAGTTGTGTGTGCCGGAGGAACTCGCCAAGTACCGTCCGCTCTTCAACTACGAGCAGACCGAAACGAAGACCGACCGCCTCGGCGACGACTTCGACGAGCGTATCATGTCCATGATTGACGAGCCACAGGAGATAAAGGTGAAGGCGCAGCCGATACATATCAGCCAGCGTTTCGCGCCGCTCTTCAAGGCAGCAGCAATGGTGGCTATCGTGCTCACGCTGACGCAGGCAGCCCAGTTCTCGTTCCAGAGCCACGATGCGGGCAACACCGCAATGCCAGGCAACTACTCTTCGCGCCCAGTGCAGGGCGTGTCGGTTGCGCTGAACGATTCTGCCCACCTCGACTCGATGAAAAAGGCTGCCATGGAGGCTGTGCCGCAGCAGATGGAGCAGCACGACATCTCCATGCTCAAGTAAAGGTAACAACGAAATTTCTATGCTTTCTCAATAAAATCATGTTTAGTTAAAACACCAAAAGTTCGAGGCTGTGAAGCCTTTGACTCTCTTAAATTTTTCATAACATACTAATGATTGGCTTGCCACACGACCCTCTTGGAGGTGTCGTGTGGCAAGTTCTTTTTTAATAAACGCATAAAAAACGGCTGATTTTCAAAAGTTTTGTCTAACTTTGCAAGCGATATTTATCGCATCTTTTCATACATATTGCCGTATGAAATCAGTCTACGACATGACAACTTTCAAAATACAATTTATGCGAACTCAACTATTAACAACAATTTTTGTTTTGTTATCTGTGGCTCTCCCTGGTCTGGCACAGAAGCGAACCTTTGCTGACGCACAGAAAGTGGCAGCCGATTTCTTTCAGTCGAAGGACAACAACGCCAAGGTCTGTGCTTTACGTGTCAACAGTAAGTGCGGTCGCAAGCTGCTTAAGCGTGCTGCCAGTGCTGCTCAAGAGGCTACAGATGCTTACTATCTGTTCGCCAACGAGGACAATAACCGATTGCTCGTAGTGTCGGGCGACGAGCGTATGCAGCGCATCCTCGGCTACACCGACCACGCTCTTGTAGGCAATGCTATCCCCGACGGACTTGCCGACCTGCTCGAAGGCTATGCAGCGCAGTACGCAGCACTCGGAGCCGTGCCCACATCAGCATCCAGCGCCCCTGCACGCTCCGCCCTCTACAAAGGCGAGCGTCAGCTGCAGACCGCAGCATGGGACAATGGGATCCGTTCAACCGCATGACACCACAGGCGTACCCCACAGGATGCGCAGCGACAGCGATGGCTATCGTGATGCGCTATCACCAGTGGCCCGACGTAGGCAACGGCAGCAAGACACACATCTGGACCGACTCAGTGATGACAGCCAAATTCGGTGAGACCCACTACGACTGGGCGAACATGCCGATGAGCTACGAGAAGTTCAACGACACGCAAGCCACCGCTGTGGCTCTGCTCATGCGCCATTTGGGCATATCGGTGGAGATGTACTACGCAGCCGAGAGCAGTGGTGCACGCCAGACATTAGTGCCGCAGGCTCTTGCGCAGTACTTCCGCTATGGCTCGACAGCGCGTCTGCTCACCGCCAGCGACTACGATGCCGCTACGTGGGACCGCATGATGCGCAAGGAGATTGACAGCAACCGCCCGGTCATCTACACCGGCGAGTCGATACAGGGACGCGGCGCACACGGCTTCGTGCTCGATGGCTACCGCGACAATCTCTTCCACTTCAACTTCGGATGGAACGGTAGCGGCAACGGCTACTTCGCCATCTCGGCTATAACATCCACCGACCGCTCGTTCGAGTTCGCCAACAAGCAGCAGGCTGTGATAGGCATCACTCCGCTCAAGGCAGAGAACTGCGCACCGCTCCAGCTCGACTGCCAAGGCAAGTACGAGGGCTTCTACACCACGCTCACCACGCTGAAGGCAGGCGAGAAGCAGAGCGTACACCTCTCGGACCTTTCTGCACTCACCACATGGCAAGGCAAGATGCAGTGGAACCTGTGCCACGCCGACGGTTCAGTGGTTGAGGCGTTGGGCAGCAAGCAGGTGCAGATGAACGGAGGCAGCACGCAGAGTCTCGACTTCGAGTTCGCAGCTGCCAATAACGCTGCCAAGGGCGACTATCTGCGGCTCGTGGCGTGCACAGACGGCTCGGCGAAGTGGCTGCCAGTGCTCAATGCGTTGGGCAAGGAAGTGATTGTAGGAGCCTACGAGCGCAAGGTGCCCGTAGTAGAGGTGGTGAGCGACACGAAGAACGTCACCATCAACAACAGCAACCCAAACAATAAGACGTTCAACGGAAAGCCGTTGCTCGGCTCATCATATATATATAATGTGGACTTCAATAGCTCTGTTGAGAAGAGCATCGACATGCTGCGACTCGCAGGTGGGGCGTTCGAGGCACACACAGCCGACGCCGTGGTGCTCACCGCCGACACGCTCTACATCAAGGCGAAGGGCTACACGGCAGCAGAGCTCGTGGCTCAGTGCAGCGTAGACGTGGAGAAGGCAGGACAGTTGGAGGCTGCTATGCAGAAGGCTGTGGCTGATGCCGATGCAGTGGAGGCACTCACCATAACAGGCACTCTGAACAACACCGACCTGCAGTACCTCTCTTCGCTGCAGTCGCTGCAGCAGCTGAACCTCGAAAACGCCACAACACCGCAAGGCTTGTTCGGTGCTACGTTCAAGGACTTTAGCCGACTCACCAACTGCGTTCTGCCACGCTCGTTGAAGCAGATAGGCAGCGAGACGTTTAAGAATTGCTACGTGCTGCGCTCCATTTCGCTGCCCGTATGCTTGCAGGCTACCGGCAGCAAGCTGTTCAGCGGCTGCCAGGCACTCACCGACATCTATGCTCATCCGTCGTCGCCCGACTGCGTTGCTGCCGATGCGTTTGAAGGACTGAACACCCCGGGCAAGGTCACCGTACACGTGCAGCAGGGCTTGGCTGGCGCGTTCCAGCAGAGCAGCAAGTGGAGCATGTTCGCACGCTTCGTCGACGACCTGCCCGCACTGCCACAGCGTTTCACCTATGGCGGTGTCGACTATAAAGCCATATACGACGGCGACGGCAACTTCGCCGAGGTCACCTTCCCGAGTGGCGAGATGTACCGTGGCGCAATAACCATCCCAGCCACCATCAACTACGAGGGGCTCGAATACACCGTGCGTGGCTTCGACAACACCGACGGCATGTCGCCGTTCGTTGGCAATATGTTCATTACATCGCTCACACTCGAGCTGAACATTGAGCGCCTGCGTGCAATGCTCTTCATGGGCTGCACCAGTCTTGAGCACCTGCAGCTGCCCTCTACGCTACGCCATATCGACAGCGAGTGCTTCCGCAACTGTCCGATGCTCAAGCAGATTACACTGCCGGCAAGCATCGAAACACTTGGCGACAACGCATTCTGCGGCTGCCAGTACCTTACCGACATCTACTGCTACGCGATGACACCGCCCGAAGGCAGCAACACCGACAGCTATCCCTTCGCACAGTGCCGTCCGCAGAACGTTACGCTGCACGTGCCGGCTTCGAGCGAGGCTGCATATCGTGCTACGGGCTTCTGGACAAAGTTTGGCAACGTTGTAGCCGACCTGCCCGATGCTCCGGTCGACGGCATCACCGCCACTGCCGGCCTCCACACCTCTCTCCCCGTGAAGGCTGCCGGCAAGCAGTGGGTAACGCTGCACATGCAGCAGGCGCAGCAGGTAGGCATCTACTCGCTCAGCGGTATGCTGATGCGCGTAGTGCAACTTCAGAAAGGCGCAAACACAGTGTGGCTTGACGATATAAGCATAATAAAATAAAAACATATAAATATGAAAGATATTTGTTGCATAGGACACATCACAAAAGACAAGATTATCACCCCACGCCAGACAGTATATATGGCAGGTGGTACGTCTTTTTACTTCTCTTATGCTATCAATCATCTGCCCGACAACGTGTCGTTCCAGCTTGTGACAAAGTTGGGCGAGGGCGAGATGAAAGCCGTTGACGACATGCGCAACGTGGGCATCGACGTGCTCACATACCCCAGTCGCCACACCGTTTACTTCGAGAACAAGTATGGCGAGAACCAGAACGACCGCACACAGCGTGTGCTCGAACGTGCCGACCCATTCACCATCGAGGAGATGAAGAGCGTAGATGCACGTGTCTATCACCTCGGCACACTGCTCAACGACGATATCTCGCCAGAGCTTGTGAAGTATCTCTCTACAAAGGGCAAGATATCCATCGACGCGCAGGGCTATCTGCGTGAGGTGCGCAATCAGCAGGTGTTCGCTATCGATTGGGCTGACAAGCGCGAGATACTCGCAAACACCGATATCATCAAGGTGAACGAGCACGAGATGGAGGTCATCACCGGACTGCGCAACCCACGTATGGCAGCCCTCCGCTTGGCGGAGTGGGGTGTGAAGGAGGTGTGCGTGACGCTCGGCAGCTACGGTTCCATCATCCTTGTCGATGGCGAATTCCACGAGATACCGGCTTACGAGCCGAAGGAGATAGTAGACGCTACGGGCTGCGGCGACACCTATTCGGCAGGCTATCTGTGGTGTCGTGCGCAAGGCATGGACGTAGAGGAGTCGGGACGTTTCGCTGCTGCTATGTGTACACGCAAGCTCGAGCATAGCGGACCGTTTGAAGGCACTGTCGAAGACGTGCAAGCCGTGCTCGCTACAACCCCGTGCTTCAACGAGTACGCTGAGTAGTTCGGACTTTACATATCTATTAGTATAAGGGTAGTTCTAAAAATTAATGAATTTGTGTGAAGGCCATGCCCTCAGATATTATTTCTGTGGCGTTGGCT
>ENA-UEOY01000308-UEOY01000308.1-human-gut-metagenome-genome-assembly--contig:-NODE-308-length-21923-cov-483.781287_pt1 | contig 21923 bp, 14 predicted proteins | sample MGYA00242892_ERZ507900 | MGnify/ENA primary metagenome ERZ507900 (study PRJEB26167, sample SAMN06115427) | human gut metagenome | host: Homo sapiens | place: China:Henan | collected 2015-04-15...
TGATGCTGGCAGGAATCATCGTGAACGGAGAGGCTCGTGAGGAGCGTGGAGAAATCCTGAAACTGAAGAGTGATGAGAACAACTTCACCCTGCAGCTCACCGACCTTCCTTTTGCTGATCATCCTTCAGCCGTTTATGCTTACAGGCTCGAAGGCAGCGACCACGACTGGCATTATCTGAACTCCGGCAATATCGATATCACCTACAATGGTTTGTCTTATGGCGATTATCATCTTACGGTTCATGCCGTGGATGGCGAAGGCAAGATAGCCGCCGAGGTTTATTCGCTCGACATCTCCGTCCTGCCGCCTTGGTATCTCTCCTGGTGGTGCAAGCTCTTCTATATCACGGCACTCATCGTGTTTGTGGCATGGCTGGTAAGCTGGTATTTTCTGCGCAAGGAACTGGCTGATGCCCAGAAGCAGAAGACTGAGGTGTTGGAGCAGGTACAGATGCGTATGGACTTCTTCAATCGTCTGACGGAAGATTTGAAGGCTGCCGTAGCTCATCATTCATTTGATGAGGTGACTGCTCTGATGGTTCGCTACCTGAATGTGAAGATACCTGAGGTGTCATCAGCTGTTGCCACTGGGTTATCCGCTTCGCCTGAATCTGAGCCTGAGTCATCAACCTCAGAACCAGTTCCTGCACGCTCTGAGTCTTCTGAAGAGGAAAAGAAGACGGTAGATGTCAGCGAGTTGGATGCGGCAGACAAGCGTCTGCTCGAAGAGATCAATGAGGCGATAGAGAAGCACATGATAGATTCCGACTTCAACGTTTCGATGTTGCAGGATGTGATAGGTATAGGTGGCAAGCAGCTGTATCGCAAAACGAAGGCGATAACGGGCCGTACGCCTGTAGAGTATATCCGTGAGATGCGTATGAGCCGTGCAGCCGAGCTCCTGAGCCAGGGTAAGTTCAGTGTTTCCGAGGTGATGTATACCGTTGGTTTCTCCAACAGCAGTTATTTCTCCAAATGCTTCTCCAAGGAGTATGGCATGACTCCTACGGAATACATGAAGGTGAAGAGGTAAATAAATGATGTGCTTCCGTTTGCCTATAGATATGGCTGCGTGGGGTTAAGAATATGACAGCATTGGGTTACGGATACGACTCCGTCGGGTTACGGATACGACTCCGTAGGCTAATGGAGACGTATCCTTCGGCTTGTCGAGATATCTGCGTCAGCTGACTGAGCTACTTGTGTCAGCTGATTGAGCTACTTGAGTCAGCTGATAAAATACGTTCCGATGCAGTAAAAAATGCGTCCCGATGTAGCATTTACTACGTCCCGACGCAGCAAATGATACGTCCGGACGTAGTACAAGATACGTCGGGACGTAATTTCAGCTTTATGAAAACGGCTGCATAGAAACATAAAAAAGTGTGTATTGAACTTGTTTTTGCAAACTGTAATCGGATGTGACAAAAAATCGACAATTAACTAAATTTATGAGCAAATATGCTAAAAAACATAGATATTTCGTGTTAATTATTTAAATTTTAAGCGATTATCTTGGGCAAATAAGAAAATATTCGTAATTTTGCACCGATTTAAGTTAAATAGGTATTTCCATGCGTGCATTTTAGTGAAAGAATGTATAAATGGAGGGGTGAAGTGTCGCCCTGAGTGCTTTCGGCTTTTACCAAACGAGAAAAAAATGAGAAAAAAATAATAATTATTAATTAATAAACTTGAAACAAACAAGGATGAGAAGATTAACTCTTTTACTTGTCTCACTTGTATTGTTGTCTATCCAATCGGTCTTGGCGCAGAGTTTCAGCGTCAAGGGTACAGTCGTGTCTGCTGATGACAACGAACCGATGATTGGTGTGACCATTATGCAAGAGGGAACATCAAATGGTGTGGTGACCGATATTGACGGTAACTATACCATCGAAATTAAGGGTGCTTCGAAGGCTACGCTTGCCTACTCTTATGTGGGTTGCGTTACGCAGAAGCACGTTGTGAAAGCGCAGACAAATACGCTCAACATCACCCTTGCTTCGGATTCCAAGATGATGGATGAAGTGGTTGTGGTGGCGTATGGTGTGAGAAAGAAGGGAACCATTGCGGGTTCCGTGTCTGCCGTAAAGTCTGAAAAGATAGAAAATGTGCCGGCGGCAAGCTTCGACCAAGCTTTGCAGGGACAGAGTACTGGTTTGCAGGTCATCTCTTCTTCGGGTGAACCTAGCAAGGCGGCTACCTTCCAGATCCGTGGTACCAACTCTATCAACTCCGGCAAGTCGCCACTCTTTATCCTCGACGGCGTGCCAATCTCAAGCTCTGATTTCAACACCTTGAGTCCTAACGACATCGAAAGTATCTCTGTATTGAAAGATGCCTCTTCTACCTCTATCTATGGTGCACGTGCTGCCAATGGTGTGGTTGTCATCACTTCCAAGCGAGGCTTGGCGATGGACAATGCGAAGATTACGCTCCGTGCACAGTATGGATTCTCTGAGTTGGCACAGACCAACTGGAAGATGATGAATACCGACGAGCGTATCCAGTTTGAGAAAGAAGTAGGTCTGGATACAGGTAAGGATTACAATCTCCTTTCAAGAGTAAACGTAAACTGGCTGGACGAGGTGTTCAACGACCGCGCTCCGCTGCAGAGCTACGAACTCTCTATCAACCGTGCTACCGACCGTTTGAACTACTATGTTTCTGGTGGTTTCTACGATCAGGACGGTATCGCACAGAATTCAACCTTCCGCCGTTACAACATCCGCACCAATGCTGATGTAAAGGCTGGCAAGTGGTTGAAGGTTGGTACCAACACCATGGCTGCTTATGAGGAGGCTCAGCAGGCTGACGATGGTAGCTATACTACCGTTACTCCTATTTCTGCATGCCGATTCATGCTGCCTTACTGGAATCCATACGCTAAGGATGGAAGTCTGGCTTCACTTGCTGCAGGCAACTGGGCTGGAACCAGCGAGAACCCTATCGTTTACATGGGCTTGAATCCTATCAAGAACAAGAAATATAAGGTACTCTCTACCATGTATGCTGAAATCTATCCGATAGAGAATCTGACTATCCGTACTCAGTTCGGTGCCGATTTCACCCATTCTACAGCGTTCCTCCAGTCGTTCCCAAGTCTCTCTTCAAATAACGGACAGGGTACTGCGGCACGCCAGAGCAGTGATGCCATCAACCTGACAGAGACCACTACGGCTAACTACCGTTTCTCCCTGAACGATATCCATTCGTTCAACGTGATGCTGGGTCAGGAGGCTGTTAATTATCACTCAGAGGGCTTCCAGGTATATTCAAAGGGTCAGACCAGCGATCTCCTGACCAACGTATCATCAGGTACACGTGCCAGCCGCTGGGCAGATTCATCTTCTGACTACTCTTACCTGTCATTCTTCATGCGTGGCGAGTATAACTATAAGGAGCTCTACTATGCCGACTTCTCTCTGCGTACCGATGCTTCTTCACGTTTCGGTAAGGATCATCGCTGGGGTACATTCTGGTCGCTCGGTTTCATGTACAACGTGAAGTCAACCGACTGGCTGAAGGATATGAAGTGGCTCAGCACAGCCCAGATTGCCGTAAGTACAGGTACATCGGGTAACTCTGAGATTCCAAACTATTATCACCTGGCTTTGGTTTCTGGTGGTGCCAACTACGATAATACTGCCGGTTTCTCTCCATCACAGAGTGGTAACGAGGAATTGGGTTGGGAGTCAACCTGGGCTAACAACTTCGCCCTCCGTTTGGGCTTCCTCGATAGAATCAACTTCAGCTTCGAGGCTTACTACAAGCGTACCTCCAATATGCTGATGCGCGTTCCTGAGTCTTACACCGTTACCGGCGAGGGCTATCGCTGGAAGAACGTAGGTGTGATGGCTAACAAGGGTATCGAGTTGAGCGCTGACGGTGATGTAATCCGCACACGCGACTTCACCTGGAATGTAAGTGCCAACGTATCTTACAACCAGAACCGATTGAAGGAACTCTATAACGGTGTAACCGAGTATGTAAACTCAACCACCGGTTTGAAGTATGTGGTAGGTCACTCAGTAAGCGAGTTCTTCCTGAACCGTTATGCCGGTGTGAATCCAGCGAATGGTGAGCAGCTCTGGTATGATAAGGATGGCAACGTGACCAACGAGTTCCGTGAGAGCGACAAGGTGATGACAGGCAAGACCTATGATGCACCTTGGATGGGCGGTTTCGGTACAAGCTTCCGTTGGAAGGGCTTGCAGCTTTCTGCCCAGTTCAGCTGGATTGGTACACGCTACGTCATCAACAACGACCGTTACTTCGAGGAGAGCGGTGTAACCTTCGGTACTGCTTACAACCAGTCAAACCGTCTGTTGTACGACCGTTGGAAACAGCCTGGCGATATTACCGACATCCCACGTTGGGGCGAGGTAACCCAGCTCGACGACCGCTTCTTGGAGAATGCATCGTTCCTCCGTCTGAAGAATCTCAGTCTGTCCTATTCATTGCCACAGAGTCTGTTGCGCAAGACCAACTTCTTCTCTATGGTCAGAATCTACGGTCAGGCACAGAACCTCTTCACCGTAACCGGTTTCAACGGTCTGGATCCTGAGGTTTCATCCAATATTTACCAGGCACAGTATCCGGCATCACGCCAGTTTACTCTGGGTGTTGAATTGCAATTCTAACCAAGAAAGGAGAAAAAAATGAATATCAAAAATATAAAGACATACATCCTGTCGGGAATCCTAGCCCTCTCGATGTCTTCCTGTCTTGACAAGTATCCTGAGGATTCTATCCGCATGGATCAGGCTATCAACACGGTGGACGACATGGACAAGCTGGTGTACGGTATCTACGACAGTTTCAAGAGCAGCGCCCTCTATTCGGGCAATCTGACTATCCTGCCAGATCTGCAGGCAGACTTCGTGTACTGCGTGAAGGGCTACTCTAATGCCTATGGCGATATCTACCGTTGGAAAGATATCAAGGCTACCAACACCGACATCGAGTCGGTATATGGTGCGCTTTATGGTGTTATCAACAATGCCAACTTCCTGCTCGATAATGTAGATAAGGTAAAGGCAAACACCAACAGTGATAAGGAGCTCGACAAGTTGGAGCAGTATCAGGGCGAGGCTTACTTCGCACGTGCCCTGGCTTACTCTGAGTTGATCAAGTGTTTCTGCAAGGCTTACGATAGCGATGAGCAGGCAGAGAAGGAACTCGGCGTGGTACTCACAGAGCACTATTACGGCAATGAGCCACAGAAGAGAGCCAGTCTGAAGGAATCATACGATTTCGTATTGAGAGACCTTGACAAGGCTGCCGAATATCTGAAGGTAGACGAAGACTTCAAAGGAACTCTCTATGACGAGATTTACTTCAATGAGTATGCCTGTCATGCCTTGCGTGCGCGCGTATCCTTATATATGCATCGCTGGGATGATGCCATCAAGTATGCATCTAAGGTAATCAATAGTAAGTATTACGTGCTGGCAAGTTGCACACAGAAGATAGGCAACACCAGTTATTATCAGTATCAATGGACAGCAGGTAAATCTACAGAAGGAATCTGGAAGGTAGGCTTCACCGTGAACAGCTATGGCGGTGCACTGGGTACCATCTTCGATAACTACAACTATGTAACTTATCGTCCAGACTATGTGCCTGAGACATGGGTCATCAACTCATTCGACAGCAATGACCTCCGTGCTGCAGCCATCTTCACAACCCGTGTAACAGGTTATGAGCACGGTTTGCAGTGGCCTTTGCTGAGCAAGTATTTCGGCGATGCAGAATTCCTGAACAACAATATCCTGCATGTTCACCAGCCAATGGTATTCCGTCTGTCAGAGCAGTATCTGATTCGTGCTGAGGCTTACGCCATGAAGGAGGAATATGGTAAGGCAGGTAAGGATATCTCTACCTTGCGTACAGCCCGCTACTCTTCATATGGTGGTAACACCTCGATGAGCGAGAGCAACGCCATGAAGATAATCGAGGCAGAGCGCGTGAAGGAACTCTATATGGAAGGCTTCCGTCTGAACGACCTCAAGCGCTGGCACAAGGGATTTGAGCGTAAGGCTGCCGACCAGCCTGCTGCTAATTTCGTGCAGAGCAGTCTGAAGGTTGAAAAGGATGCCCCTCTCTTTGTCTGGCCAATTCCTCAGCATGAGCTTGAGGCACCAGGTTCTGAGATTCAGCCTAATGAAAGTAACAAATAAAATAAGGAGACGATCATGAAGAAAATAATGATGGGATGTTTGGCAGCCGTAGCTGCACTCATCGCTCTTGTGAGTTGTTCACAGGATTATACCACTTATGCTGGTCCAAGTCATATCATGTTCTCTGATACGCTCTATCAGTATGCTGTACAGGAAAGCAATGAGGTTTTCAATGTGCCTGTATCTGCAACCGAAAAAGCTGACTACGACCGCACCTTCGGCGTTGAGGTAGTAGACAAGCAGAGCAATGCCATCGAGGGGCAGCATTACCGCATCCTCAACAACACCGTTACAATCAAGGCGGGCGAGATGGTAGGAAATGTGAAGGTTCAGGGTATCTATGATAACATCGGCAAGACCGACTCGCTCGGCTTCACCCTGAAACTGGTGATTCCGGAGAAGTATAACTGGACAGATCTCTATAAGGACTATGCCCACGTGGTAATGCAGAAGTCTTGTCCTTTCGATATCCACAACTTCTCTGGCTGGTGCATGGTAACATCTACCTTCTACAGCAAGTATCTGAACAACGTAACCAACCGTCTGATCAAGACCGAGGTAGTGGAAGGCGAGGAGAATACCGTTCTGCTGAAGGATGTCTATTACAAGGGCTACAACCTGAAGTTGAAGTTCAGCACCAAGAACATTCTTGAGCCAAAGGTTGAGATGGACGATCAGATAGCTGGTGAAACCGGCGAGGCGTTCGGTACCATCTATGGAGACGGCAAGTTGCGCATCAGCCAGCCTTCTCTCTATACCTCTTATTATAACACCTGCCAGAACTATGTATTGCAGTATGTCACCATGAGTGTTGACAACAAGGATGGTTCAACCTTCGGCAACGTAGGAACCTTCATCACCATGTATGAATGGATCAGCGATGCAGAGGCAGAAAAATTGAAAGAACAAGGATATTAATCGTAGAATAAAAAGAAAATGAAAACATTAATTTCAAAATATTGGCTCGTATTGATGGCGCTGGTATCAGTGACTCTGTTCACTGCTTGTTCCAGCGATGACGATGCCGTAACTCCTGTATTCCCACAGGTACAGCCTATCGCCGGTGAAGCTGGCGAAGTGAAAGAGTTTACTTTCGAAGCTAACGAGAACTGGAGCCTTTCTTCAGACAAAATCTGGTGTAAACTGGTGCAGGGCGAGAAAGCAGACGCCTTCGTTATCAATGGTACTGCAGGCAAGCAGACTATCAAGGTTAAGATTACTGATGATGATGCCAGCAATGATATGAGCGTGGCTCAGCTATTCCTGAATATGGGTGGTCAGAAGGTTGCCATCGCTGAGGTTACGCGTTCGGCTGCTGGCTATAAGTTGCAGGTATTCGATGCGGCTGGCAAAGATATCACCGAGACAGGTATCACCGTAGGTTACAAGAACCTCGCAGAACTGCCTGTATACAACAAGTTTACCGTAAAGTCAAACTACCGTTTTGCGGTTACTAATACTCCAGCGTGGGTAGACTTGGAAGGTGGTTTCATGGTAGGTACACCTAACAAGGATGCTGTAGGCGGAGTTTCCTTCAAGGAGAATCAGGGTGTAAGTGCTAAGTATGCCATCAAGGACGGTAACTACACCATCACCTTCACTTCTGAGGATGGCAAGGCTGCTAAAACCGTACCTGTTATCTTTGAGGGTATGCCTAAAGATATGATGGAAATTACTCATCCTAATGATGATAAACTTGTTTCGAAGTGGAATGTCTGGAACGTATCACTCGATGGTAAGGTGTTCACTCAGAATGGTTCTAAACTGAATGGCGGTGAGACCAACGATTTCACATTCCACAGCTTCGTTCCTTTCACCCTCAAGACCTTAGATGATGCTTATCAGCTTGTGGTCTTCGATAAAAAGAAAGATGGTCTGCGCGTGGATGAATCTGGCGCTGTGAAGTTGCAGGGCGAGAAGGGTAATGTAAAACTCACAATTGAGCCTTTGAACAGCGGAAGCCGTACATTCGTGGTTTATGCTTTGCCACAGGCCATATACAAGACTCTTGAGAACGGTCCAGATGATATGTTGGAGAACAACTACACAAACGTGAAAAGTGATTACGACAACTGCTTCCTGATGGAAGTTAAACAGAAGGAAGAAAAGAAGGGCGAGTCTGAGGTTACTGCTCCGATTGTTACCAGCATGGGTATGAATGTAGATTGTGCCTTGACAACCAATGATGACTTTAAGTCATATGCTGAGGGCTTCTTCAGTTATACTGGTAAAGAAGTATTTGAATCAACAGTTTATGGTGGTTATGTAGCCATTTATCCTCAGATTGACGGATGGGATCCTACAGCTGGAGCAACCGTAGTCATTTACGATGGTACAGGAAACCCTGTTGATGTTAAAAACTACGAGGTAGGACAGGACGAAAAGGGTATCTATGTTGGCTTGAATGCCGATAAGCTCGCTTATCCTATCTTTGCAGGTTTCAACAACATGCAGGGAGTATGCCAGCGAGTAGTCTTTATCAATAATATGGGATTTAGAAGCAAGAGAAAGTAATGAACAGAATGAAAATATTTTCAAAGGCTCTCTTGTTGCTCTTGGTCTCTCTCCTGACCTTTGCAGCAACAAGTTGCTCGGATGATGAGACCGGAGGCTGGGACGGCACATACGGATATGTGCAGTTCAAGCTCAGCAAGAAGGTTTCTTCAAGAGCTACCCGTGCTGCTGCCCTTGACAAACTTGAGAAATTGGATGATGCCAAGAAAATCAAGGTGGTCATGGAGCACAACGGTACAACTGTGTCTCAGACACTGGTGCTCAATTCTTATAATTCAGAGAATGCTGAGTATGGTCTGAGAAGTGAAAAACTGCAACTCGCTTCGGGTACTTACACCGTCATCGGTTTCTATCTCTATGATGCTGTAGACGAGGAGTTGCTGGCTTCTTCTGCCGGCGAAACATTCACTGTAGTAGGTGGCGGTCTGGAAGTACAGAACCTCATGGTGGAGACTGTAGAGCGTGGTAAGGTGAAGTTCAATCTCGTGAAGGAGTGGGAGAAGACCCGTGCCGGTGGTACTGAGTATCTCTTCTCTAACATCCGTCTCGTTGATGTCTGCGTAACCAACCTCTTTACCCGTGAGACCTATACCTTCCCTGAACTGAAGGTGAAATATAAGGAGTCTAGCGTAGAGCATCAGAATCCTGACAATGAGAACGATAAGTATATGGACACAGGTACAGCTTACTGCGATTCTACCGTATGGTTGCCTGCCGGTACTTATCAGGTTACCTCTTATACTACCTACGGCAAGACAGGTGCGGTGAAGACCAAGTATGAGACCCAGCCTGTAAAGGGTGAGGCGTTTATCGTAGAGGATAATCAACTGAATGATAAGGCTCAGGTGCCTATCCTCCTTTCCAAGACCAAGGAGTATATCAAGGACTATGAGGCTTTGAAGGCTATCTGGGAATCTCTCCAGGGTAAGGAGTGGAGCTTCTATGGCGATGCTACCTTCAAGGGAGCTAACTGGAACTTCAACAAGGAACTCGATATGTGGGGCGAACAGCCGGGCGTAACGCTCAACAGCAACGGCCGTGTCATCGGTCTTATCATCGCTGGTTTCGGTGCAAAGGGAATCGTACCTGATGCCATCGGACAGCTGACAGAACTTCAGGTGCTCAACCTCGGTTCTCACGATGAGAAGATTGGTGCCAACATCTTCAATGATTACGATGCAAACAGTCTGACTGCTGCAAAGAAGAGCAGCATGCGTCACGACTATGAGAACAAGTTCCTGAAGTATGACCCACGTGCCAACATGTCGGATATGATTGTAGCAAGCTACAACTCTGATCCTAAGGTGGCACCGAAGAACAGAATCAAGAAGGACAGCCGCATCAACTTGAAGGATGCACAGATCGGTACATTGACCAACAAGATTACAGGTGTATCTAAGGCCATCTATCGCCTAACCAAGTTGCAGCAGTTCTACATCGGTAACTCTTCTATCACATCCGATGAGGTTTGTGCGAAGTTCTACAATGCTGACGATCCTGTTTATGGTAAGTTTGCACAGGAATTTAAGGATGAGGATTGGGACAAGATGGAAAACCTGACCGATATCGAACTTTACAACTGTCCGAAGATCAGTCGCATTCCAGACTTCTACTATAATCTCCCTAAATTGCAGGCGATGAACCTGGCACGATGCAAGGGCATCTCTGCTAATCAGTTGAGAAATGATTGGACTCGCTTAGCTGAGGAGAAGACCGGTAAGACACTCCAGATTCTCTATATGAGCTACAACAACCTGGAGGAGTTCCCTGAGTATTCTGCATTGAAAAAGATGGTAAACCTCGGTCTGCTCGACCTGGCTTACAACAATATCAAGAAGTTGCATCCGTTCGGTTCTGAGGTAGCGCTTTCTTCACTCTATCTGAACAACAACCAGATTGAGGAGGTTCCTGCTAATCTCTGTGCCTTTACAGATGATGTAGAAAGTCTGACCTTCGCCCACAACAAACTGAAGAAGATTCCGAATATCTTCGATGCAAGTTCGGTTCGCGAGATGGGTTCTGTAGACTTCTCTTACAACGAGATTACAGGTGTAGATAAGAGTCATGGAACCTACAAGGGTATCAATGCAGCAACCGTTACTCTCTCGAACAACAAGATAGAGAAGTTCCCTTCAGAGCTGTTTACAGCCGGTTCGCCAATCACAACCATCGATTTGAGCGGCAACCAGATGCGTACCATCCCTAAGGGTTCCATCAAGGGTAAGAAGGCATATCTGCTGCAGGTCATCGACCTCCGATTCAACAAGTTGACATCCCTCTCTGATGACTTCCGCTCAACCACATTGCCATACATTACCAATATGGACTTGAGCTACAACTGCTTCACCGAGGTGCCAACCCAGCCATTGAACAGTGCCGTGCTCCGTGCCTTTGCCATCAACCACCAGCGTGATGAGAATACCGACCAGCGTTGCCTGCGTGCATGGCCTACAGGAATCACAACCTGTCCGAGCCTGATCCAGTTCCAGATTGGTTCCAACGATATCCGTAAGGTAGAAGAGACACTGACCCCTCACCTTTATATCCTGAATATCGCAGATAACCCTAACATCTCTATCGATGTAACCAGCGTCTGCGCATACATCAAGGCAGGTATGTATAAGCTGTTCTACGACAAGAATCAGGACATCCGCGGTTGCGATGCTTTGGATCTCGAAAATTAAACCCTATAAGAAAGTAGTAATATGAAATATATGAATAAATTGACATTAGGTATCGTTCTCGCTGCCGGGCTTTTCACAGCCTGCAGCGATAAGGATGATGTCGATATCCCAGGAGGACTGGCGCTCGATAAAGAAGAGATAGCCATAGGCCCTCAGGGTGGAACAGAGCAGATTGCCATCGCTGCCTCACAAGACTGGGTAGCAAATACCTCTGAGCCTTGGCTGATGCTTTCGCCTGCCAACGGCGTGGGTTCTGTTGAGGGTACCATCAAGGTGGATTCTACTCTTTCCAACACGCTTCGCAGCACAGAACTCAGTTTCCAGGGTGCAAACGGACAGAGTCGCAAGCTTACCATCACCCAGTTCGGTTATGGCAAGCAGATCTTCCTGAAGGATCCTGTTGTAGAAATCGAAAACTCCGATTCTTACGATAAACGTGCATTCGAGAGTCTGATTTCTGCCAACGTGGAATGCAAGATAGGTAAGATAGAGTATTCTTTCGAGGGTGATATGACTGATGCCGAGAAGGCAGAAAACGAGAGCGAGCGTGAAGGTTGGCTTCTGAATAGCAAGGATGAGGATAAACTGACAGGTACCAATCTCGGAATCGTACTTGATAGAAAGGCGCGTCCTCGCAGCGTGAAGTTCAAGTTCCGCTGGGCGATGAACGTGGTTCCTGCCGTTCGTGTGGCTAAGGTTCATCTCGTGCCAGTCAAGGCTGAAGACCAGCTGGTAGATGCAGATGGCAAACCTATAGATGATGTCATCCTGACCGTTCGTCAGAAGGCAGCACCAAAGATTGAGGACAACCGTGCCGGTGACTCTCTCTCTGTCATCATGATCAACCAGAAACTGGGTAGCATTGCTACCTTCGATTCCAGCGATAACATGCGCAACTGGAGCGGCGTAACGCTCTGGGAAGCTACTGATGCTTTTGTGAAGGATCATCCTGAGGCTTTAGGACGTGTACGTTCTGTCAAGTTCAGCATGTTCAACCTCAAGAGTGGCGAAACGCTTCCTAAGGAAGTGGGTAATCTCAAGTTCCTGGAGTCATTCTCTGTTGCTGCCAACGAGAACAACCAGATTCGTGAAGTGAAGCTCGGTGAAGAAATATGTTCGCTGAAGTACCTGAAGAATCTTACCGTTCAGGCTTACGGTCTGACTCAGTTGCCTACTAACTTTGTTAAGCTGGGCAAGAGTCTTGAAACGCTCAATCTGGTAAGTAACAACTTCAACAAGTTGTCGGATATCACCAATATCGTCAACGAGAAGAACTTCCCTAAGTTGCGTAACCTCATTCTCTACGCACAGCGCCGTACGGATGTTGTCACCAACATCGCTTCGCTGGGCGAAATGAATGCATCTGGCGTCTATGTTTATAATAACTATCCTATCGGACTGTATGGTAAGGTAAATGCCGGAACCGCAGACCGCCAGGCGCTTCTCAAGCTCCTGACATGGGATAAGTTGAATACACTGGAGTTGTCTTACTGCTTCCTGGAGGGTGAACTTCCTACCGATGAAGAGATGACTGAGGCACTGGAGGCTGCCGGCAAGGCTACCCGATACAGCAGGTCTGACTTCTCTACCAACAAGGCAGATTATCTCGACAAGCTGGTAGGCGATACCTGCAAGTGGTTGCTCTCAGGCTGGGATAATCCTGTAACTTGCAAACACAAGGATGGTTCTGTTGTTTATGAGGATGTTTATCCTCTTCAGGTGCCACGTGTATTGCCTAACTGCCGTCAGTTGTCGCTCAACCTTAACTTCCTGACAGGTGCGGTGCCAAAGTGGATTCTTTATCATCCACATCTGGTAGAATGGACTCCTTCTATCATGATCTTCAACCAGCAGCCTAAGGGTAAGAATAGCGATGGCGCTGCCGTTGGTTTCTCTAATATGACAGAAGACAGCTACAGCTACGACTACTATTACGGAACCAAAGACCCAGGTAGCAACTGGGAGGTTCCGGGTGTAGCTTATCCGCTCTACTACCGCAAATACGTGGCAGCAGGCGATATTGATGAAGCTGCGCTGATGGCAAAGTACAGGAGAAGCAAGAAAAAGTAAGATAATCATAAAAACAATATAGAAGCAAACAATGAAGAAAAAGTTTTTCTATATAGCAATGGTCGCATTGGCATTGACGGGCTGTTCTGACAGCCTGTCAACCATCGGCTCTTCTGACGGCAATTCAGAAGTCACCATCCCTGCAGATGCTGAGGCGGGTGAACTGCTGATTAAGTTCAGTCCGGAAATGAGCGATATCCTCGACCAGGCACAACTGTGTAAGACCCGCGCCGGAAAGGCTACCCGTTCGGGTATTCCTTCTACCGACGAGGTGCTCGACATCCTGGGAAGCTACAGCTTCGAGCGTGTGTTCCCGGTAGATGCAAATACTGAGGCAAGAACCCGCGAGGCGGGACTCCACCTCTGGTATACGGTGAAGTTTAATAAGGGAACCGACCTGAAGGCGGCTGCCGAGCGCCTGAAGCAGTTGGGCGAAATCTCAAAGGTTCAGACCAACGGTCGCATCAAGCGTGCTTACAATACAGACAGCAAGCGCATCTATCTCAGCGATAAGGCACTTCAGCAGAAGGCTACCCGCTCAGCTGCCGAGGGCGAGCCAAACGACCCAGGCTTTGCCAGCCAGTGGCACTACCGTAACCTGGGTGAGGGCAACTATGACTTTGAAAACCTCAACAATAATCACGTGGGTGCTAAGGCAGGATGTGATGTGAATGCACTTGAGGCATGGAAGACCTGTACAGGCGATCCTTCTATCATCGTGGCTATTCTCGATGAGGGCGTGATGTATACGCACCCTGATCTGGCAGCCAACATGTGGTGCAACCCGGGTGAGACTACTCAGGGTGCCAAGACTGACGGTGACGGAAACGGTTATGAGGGCGACCTTCATGGCTACAACTTCGTTACTGAGAGCGGCGATATTACCTGGACTGATGCCAACGATTCTGGTCACGGTACTCACGTAGCTGGTACCATTGCAGCCGTAAATAATAATGGTAAAGGTGTTTGCGGTGTAGCCGGTGGTGACGGAACTCCTAACTCTGGTGTCAAGATTATGTCTTGCCAGGTATTCTCCGGTCAGAACAGTGTAACCTTGGCAGGCGAGGCGAGAGCCATCAAGTATGCTGCCGACAATGGAGCAGTCATCCTGCAGTGCAGTTGGGGTTACAACTCTTCAGAGTCTAGTATCATCAATGGTTATACTCCAGGCCCTGCTACCGAGAAGGAGTGGGCAGAGACTTATCCATTGGAGAAGGAGGCTTTGGATTACTTTATCAACAATGCCGGTTCTCCTAACGGAGTCATCGATGGCGGTATTCCAGTCTTCGCAGCCGGTAATGAGTATGCTGGCAATCCTGCCTTCCCTGGTGCTTACTCTAAGTGCGTATGTGTATCTTCAGTAGCTGCCGACTTTACTCCAGCCTGCTACACCGATTTCGGTTCGCTCGTAACCCTGAGTGCTCCTGGTGGCGACTTGGAATATTACAGCAAGATTGGCGAGCAGGAAGATGAATATTGGGCAGAGACAACCGAGCAGAAAGGTGCTGTGCTCTCTACGATGATCAAGAACGGTCAGCCTGCTTACGGCTACATGGAGGGAACCTCTATGGCTTGTCCTCACGTTTCGGGTGTAGCTGCCTTGGGTCTCGCTTATGCTGCCAAGACGAACCGTCATTATCGTGCTGCCGATTTCGTAGCCCTGATGAAGAAGTCTGTAAAGGAATTGGATTGTCATTATCAGAATGGTGCAACCAAGACCTACTACATGAACCATACTACCGTAGGTGCTTCGCCAGAGATTGTACAGCTCTCTAAGTACATCGGCAAGATGGGTGCTGGTCTGATTGATGCTGCTAAGCTCTTGAATAACATCAAGAACAAGAAACTCAGTTCTGATATGAAGTTGCCTAACGTGTATGTGGGCATCGAGAAGACTGTTTCTCTCAACCTCGCTGCATATTTCGCTGGTCAGACAGAGGGCTTCTCTTGCTCTGTAGCGAATGGCAGCGTAGCTTCTGCTTCGGTAGATGGCAAGACGCTCACCGTGAAGGGACTCGCTGCCGGAAGCACATCGCTCACTGTAACAGCTGCCGATGGTACCAGCCAGAATGTAGTTGTGACCGTTAGAAAGAGTGCCGGTAACAATGGTTGGATGTAATTGGATGTAATATGAAGATATTTGCTTTCCTGTCGCTTTTCTTCCTGGCTTTGCCTGTTACGGTGAATGCGCAGGAGGAACTGCTGAAGTTTGAACATCCACTTGTCGATGCAGGTACGATGACCGAGGACGATGCGCCTCGCACCTTCACCTTCGTAGGTAAGAATGTGAGCAAGAAGATACTGCACATCACACAGGTGAGAACCACCTGTGGATGTACCAGTTCTTATGTCAGGGGCGATGTGATGAAGCCTGGCGATACCTGTCAGGTGCAGCTCACCTTCACGCCTAACCGCTATCCGGGCACCATCAATACGGGTGCTTATCTCTATCTGAAAGAGGTAGAGGGACAGCCTGCCGTTAAGCTTGCCTTAACGGGAAAGGTGCTGCCGGGTGCTGACCAGTGGGCACGCTATCCGCACAAGATGGGCGCACTCAGACTGAAACAGGCGAAGGCAAGTATCACAGAGGTAAAGCCGGGCACAGAGCCTGAGGCACGCATCCTTTGCGGAAACAGCGGCGACAAGCCGCTCCGTATATCCAGCCTCCTTCTTCCTCCTTATGCCCGTCTTACAACAGAGCCTGAGGTGATAGAACCGGGTGATGAGGCTGACCTCGTCATCACCATCATAGCCGATAAGATTCCGGCTACGATGCCCGAATCCTTCACCTTCCCTGTTATTCTAGAGGGCTTGGATGCCCGTCCGTCTGACAGAACGATACAGGTCGTTGTAAAGTTAAAAAGGTAAAAGGAAAAAAAAGTAAAAAAGAAAAAAATACCAAGACAATGAAATATTTGAAAAAACTCTTCACCCTCCTGGTGATTGCTTTGTTTGCCTGCGGCTTTGCAGCCTGCAGCAGCGATGATGAGGAACCGGAGGAGCGTTCTCTGGAAGTTACACCTGCCAATCTTCATGGCACATGGGAGTTGGCTGAGTGGAACGGTGAACCTCTTGCTGAGGGCACATACTGCTACATCGTTTTCAACCGCAAGGACCAGACTTTCGAGATGTATCAGAAGTTTGACAGTATGTATGGTCGCCATATCACCGGTTCGTTCGCTATCGAGAACGATCCATACCAGGGTTACATCATCAGCGGAAGCTATGATAACGGTAAGGGCGACTGGAACCAGAGTTATCTCGTAACCCGCCTCCTGGCATCGGGTTCCATGATATGGACCGCCAAGAACGATGTTACCGACATCTGCCGCTACAAGCGTTGCAATGAGGTTCCTGCTAAGATACTCAAGGATTGTAAAGATCTCACTGAAGAATAAAAAAAAAGAGCGAATTATCTGCAAATTCTGCGGATTATTCGCTCTTTTTTTGTATCTTTGCCCTCAAACTTATTATCGGGTTCAAAGTTTAAGGATATGATATTAACGATTACAGGTTCAGACAGCACCGGAGGCTCTGGTGTACAGGCGGACATCAGGACGATTGCCGAGTTGGGCGGTTATGCTGTTTCGGCAATAACCAGCATCACTGTGCAGAATACGCTCGGTATTCAGGAGTTCTTCGATATTCCTGCCGAGATTGTTTCGGGGCAGATTGAGGCTATCATGAACGATGTGCAGCCTGATATTGTGAAGATTGGTATGATACGCAGGGTGGAAACGCTGAATGTGGTCATCGATGCCCTGACCAAGTACCGTCCTGCCCATATCATCTATGCCCCTGCCATCTGGTCGAGCCAGGGCGATGCGCTGATGACGGAAGATGTGGTGAGCCAGATTAAATACCGTCTGCTGCCGCTCTGTTCTGTCGTCGTGTCACGCAAGAAGGAGAGCGACATCATTCTTCAGAATTCTAAACTGTTGAGCCTTGCCGAGAAGCAGGGGCTCCGGATCTATCGCCTCGACAATGCCAATTCGCATGGTCTCATCAACCGTTTCTCTTCAGCTCTTGCCGTTTATCTGAATCAGGGCAAGAAGATGGAGGAGGCGTTGGCGATGGCGCAGGATTTCATCAATGTAGAACTCGTGCGCCAGAGCAATCTGCAGGGCAGGAGTTCCGAGCTCTACAACCAGTTTATCTCGCAGGTCAATAACTTCTGCCGCACTTACAGCGATGTTCATTTTTATGCCGACCAGTTGAATGTGAGTGGCCGTTATCTGGCTCAGGTTACCCGCCGCATCTCCGGCAAGACGCCGAAGGCAATCATCGATGAATACATCGTGAAGGAGATAGAGCGCGAACTTTCTACCACCACGCATACGGTTCAGGAGATAGCCAATACCTTCGGTTTCTCCTCGCAGGCTCATCTCACCAAGTTCTTCAAGAAGATGAGAGGGGTAACGCCTTCTGCTTTCAGGCAACCAAAACCTGTTGATTAAAATGAGTCCAGCCAACTAAGGAAATAAAATACGGCCAACTGAGGAAATGAAATACGGCCAACTGAGGAAACAAAATTCAGCCACCTGAGGAAATATCGAAGAAAAGATGGTGTTTTTGTAGTTCCTATCGGATGCTTGAAAGATTAAAATAAGGTTCATTTTACTTCTTGTCTTGTAAGGGAACTAAGTTGCATCAGCGTAGTGTATGAATGAAGAAAAGTTAAATTAATTAAGTTAAAATAGAAACACGGACAAATTCAATTTGTCCGGCTCTTTTGTCCGGTCGCTTGTAAAGAGTTAAATATTAGTAACTTATAAGCTACTGGACAATTTGTCCGGACAAATTCAATTTGTCCGTGTTATTTTTTTCTTTTTATCTCTATGTTTTCCACCTCGGAACTCATAGACTTTGGAGCCATAAAACTATGAGTAAGTATTTTTAACATAATGACTCCTGACAACCAAAGCGTGAGATTCTGTTATCTGATAGTTTTGCAGAATCGCCAGCTAAGCAGTAGTAAAGCTTCGCTGGCGATTTCTCTGTATATAATCTTACTCAATCATATTCTTGAGTATCCATTTCCTGAAGAATGGGTCTTCTATTTCATATCTGTCACTTCGGAAGATGTAGCCTTTCTTGCTTAAACGCAATAAGGCACTGGTCATCGTGCTGGTAGGTTGGTTCCTGTCTTGTGCAGGATTGTTGCCCTCGCAGATGCTGACCATAACATACTTGTCTGTCTTGTTGAAATTCAGCCATAAACGTTCGTAGTCTAAATCATGGGTCGTTATGATATCTTCTACGGCGAGTTGGAGTACATCCTCGTTTTTACCAGCTACCAGGTTGTTCCAAACAGCGAATGAAAGCTGTTGCGTGTAGTATGGATGGCAACTTGTAAAGGCTAGTATCTCGTCTGCAATTTGAGCAGCCTGCTCTGATACATCTTCCAATCTGTCTGCAATATATGACTTGAAATCTTCGTATGGAATCTTGTTGAGTCTCATCAGCATTCCAAAATGATAGAATGGCGATTTCACCCGTTCAAAGATATCAGTCATCATCGATTCCTGACTGCCCAGAAAGATGTAATTGATGCCTGTCTGTTCCTGCATGATAGAACGGAGCTGCTTGTCCATGTTTTTATCGATTTCCAGGATGCTTTGAAACTCGTCCAGGACAACAATCAGTTTGTTTTGAGGTGTAGATACCTTCTGAATTGTATTTAAGACATCTTCTATTGCGGTTGTTCCATTGTCGGTTGATGGTTGGAATGAAACCGATAGCTCGTCTGTCATCGGGTTCATATTGATAGAAGGAATGATGCGGAAGTTACGAAGATAGTGCTTCATCTTTTCCAGTTTGAATTGATTGAGCAGTTCCTTCAGAAGCTTTGCCGCAAAGTCTTCTTTGCTGAGCACGGCTTGCATATTGAGCCATAGGTATGGTCGTTGGGTTTGTACAACAGCCTTTTTTACGAGACTTGATTTACCAAAACGTCGTGGTGACATAAGAACGAGATGGTTCTCGCTCTTGAGAAACTGTACGATGTAGTCCAGTTCTTTCACTCTGTCTGTAAAGTATGGGGCATCAACTAATGAGACAACTTGAAAAGGATTTTCCATAATCGAAATTTTTCGTAACGAAATTTTTCGCAAAGATACGAAAAATAAAGATGCTTAGAAGATAAACTCCTTTAAATAATTATTGTTTAACATCTTTCGGGTTGAGCCGTCATAAAACTAGTCATCCATCCACATTCTGAATCCTTCGCCGCGCAATGTTTCCAGGTGGATGGAGGCATCCTTGGCGAAATATCGTCGCAAGTTGTACATCACATTATTGAGACTTTCTTCGCTACAGTGTACGCCTCTCCAAACTGTATCCTTGAGGTCTTGGCGTGGCACGACTTCGCCCTTATTGATCCATAATAGCTTGAGTGTAGCAAACTCGGTATTGCCCAGCGTCTTCTCGTTGCAGCCACGAAAACTGAGCACATGAGTCTCTGTATCTACGGTGTAGGCTCCCATGTTTATCATACGAGAATTGCTGAAGTCTTTGCGCTTGGCATAGCGGTTTACCCATCCCAGGAACTCACGGCTGTCGAAAGGCTTCTCGATGTAAATCATAGCACCATTATTTGCAGCCTCGGTTTTGAGTTCTGAATCATGTAACGAAGATACACACATGATAGGGATGTCTTCTGCGGCAAGTCGGATGTCGTTGATTCTTTCCAGACTGTTCTCTTCTCCTATCATCACATCGAGGATGATGAGGTTGGGAGACAACTTCATGATAAGGCTTTCTACTCCAAACAGCGTGTTTTGAAAATAGACCTCATAGCCTGCTTTTTTAAGTAGCAAGACTGCTGTGTTGCCGAAATCCAGGTCATCATCGACCAATAGTACTTTTATCTTTTCCATATATCTTATTTTTAATGTTTTATCTTGTTCCTTTCCCATTACGATTTGTTACTTTTAGTTGAACGGCAATGTGAATGTAAAGGTGCTGCCCTTGCCTGGTTCGCTCACCACCTTGATGGTTCCACCATGTGCCTTGACGGCATATTTTACCATAGCAAGGCCTATGCCATATCCGCTCTTATGGTGTGTGGCTGGTATGCGATAGAACTGCTCGAATATCTTCTTCTGATATTTCTTGTCAATGCCTACGCCATGGTCAGACACGCTGATGATGGTGAAATGTTCATCCTGTTTGATGTTGACATCAACATTTGCCTCCTTGTCTGAGTATTTAACGGCATTCTCCATTAGATTGTGCATCACATTTCCTATCAGGTACTTATCTGCATACACCGGTGCATTCTCTTCACGATGGTCGTGGATGCCGATGGCATGTGGCTTGCTGGCATAGTTGGTGTCTATTTGTTCTTGCGCTTGTTGCGTCAGCTCGATGATGTCAACTTGTTCTTTGTTGATAACCAACTTACTTTCACTAGCCTTAGAGGTGATAAGTATTGTCTTGATGGTATTTGCAAGATTCTTGATTTGTCTTTCAGAAGAAGTAATCATCTCCTGCAAGTCAGCATCCTTGATATAGTCTTTGATGAATCCCAACTTTAGCAAGATGCTTGCCAATGGAGCTTTCAAGTCGTGTACAGTTCCATGAAGGCTTACCTCACGATTCCTCAGAAGGTCTTCCTTGTTTCTGATGGCAGTCATCTGGTATCCTATGCAAAATACGATGATAAGAGCCAACAATATAGTAGAGATTAGAGTCTCTATAGAATTTATGATGAAGGAAGATGGTGTCACATCTACCTTTGCCTGTACAAAACGGATAGGTTTGAGCCCGATGGCGATAGGCTTGCTAGCCTGCCAACTCTCAATATCCTTTGTTTGTCCATAACTCTTAATGCTCTTTTTGTTCTCATCTAATATCAATAAGGTATAGGTAAACCCCTCATTCAGATTTTTCTTGAATATTTGGGAGAGTTTGGCTAAATTAATGGGATAACCCTTGGTGGTAAAAATATCTTTGCTAAGTAGCCCAAGAGCATCGGCTTCTGTTTCTGCAATACCCCTAACTCTTAAGTCTTGAATATTGATTTCGTCTAAGTTGATGATGTCTTCTTTCTTTGGCTTTGCCTTGAGAAAGTCTTCTTCTGACATTTGTTTGTAATAAACTCGTTGTTTCCCATCTTTTTGTGAGAACTTGTTTTTATGTGCCCGATATGCATATTCTTCGTCTATTGCAATTTTTAAAGTCGAGTTGACCTTATCTATTTTGTTATTGATATAACCTTTGTATTGCAGGGATATGTTATATCCTTGTAACAAGATGACAACGATAAAAGCTAAAAGTGTTATACAATAATACTTTTTCATATATTATGTTTTTATAATGTTAAAAATCAAAATGCAAAAATACAAATATTTTTTCAAAGTAGCGTATTTTCTAACATCATTTTTATATACAATAGTTCGTTAAAATTTGAGATAATGGCTAAGCAGCTTTACGTTGCCAGCCAAAGAGTTCTTTGATAGTATGACT
>ENA-UEOY01000336-UEOY01000336.1-human-gut-metagenome-genome-assembly--contig:-NODE-336-length-20945-cov-213.349722_pt1 | contig 20945 bp, 18 predicted proteins | sample MGYA00242892_ERZ507900 | MGnify/ENA primary metagenome ERZ507900 (study PRJEB26167, sample SAMN06115427) | human gut metagenome | host: Homo sapiens | place: China:Henan | collected 2015-04-15...
GGCAAAATCCTGGGCAACTTTTTGTTGCTCAGGCACTTATAAATAATGTTAAACTATAGTGTTGCGGAATTAAGGTTAACTAGAATCATTAGTAGAGAAAATTGATAAAATTTGATAAACGTAAAAATGAAAATGGCTGAAATAATATCACATATATGTCAAGATAATGTAGGGCGTTGGATTATACAATCTAATGAGGAACATTCTGTTGGTGTAGCTAGGCTTGCTGCTCGTTTCGCTGGTGAATTTGGTATGAGTGAATGGGGGAAAGTTTTGGGGCTACTTCATGATAAGGGTAAGGAATCACAAGCTTTTCAGCAACATATCAGGAAAGATAGTGGATATGAGCCTGATATTAAAGTTTGTGGTAATTATAACCATGCATTTATTGGTGGAGTTTTGGCACGAAGACTTTATGGTAAATCAGCTGATATTTTCTTTGTTAATCAAATAGTGTCTCATCATACAGGCTTACATGACTATGATGAAATAGAAGGAATTCTTAATCAAGATATTCCTGCAGAAGTTAATGCCAATATTGAAAAGGAAAAATTAAATGTACCTGCTTTCAAAATTCAAACTAATGATTTTCATCATTTAGCTCGTATGATGTTTTCATGTTTGGTGGATGCCGACTTTCTTGATACTGAAGCTTTTATGGATAAAGAATCTTCTATGTTAAGAGGTAATAAAGCTACGTTATATGATTTGCTGCCTTTACTCGAAAATAAACTGAAGGATTTGAAAGCTAAAGCAGATAACTCTAATGTAAATGCTATAAGAAATCAAGTCCAGCAGCAATGTATTAAAATGGCAGTTACTGAAATAGGTTTTTATAGTTTGACGGTACCAACTGGTGGAGGAAAAACTTTATCTTCTTTGGTATGGGCAATGAAGCATGCTATCAGAAATGGTCAGAAAAGAATTATTATAGCCATTCCATATACAAGTATCATTGTTCAGACGGCATCTGTTCTACGGAGCATCTTTGGAGAAGAGAGTGTTTTGGAGCATCATAGCAATGTGGATCCTGAGCATATTAAAGACGAAAGACTTCAGGAGAAAATGAAGTTGGCGACAGAAAATTGGGACTATCCGATAATTGTAACAACTAATGTGCAATTATTTGAATCTATGTTTAGCAATAAGCCATCTGTTTGTAGGAAGCTCCACAATATAGTCAATAGTGTCATAATCTTAGATGAGGTGCAAACGCTTCCGATGGACTATCTTCAGCCTGTTGTGGATTCATTGAAAACGTACCATAAACTATTCAATGTTTCTTTCTTGTTCACTACGGCAAGTCAGCCCGTGTTAAGTGGACTTATAGAAGGATGTAATCCGAGGGCAGCCTTCAAAGGGATTGACCATATTACAGAAATCATTCCTCGAGAGTTTAAGTTGCATGACAAGTTGCGAAGGGTAAAATTAAGTATCAATAATGAAGGAAGAACTTATGATGAGGTTGCTGAGATGTTGAGCAAGCATAAAAGAGTGCTTTGTATTGTGAATACACGTCGTGATGCTAGAGAACTCTATGCACGTTTGCCTCAAGAAGGGATTACATTACATCTTTCAAAGATGATGTGTCCGGCACATATTAGCGAGACGTTAGAAAAACTTAAAAATGCTCTAAAGGACGATACGAATGAAGTTATTCGTGTTGTCTCCACGCAATTGATAGAAGCTGGAGTTGATATAGATTTTCCTATTGTATATAGGCAAGAAGCTGGGCTTGACTCTGTATTGCAAGCTGCCGGCCGATGTAATCGAGAAGGAAAGAATGGTTTGAGTACTACTTATGTCTTTTCTTTGTCTAAAGAGCATAATCTTCCTAAAGGAGAAATGCAGGCTGCAAATAATGCAAGATTAAGTCTTGGTACAGGGATAGATTGGTTTGCTCCAGATGTGATGACATCATATTTCAAGCAATTATATTGCAGAAAGGAATGTTTCGATGTAAAGAATATGAAGCATTATCTTTATAATCCTAAGGAAATATGTTTTGCTACTGCTGCAAAAGAGTTTCAGATGATTGAAGATAATGGTATCAATGTTGTTGTCTGTTGGAGAAATAGTTTCGAGCTTATACAACAGCTATTGGAAAAGGGACCTTCATATATGCTGATAAGGAAACTGTCGAAGTATGTCGTAAATATCACTAAGACAGACTTTAAAACTTTGTTAGATATGGGTGTCATTAGTGAGAAAAAAGAGGGACTCTTTGTTGTCGATTATAAACAGCAGTATGATGAACATATAGGCTTGTGCATCGATAATAATTGGGCAAATGAAGTATTAATACAATAAAAATATAATGGTATGGAATATACTGATAAAGAATATTGTTTGGAGGTGTGGGGCGATATGGCTTGCTTCACAAGACCCGAACTGAAAGTTGAACGTGTAAGCTATGATGTGATTACTCCATCAGCAGCACGAGCTATATTCGAGGCTATATTTTGGAAGCCTGCCATTCATTGGCAGATAACCAAGATAGAGGTGTTGAAACCTATCAAATGGACTTCTGTAAGAAGGAATGAGGTGGGGGCGGTTGCTAGTAAATCTGTCATCTTTATAGAGGAAAAACGTCAGCAGAAAAATACTTTGCTTTTAAAAGATGTTGGTTATCGAATTTGGGCAAAGATGGAATTCCGTTCTGTATCGAAACGAAAGGCAGAAGGTGATTTGTTTTCTCATGAGCCGGGTAAAGATGAGAATCCGATGAAGTATTATCAGATGTTTGAGCGTAGAGCAAGCAAGGGACAATGTTTCAATCAGCCTTATCTTGGTACTCGTGAGTTCTCTGCCTCTTTCCGTCTCGTTAATCCTGATGATGATACATTGACTCCACCAATATCTGAAGAGCAAGGTGGTACTAAAGACTTAGGAATCATGCTCTATGATATGGACTTTGCTGATAAGAAGAATATCCAGCCAATGTTCTATCGTCCACAGATGAAAGATGGCGTAATTATTGTTCCACCAATTAATAGTGAGGAGATTTTAAGATGATACTGAAAGCATTATACGACTATTATAATAGATGCGAAGGACTGTCTGCAAAAGGCTTAGAGCAAAAAGAGATTGGTTATCTTATTGTGATAGATAAAGATGGAGCTTTTGTCAGGATAGAAAGCAGAATGAAAGATAAAAAGACTGCTCAAACATTTTTGGTCTTGCAAACAATTAAGCGTAGCGGTAGAAAATATGCTCCGAATATCCTTTGGGATAATTATGAATATGTGATTGGAGGGGCAGATGAAAGTGCTAAAAAACATGATACTTTCATTAGAATGATTGAGAAGTTAAAAGAACAGGTGCCTTCTGATAGATATCTAAATGCTATTTCTGAATTCTATAAGAAGAACGAAAAAATGGAAGATATTATTAAAAATGATGCGTTGTATGAGGAAATGCATAAATCCAAGAAGAACATATCATTCCTGTTGCAAGGAGAAAGTAAGATTGCAGCAGAAAATGAAGAGGTCTGGAAATTAATCTTGAGCCAAAGTGCTGATGATGGCATATATGGAATATGTTTGGTGACAGGTAAGAAAGACTCTGTAGCAAGACTCCATACTACGATAAAATTGACAAAAGATACGGGACCTTTGGTCTCTTTTAAAACAGACCGTGGTTATGATTCATATGGAAAAGAGCAAGGCTACAATGCCCAAATAAGTGGAGATGCAGAATTTGCCTATACTACAGCTCTTAACGCTATGTTGCAGAAAGGTTCTCATAATAAGTTTAGTGTAGGTAATCGAACTTTTGTCTTTTGGGCTTCCTCTAACAGCGAGGCTGCAGAACAGACAGAAGGTAGCCTCTTTGACCTGTTGGGGTATACTGAAGAAGAGGTTGATGATCCAAATGCTAAGATAGAGCAAGTGCGCAAAGTGTTTACGGCTATATATTCTGGAAGTTTGAAAACATCATTAGAAGACCGTTTCTATATTCTTGGTTTGGCTCCAAATTCGGCAAGAATAGCCGTTGTATATTGGTCTGAATGTTCTCTGAAAGAATTTGCAGGAAAGATACTATGTCATTTTAAAGATATGGAAATCAAAGATACTCGTATAGATAAGAAACCATATATGGGAATCAAGAGTATGCTTGCAGCTGTCACTCTTAACGGGAAACAATCTGAAGCTACCCCTAATCTCCCAGAAGCTGTTGTTAAAAGTATCTTCCAAGGAACGCCATATCCATTCACTTTATTTTCTGCATGCATTCGCAGAATAAGAGCTGAGTCTGGCAGCAAAGATGCAATTCGTATTGCTCGTATGGCAATCATCAAGGCATATCTCAATAGAACAAATAGTAATAATAAAAAAATAGAAATTATGTTAGACAAGAGTAACACTAATCAAGGCTACTTATGTGGTCGTCTTTTTGCAGTTCTTGATAAGATTCAAGTAGATGCAAATGGAGGTAGCAGCATACGTGAAAGATATATGAATGCTGCCAGTGCAACACCAGCTTCAGTGTTTGCTAAAATTCTTAATCTTTCTTCACATCAAATGGAGAAATTGTCGAATCAGGGAAAGAAAATCTTCTTTGAGAAGATGAAGCAGGAGATTATGGATAAGATTCCTGCAACAGGTTTCCCAGCACATCTTGATCTTCAAGACCAGGGTAGATTCTTTATTGGATACTACCATCAGAAACAAGAGTTCTTTACGAAGAAAGAGGAAGAAAATAAAGAAGAAAATATTAACGATTAAAATATAAGTATTATGGCTGATTTAAAAAATAAAATTGATTTCGTTTACATTTTTGATGTTCAAGATGGCAATCCTAATGGAGATCCAGATGCAGGTAATCTTCCTCGTGTGGATGCAGAGACTGGTATGGGCTTAGTTACTGATGTATGCTTGAAGCGTAAAGTTCGCAACTACGTACAAGTAGCCAAGAACTTGGCGGATGGTTATGATATTTATATCAAAGAAAAGGCTGTCTTAGGAAGAGCACATATAGCTGCATTCAACGCATTGGGATACTCACTTGGCGAAAGAGTTACTCTCTCAATAGAGGAAAAGATGTATAATGAACTATCCGATTTGTCTTTACCAGATGGAGTATCATTGGATAACGAAAATGATAGTTTTTCCGTCGTCTTAGAATCTGATATAGATAAAGACGAAGTTAAAAAGTGGCTAAAGGACATAACTATTAGCTCTGAAACTATAAAAAAAATAAACGAGGCATTAAAGGCTTCTAAGCCTAAAAAAGTAACTCCTGAGGAACAAGAAGGTGGTAGAAAATGGATGTGTAAACATTTTTATGATATTCGTACTTTCGGTGCAGTACTATCATTAAAATCTGCTCCTAATTGTGGACAGGTAAGGGGTCCTATCCAATTTACTTTTGCTCGTTCTGTTGCCCCAATAGCTACAGCAGAACATTCTATCACACGTATGGCTGTGGCAACAGAAGATGAAGCGAAAAAACAAAATGGTGACAACAGAACTATGGGTCGCAAGGCTACAATCCCTTACGGACTCTATGTTTGTCATGGTTTTATCTCTGCCAATCTTGCCAAGCAAACAGGCTTTTCTGAAGAAGACTTAGAGCTTTTCTTTGAGGCATTGCAGAATATGTTTGACCAAGATCGTTCTGCTGCTCGTGGACTGATGAGCGCACAAAAATTAATCGTATTCAAACATGATTCTGTTCTGGGTAATGCACCAGCGAATAAATTGTTTGATTTGGTGAAAATTGAGAGAAATCCTGATACGAATCCGGATGCGGTACCAAGATCGTTTAACGATTATAAGGTTACAATAGATATGGACTCTGTCCCTAGCGGTGTAACAGTTGAAGAATTGATTTAGTATCATCATGTATACTGAAGACGAAATGCTCATGTTGTCGGGGATACAGCACTTTATGTTCTGCCCTCGACAATGGGCTTTGATTCATATCGAGCAACAATGGGCAGAAAATAAACTGACGACAGAAGGGCAGATTCTACACAAGAACGTAGATAATCCCTTCTATCGTCAGAAAAATGGTGATGTTATCACGCTTCGTTCCCTCCATATAGCCTCTAAGGAATTAGGACTATATGGTGTAACTGATGCTGTAGAACTTATTCCTGCTGATTCATCAGAAGATGCTATAACTCATAATCGCTACAAAGGATATTGGAAACCATACCCTGTGGAGTATAAAAGAGGTCATCATAAACCTGATGAAAGAGATGAAGTACAATTGGCTGCCCAGGCAATGTGTCTCGAAGAAATGTATGGTATCCATATTCCATACGGTGCATTGTATTATGATGAAGTAAAACATAGAGAAACAATTTCTATTTCTGAGTCATTAAGAAGTACGACTATTCAATGTGCCCGTCAGATGCATGAGGTATTTAAAAGCGGTATCTTGCCAAAAGCTAACAAACAGCATCATTGTAAGAATTGTTCTCTGGTAAATCTCTGTATGCCAGAAATGAGTGATTGTACTCTTGTATCAACCTATTTAAACAAGAATCTATATGAGGATATTACTTAATACATTATACGTGACCACACCTGAAGCCTATCTAAGTAAAGATGGGTTGAATGTTGTGATATCTGTGAAGCAAAACGAGATATTCCGTATTCCTATCCATAATATAGAGCAAATTATTACTTTTGGTTATATGGGGGCAAGTCCAGGATTGATGAAACTGTGTGCAGATAATAATGTTTCTCTAACCTTCCTTTCACCTCAAGGAAGATATATCAGCCGTTCGCAAGGTCCGACTAGGGGAAACGTTTTGCTGAGAAAAGCACAATATAAGAATTCTGATGAACCTAACTATGCTCTTCATCTCAGTAAACTTTTCATAGGAGGAAAAATCCAAAACTATCGTAATATCTTGCGTCGTTTTATTAGAGACAATGGAGATGATGAGGCTATAGAACGTGTTTGCGAGGAACTGCTTCGGTGCAAAAGAAGAGTTTTGAATGCTGAATCTATAGATAGTGTGAGAGGAATAGAAGGAGAAGCTGCCACTGCTTATTTTGGTGTATTCTCACGTCTTCTTCTAAATCAGAAAGAAGATTTTGTATTTGAAGGTCGCAATCGTCGACCACCAAAAGATGCGATTAATGCGATGTTATCTTTCGTATATACTCTTATATGTAATGATATGACATCGGCTTTGGAGACTGTTGGCTTAGACCCATACGTAGGGTTTATGCATACTTTAAGACCAGGGCGTGCATCTTTATCTTTGGATATGATGGAGGAGCTGCGAGCATATTTGGGTGATAGATTGGTTCTATCTTTAATCAACAGAAAACAGATTACCATCAAAGATTTCATCAAGCAGGGTGACGAAGGTATCGTCATGACAGACTCGGGGCGTAAGATTATATTGTCTGCTTGGCAAAACAGAAAGAAGGAGCAGATTATTCATCCTTATTTAAATGAAAAGGTAAGTATAGGTCTTCTTCCTTATGTTCAAGCAATGTTGTTGGCGAGATTCATTCGTAAGGATATTGATGATTATCCAGTGTTTTTAATCAAGTAGTGTATGTTTGTATTGATTACTTATGATGTAAACATTACCTCGGCTCATGGTGCGAAACGTTTACGCAATGTAGCAAGGGCGTGTTTGAATTACGGAAAGAGAGTTCAAAACTCTGTTTTTGAGTGTATTTTGACGGAATCTCAGTTTTTCGTATTGAGGGACCAGTTGAAAGGGATTATTGATACTGAACAAGATAGTATTAGGTTCTATATTCTTGGGAAAAATTGGAAACGTAAAGTCGAGACTTTGGGTAAGGATATGGGGCTTGACTTTACTGGTGAGCTTATCATTTAATGTATGAGGGTGCGAACCTATAGTATTGCAAAATAACCTATAGTTTCGCACCTTCTTAAAATCAGTGACTTACAAATATTATGCCTTTTATAATATTTTACGTGTAATTATTTTGCCATCTTTCGCAAAATAATTATCTTTGCATCATGATATTCAGCTATTTGCTGAATATGCAGTCACACCCTTCGTGGGTGTGTGGATTGAAACACCATCGCAATGCCCGATGGAATACCGATACTTGGTCACACCCTTCGTGGGTGTGTGGATTGAAACTTATATCATTGAAACCTGCTACAGGGTTATACGAGTCACACCCTTCGTGGGTGTGTGGATTGAAACATTATCAAGCCTTACAAGAAGAAGAAGTAATCATTGTCACACCCTTCGTGGGTGTGTGGATTGAAACTGAAGAAGATTTATCAGGACGAGCAGGCGGGCAGGGTCACACCCTTCGTGGGTGTGTGGATTGAAACAATATTTCTGACGGCAAAGGTAATGGGAATACAGTCACACCCTTCGTGGGTGTGTGGATTGAAACTTGCTGAGTGTAGTGAAGCAAGCGAGAAGGCGAGAGTCACACCCTTCGTGGGTGTGTGGATTGAAACATCCCACATCGCCATCTCCACCTTCTTGCCATCGTCACACCCTTCGTGGGTGTGTGGATTGAAACTTGGTCTGCTCTTCGTCGATGTTGAAGGAGAGCTGTCACACCCTTCGTGGGTGTGTGGATTGAAACTATGATTCCACCGCCAAGCAGGGCGCATCGTATGGTCACACCCTTCGTGGGTGTGTGGATTGAAACTTGATAGAGGATTGAAGTTAGCACCAGTATACTAGTCACACCCTTCGTGGGTGTGTGGATTGAAACATTGGCAGCAGCAAAAGGGCATCACCGGAATAGGTCACACCCTTCGTGGGTGTGTGGATTGAAACCTTATAGGCTGCAAAGAATATCACTCTATTATAGTCACACCCTTCGTGGGTGTGTGGATTGAAACTTTAATGAAAACGAGTGCATCTATGATAATGTATGTCACACCCTTCGTGGGTGTGTGGATTGAAACTCGCAAATCACGTAAGGGGTCACGATACTCTTCTGTCACACCCTTCGTGGGTGTGTGGATTGAAACCTTCTGGCACAGGGGACAGAAACAGGCTGTCTGTGTCACACCCTTCGTGGGTGTGTGGATTGAAACTGATGTATCATAATAATGCGCTGAATTGCTGTTGGTCACACCCTTCGTGGGTGTGTGGATTGAAACTGCTGTAAGGGAGTGCAAGCGTGGTTCAGAGACGTCACACCCTTCGTGGGTGTGTGGATTGAAACAACCAGATAGAAGAAGCTAATTATAAGTATTATGTCACACCCTTCGTGGGTGTGTGGATTGAAACATGCTCTAAGATATATAAGGCGTGGGAATGGACCGTCACACCCTTCGTGGGTGTGTGGATTGAAACACACCCTTGTAGGCGAAGAAAGCGCAGCCACGATAGTCACACCCTTCGTGGGTGTGTGGATTGAAACATCATTATATTGCGTTAAGATTAGAGCCACTGTTTGTCACACCCTTCGTGGGTGTGTGGATTGAAACCTTTGCAGTATAAATCATATCATTATAACTTAGCGTCACACCCTTCGTGGGTGTGTGGATTGAAACTACCACAACGCATATATAAAGAGCCGCATGGGTAGTCACACCCTTCGTGGGTGTGTGGATTGAAACTCCTCAATATCCAACTCGAAGGCTTCGTCTGTATGTCACACCCTTCGTGGGTGTGTGGATTGAAACCTACGATGAGCGATTGCAGATGCAGCAGCAGGAAATGTCACACCCTTCGTGGGTGTGTGGATTGAAACCTGAACACGCTGGTCCGTATGAATAGGCAATATGTCACACCCTTCGTGGGTGTGTGGATTGAAACTGCCTGCTCGTCATTATCCACGATGTCGAAACCGTCACACCCTTCGTGGGTGTGTGGATTGAAACAGCAGACTAAGAGCCTGCTTATTGCGCTTCTCGGCGTCACACCCTTCGTGGGTGTGTGGATTGAAACTTCAAGTACAATGTGAAAGATCGACGAATCATAGGGTCACACCCTTCGTGGGTGTGTGGATTGAAACATCCTGCTCGCACTCACCGATGACGATTGCACCAGTCACACCCTTCGTGGGTGTGTGGATTGAAACAGAAATTAGGGGAATTTAACATAGGTTACATATGTCACACCCTTCGTGGGTGTGTGGATTGAAACACCGATGCTGCGACAAAATTATAAACTTCAATTTGTCACACCCTTCGTGGGTGTGTGGATTGAAACCTTATTAGTCATAATCTTATAATCTTTAAAAAAAGTCACACCCTTCGTGGGTGTGTGGATTGAAACAGCAAGATGCTGATCGTTCCGAAGCTCATGCCAAAGTCACACCCTTCGTGGGTGTGTGGATTGAAACGCTGTAGCACTGAAGTGCACACAAAACAGTTTCGGTCACACCCTTCGTGGGTGTGTGGATTGAAACTGCCTGCTCGTCATTATCCACGATGTCGAAACCGTGTCACACCCTTCGTGGGTGTGTGGATTGAAACACGGTCTCAATATCAGCGATGGCCTTGCCCTGCGTCACACCCTTCGTGGGTGTGTGGATTGAAACTGCCATCATGTTTTTGCAAGTGGAGGCGGCAAAGTCACACCCTTCGTGGGTGTGTGGATTGAAACATATTTTTAGTTTTAAAATTGTTCTATAATTGATGTCACACCCTTCGTGGGTGTGTGGATTGAAACTTTTGAGGTATCAGATTACGAGTACCGGAACGAAGGTCACACCCTTCGTGGGTGTGTGGATTGAAACTTAAACTCCTTGAAAGTGATAATCATATTTCTCGTCACACCCTTCGTGGGTGTGTGGATTGAAACACGTTCCGCTCTCGGCATTTATCGTAGATGCGGAGTCACACCCTTCGTGGGTGTGTGGATTGAAACAATTTATCCAGGTGAGCCTCCAGCAGGTCATAACGTCACACCCTTCGTGGGTGTGTGGATTGAAACAAGCATAAGAAGGATTTCGTGATAAGTTTCTACGAGTCACACCCTTCGTGGGTGTGTGGATTGAAACTTGCCGATACCGGCAAGATTCTCGAACTTGGTAAGTCACACCCTTCGTGGGTGTGTGGATTGAAACTCCATGCAACGGTATTACTTGTTTTGAGTCTAAGTCACACCCTTCGTGGGTGTGTGGATTGAAACTATACCGATGTGCCTTACGTGAGCACAAGCGAGGTCACACCCTTCGTGGGTGTGTGGATTGAAACCCTTATAAAGGGCTGGCTTCCCGCGATACACATGTCACACCCTTCGTGGGTGTGTGGATTGAAACTGTAGCATCGGTGACGTTATCTTACGATACAACGAGTCACACCCTTCGTGGGTGTGTGGATTGAAACTTCTGCCCAGCGAAAAGGCTACGTGGTACCAGCAGTCACACCCTTCGTGGGTGTGTGGATTGAAACTATCGGGGTAGCTTTGCAAGAAAGACGTATAATCGTCACACCCTTCGTGGGTGTGTGGATTGAAACTCCTGCTTACCTTTCCAATCCACCTGCCAGCGGAAGTCACACCCTTCGTGGGTGTGTGGATTGAAACTGCTGATCGCCTATCTGCTTCTGCTGTTCAGCAAGTCACACCCTTCGTGGGTGTGTGGATTGAAACTCGACAGAACCTATCCGAGAAAGATACCAAAGGAAGTCACACCCTTCGTGGGTGTGTGGATTGAAACACGTTTTGGAGCTGTAAAGTAAACGGTTCGCGCTGTCACACCCTTCGTGGGTGTGTGGATTGAAACATTATCGGATTGTAAGCAGGATCAAACTCCATCAAGTCACACCCTTCGTGGGTGTGTGGATTGAAACTATCTCCCGGATATAGCGCTGCAGAAGGAGAACGTCACACCCTTCGTGGGTGTGTGGATTGAAACTTACTAATCTCGTTGCCCAGGGCATCGGTCTCTACGTCACACCCTTCGTGGGTGTGTGGATTGAAACATTTATCAAAGACAACATCGATCGCAATGCGGACGTCACACCCTTCGTGGGTGTGTGGATTGAAACGGACTATTCGGCATGCTGGACTGGTATGCGGTAAGTCACACCCTTCGTGGGTGTGTGGATTGAAACAGATTTATACATACCACTAAGAGAACGTATCAAGTGTCACACCCTTCGTGGGTGTGTGGATTGAAACTCTGCCATCGACCGCCTGAAGGCTGATGGCTGCATGTCACACCCTTCGTGGGTGTGTGGATTGAAACAACAACGAGCCAGCCGCAAGCCAGCAGCCGCAATGTCACACCCTTCGTGGGTGTGTGGATTGAAACATAAAAAAATATAGATTTTTACAGAAGAGATTTTGTCACACCCTTCGTGGGTGTGTGGATTGAAACCAAATCAATGAGACAAGTCGACAACGAAGTAAACGTCACACCCTTCGTGGGTGTGTGGATTGAAACTTCTATTATACTTTTTAATAACACGATTAGGTAAGTCACACCCTTCGTGGGTGTGTGGATTGAAACATATAAGCATCATAATCATATATATGACCAGTAGGTCACACCCTTCGTGGGTGTGTGGATTGAAACCCGATTAGGCATAAAAAAAGCCTGCGGCCAGAAGGTCACACCCTTCGTGGGTGTGTGGATTGAAACAAGCAGAATTGGCTTGATATAATCAAGTTGGAAGTCACACCCTTCGTGGGTGTGTGGATTGAAACCTTCGATAATAAATCTCATGGCATTGATAATATGTCACACCCTTCGTGGGTGTGTGGATTGAAACTGGTATGTCCGAAGCATGGTGAATTTGCGATAAGTCACACCCTTCGTGGGTGTGTGGATTGAAACATTCGGCTGGCGGTGGAAGAAGGAAGACCCCTGCGTCACACCCTTCGTGGGTGTGTGGATTGAAACAATAATAGAGTTTTTAACCAGCGAGGACAGAAGGTCACACCCTTCGTGGGTGTGTGGATTGAAACAAGGAGATATTCGATATATCCGGCACAATCAAGGAGTCACACCCTTCGTGGGTGTGTGGATTGAAACCGGTTCCAGAGCCTTGGACGTAGCCACCAGTGGTCACACCCTTCGTGGGTGTGTGGATTGAAACTTGACATCAAGGTCAAGTACGAGGATGCAATCTGTCACACCCTTCGTGGGTGTGTGGATTGAAACATGATATATGGGAGAAAGCAATCTGAATAACCAGTCACACCCTTCGTGGGTGTGTGGATTGAAACGCTCCTGCTCCCACTTGGCGGTAAGCTGCTTCGCTGTCACACCCTTCGTGGGTGTGTGGATTGAAACTCTGATGCTCTGATAACTTGAAAATGCCGCAATGTCACACCCTTCGTGGGTGTGTGGATTGAAACTTCCATCCTCATCATTCTATACCTACAAAAGTCTGTCACACCCTTCGTGGGTGTGTGGATTGAAACTGCAACGGTCGTGATAAATAAAAAACTCGCAAAGTCACACCCTTCGTGGGTGTGTGGATTGAAACTCCCTTCTCTCCTTATTTCGGCAATCGAGTGTAGGTCACACCCTTCGTGGGTGTGTGGATTGAAACATATCACTAAGACGTGTAAGAATATACACATCAGTCACACCCTTCGTGGGTGTGTGGATTGAAACAGTATCTAGTTTTGACTAAAGGTTATTCGGAGAACGTCACACCCTTCGTGGGTGTGTGGATTGAAACAACTGCCGTCCTGATTTGGTAAAGTCGATTTTCCTGTCACACCCTTCGTGGGTGTGTGGATTGAAACACGTTGTAAACGTTCGGACTGGGCACCTGCAACAGTCACACCCTTCGTGGGTGTGTGGATTGAAACAGAAGAGTACGGTCGACACCAACATGAGCATAGGTCACACCCTTCGTGGGTGTGTGGATTGAAACTGCAAAGAAACAGACGCATCAACAGAACGGGTAGGTCACACCCTTCGTGGGTGTGTGGATTGAAACCTCAAAGGAACGCTGAATAGCCGAGAGGTTATAAAGTCACACCCTTCGTGGGTGTGTGGATTGAAACTGCAAATTGTTGGCATACTGAGAAACCTCTTCAGGTCACACCCTTCGTGGGTGTGTGGATTGAAACTCTGAGTTCTTCAACCGTGGGATAGTAGCAGCATTGTCACACCCTTCGTGGGTGTGTGGATTGAAACCTCTCTTGGCTTATCATAAGATTTGTAACGACCGTCACACCCTTCGTGGGTGTGTGGATTGAAACGCCTACTCCTCCACCTAGTGGTAAGAGTTGGCTTGTCACACCCTTCGTGGGTGTGTGGATTGAAACTTGTCCTAGTCGTTATACTCAGACTGCTAGTGAGTCACACCCTTCGTGGGTGTGTGGATTGAAACACCAATGATGTAGTAGCGCAACGTAGCGCCATAGGTCACACCCTTCGTGGGTGTGTGGATTGAAACCGTTAGGCACACAATACCTATGAAAAACACTAGGTCACACCCTTCGTGGGTGTGTGGATTGAAACACCGATGCCTTCGACTCCTTATATCTGGGCTGCAGTCACACCCTTCGTGGGTGTGTGGATTGAAACTGCATCTCCCTGATTAGCCATAGGTCCATTATGTCACACCCTTCGTGGGTGTGTGGATTGAAACACGCAATACATCTAATCTCATGCCATTATTGATGTCACACCCTTCGTGGGTGTGTGGATTGAAACTCGTTGCATAACACATATTAACCATGCCAACATAGTCACACCCTTCGTGGGTGTGTGGATTGAAACAAAACAATGTTTGGAATACTTGGGCTGGTATCAAGTCACACCCTTCGTGGGTGTGTGGATTGAAACAAGAACGATGTCAGGGTCAGGGTTGAAGACGTTGTCACACCCTTCGTGGGTGTGTGGATTGAAACATACTGCTTGTGTCGTTTTACTTGTTGTTTTACTGTCACACCCTTCGTGGGTGTGTGGATTGAAACATCAGATAACACTACAATCGCCAAAGTTGATGCATGTCACACCCTTCGTGGGTGTGTGGATTGAAACTGCCAAATCATTTCAGCTATTTCATACAGTTTGCTGTCACACCCTTTGTGGGTGTGTGGATTGAAACACTGGAACCAAGACCGAGCTGACCGTTGGCACGTGTCACACCCTTCGTGGGTGTGTGGATTGAAACGTAAAGCGCATGAAGAACTTCAACGACAAGGGAGGTCACACCCTTCGTGGGTGTGTGGATTGAAACATACACTACTTAACCCAAGTTTGACACTTTAGGGAAATTTTCATAATTTTTCGGGCGCACCAGTAAAATCCTGTGTCTATAATGTAGGATTATGTGACGATAGCGCTGTATCGGTACCACACGTAGCGTTGTAATCGGTACCATGCTATCACTGCAAGCGGTACCAAGATTTCAGTTCTGCTATGGCATCTGCCAAGGTAGGATCACCTATGTAATCATACCATTTGGCAATGGGAAGCTGCGAGGCGATAATGACGGACTTTCTCTCGTATCTCTCTTCTAGGATTTGGAGCATACTTTTGCCCGACATACTGGTATGGCACGCTATAGTTGTTCAGTAGATTGTAAAACACCTCGTCATGTAGCAGAGCGTAGGCGGCATTGTATGCCTTTTGAACGAGACCCTCGACTGGACCTTTGTCCCTGGGAGTGCGAATCCTGCAGGTTTGGAGGGATGTATCGTAGTAGGCGACCCATTCCACGGCTGCATCATTGAACGCTGGCTTGTAGCGGTTCAGTACGCCACGTCCCATGTGTAGTTGCTCGCAAATGGTGCGTTGCGGTATTTTTGCCGTTAGCATTTGAAATGAACGTTTTAATTTGCTCATGTTTACATTACTTTGTGCCATATCTATACAAATTTTAAAACTCTACTGCAAAGATAGGCGGTTATTATTATACATGAGCAGAACTTAACATCTTTTTGTACCGATTGGTGCGCTATGATGGTACATGTTCGCCGATACTGTCAAATGAGGACAATGAGTCTTTCAGAATCTGGCGATTCTACCAAAGAAATCAGTCTTGAAGAATTGATTGACAATTTCGTAGCTGATGATTTTTCTTCCATTATCAGCAGAGAAATTAGCAAAATCGGGCTATTTTTCTTTATTTAACTCCGAAATTTAGTGGAATATCAGAGAAAATCTTTAAATTTGCATGTAAATACAATATTATGTAAAGAATGGAAGATAGAGAACTGTTGCTGAAAAGTGACCCAGAGTTTGACCGCCTCGCCTTTACGGTGTTGGCTATCGAGGCTTCGGCACAAAAAATGGGTATATCGCCGTCTGAAATGAGAAAGCGATTGGATAAGGTGGGGCTAATCAAAAGTCTCATTCAAGATTGCTATGACACTCTACATACCGAGAGCCGGGAAGCTGTGGCAAGTGATGTGGTCGAAGCTCTTAAAAATTGGGAAAGAAAAGAATAATGGAAAAGCAAATATTATATCATGGTTCAAATGTCATTGTTGAGCATCCTTTAGTAAGCATTGGAAGAAAGGACTTGGATTTCGGTCCAGGCTTCTATCTTACGCCTTTGTTTGAACAAGCTTCCAAATGGGCTGTCCGTATCAAGACCATCAGACGAGCCAAGCAAGCTATAGTGAACACCTATGAGTTCGCTATACCACAAGACTGCAAGGTAAAACGATTTGATGCTTACGATAAGGAATGGCTCGACTTCATTGTTGACAGCAGAAAAGGAAAGCAGCCTTGGAGTGGGTATGACATCATTGAAGGAGGAGTGGCTGACGATCGTGTAATTGATGCAGTAGAAGCCTATATCAATGGCTATGCAGATGTTGAGCATACTCTTCGCCAGTTGGTTTATCACAAGCCCAACTATCAGATTTGCATTTTAAGCCAGGAGATAGTTGATAAGTATTTACAATTCAAATCATATGAAAGGATATAATTATGTTGGATTTCTTATTATGGAATAAAATTGCTCGTATCATAAAGCAACTAGCCGATACGTTACATATATCAACCGACAGAGCATTACAGATATTCTATGACTCTGATGTTTGTCGTATGTTACATGACAAAGAACTTGGCTTGCATCTAATGAGTGATACATATATTGTAAATGACTTGATAGAAGAGCTAAGGAATAAGCAATAGCAAAACACTGGATAATTAGAGAAGGAAGATTATCTGTACTGTAGCACCTTGACTGTATGTTTAGTACGGTCAAGGTGCTATCTTTATGTAATAATGTGCAAATGTGTCTCCTTCAGCTATCGCATTCGACTCCTTCAGTTATCGCATTCGACTCCTTCAGCTAATGCATTCGACTCCTTCAGCCACCGGATTCGACTCCTTCAGTTAATGCATTCGACTCCTTCAGCTAATGCAGCCGTCTCATTCTGCCGACTCAGCCGTATGTGTTAACTCAATGAAGTAGATGAACTCGTGAAATGAAGTGGATGATTTCTGCACAGTTGGTTGTACGCCATAACGAATAGAAATACGGCAATGGTATATACATATTATAAATAGGCTGCTATATTGTTGAATATGAGCAACAAGGAAGTAATCGTGCAAGTTACGGCAAAAAGGTTTTAGCAAACCTTTCTGCACATCTGACAGAAACATATGGAAAAGGATGGTCGGTAACAACTTTGAACAATTGCAGAAAGTTTTATTCTGCATACCGAATTTCGTGTGCAACGCATACGAAATCTACAAAAGAAGAAATCGTGTACAATGCATACGAAATTCCTAAGTTTACCCTTTCGTGGAATCATTACCAAATATTAATGCGAATAGCAAATCTCGAAGAACGCAATTTCTATGAGATTGAAGCTCAACAACAAGGTTGGGATTATCGTTGGTTACAACGCCAAGTAGGTAGTAGCCTCTATGAGCGTTTGGCACTAAGCCGTAACAAAAACGAGGTAATGCGTTTAGCTACAGAAGGACAAGTTGTTGAGAAACCCGCCGACATAATTAAGAGTCCAATATCATTGGAATTTATAGGGCTGAAGCCTGATAGTAGTTATAGCGAGTCAACTTTAGAAAATGCCATCATTGACAAAATGCAAACTTTTTTGCTTGAAATGGGAAAAGGGTTTTTGTTTGAAGCAAGACAAAAACGTTTTACGTTTGATGAAGATAATTATTATGTTGATTTGGTTCTATACAATCGTCTTCTGCAATGCTATTGCCTCATTGACCTAAAAATTGACAAGCTAACACACCAAGACCTTGGGCAAATGCAGATGTACGTCAACTACTTCGACAGATTTGTAAAACAGGATTTTGAGAAGCCTACCATCGGCATTCTTCTCTGTAAAGAAAAGAACGATGCGCTTGTAGAGTTGACATTACCAAAAGATGCCAACATCTATGCTTCTGCTTACCAGCTTTATCTTCCAGATAAGGCTTTGCTTCAAGCAAAGGTAAAAGAATGGATTGAAGAATTTGAAGAAAACGAAGAGTTAAAGAAACTTGAAAATAACAAATAATAATGGACACGAAAGCATTAAGACAAAAGATACTCGACCTTGCTATTCACGGCAAGCTCGTTCCACAAGATCCCAACGATGAGCCAGCATCGGTGCTGCTCGAACGTATCCGTGCTGAAAAGGAAAGACTCATTAAAGAGGGAAAAATTAAGAAGGGAAAAGTAGTTGCAGTCATATTCTTTTCTTTTACTAATAAATGTTATATTCCCACCATTCTTTTCCCTAATCATTTGTTCTCTCCCGAATTTACAGTACTTTTGCAGAAAGTATCTAATTAAATATTAAAAGTGTGATTTAAAATAAGGTATAGATTATGCAATACAAGAATATCATATTTGATTTAGGTAATGTTCTGGTGAAACTCAATCCGGAAGGATGCATCGGGGCTTTCAAGGCGATAGGACTGGGGGAACTGGCTAATCCGAATCCTCAGAGTGAAGGGATGAAGTTGATGAGCAAACTGGGTGTGGGAATGATTACCACTGAAGCATTCTGTGATGCAGCCCGTGAGTTGACAGGAGCAGATGTGACGAATGAAGAAATCATCGATGCTGCCAACAAGATGCTGGTGGAGATTCCTGATGAGAAAAAGGAGCGACTCCTGCAGTTGAAGAAGGCTGGTTACCGCCTCTTCCTCTTGAGCAATACCATTGATATACATTGGGATTATTGCGTGGAGCATCTCTTCCCTTATCAGAACCATGGGGTAGAGGATTATTTTGAGCATTGCTTCCTCTCTCAGCGAATGCATCTGGCAAAACCTGATGCCCACATCTATGAGGAGGTAATCAGGCAGGCGAACATCTATCCCGATGAAACTCTCTTCATCGATGATCTGAAGGAAAACTGCGAGGCTGCCGAGAAGCTGGGCATCCATACCTTCCAGAACGTGAAGCTCGATGATTGGCTTTCACTTCGATTCTGACGGAAATGTCAGAATCGAAGCTTTTATTCGTTGAATAATTTTGTGTTAATTTGCATTTTTTCTGATGAATAATCGCAATAACTCCACACTTTTTCTGACGAATATCTGTAGAAGTCCACACTTTTTCTAACGAATAATCAACAAATTCCCACACTTTTTCTGACGAATAACTAAGGAAAAGGCTGATTTATTCGCTTTTTCCAATAAAATGTTATACCTTTGTGGGCTCATAATAACTAACAAATAATATCAAAATGAATTTTTATAAGACATTAGGACTGAAAAACAGTCGTATTGACGTGGCTGATGCCTTGAGAGGATTGGCCGTAGCAGGTATTATTCTCTATCACTCTGTGGAGCATTTCAATATGTACGATGGAAGCATAGCGCATGCTTATACGCTGGGGTGTGATGATTGGCTGGCAGATGTGCTGGCATTGCTGCTGTCGGGAAAGATGTATGGCATCTTTGCCCTGCTCTTCGGATTGAGCTTCTTTATCATGAATGATAATCAGCAGCAGCGGGGAAATTGCTTTTCGGGTAGATTCGCCTGGCGAATGTTCCTCCTGGCAATGCTCGGTATCGTGAACACCGCCTTCTTTGATGGCGATATCCTCTTCTCCTATGCCATCTATGGACTGGTTCTCATCCCATTGAGTTATCTTCCTACCAAATGGCTCTGGTGGGTGGTTTCCTTTCTCTTTATCCAGCCGATAGAAATCTACTCCCTCATTACCGGATGGCAGGTAGATGCATCGTCGTTGGGAGAGGTGTATGGAAACATGTATCATGGTCATCAGCACGGCAGTTTCCTGGAGAATGCCTATGGTAACCTGCGATACGGACAGGTGGCTACCTATTACTGGTGCCTGATGAAGGGAAGACATACGCAGACTATCTGCCTCTTCATACTCGGAATGCTGGTGGGCAGAAAGCGTTGGTTCTACAATGAGAACAACAACCTGGCTTTGTGGAAGAAGGTGCTGGCGGTTTCCATCCTGGTATTGATTGTGGGTGGCATCGCTGATGTGCGCCACATGGAAACATGGAACAATTGGCTTTATCCTATCTACAACTTCTTCATCCTCTTGTTTGTAGTATCAGGATTCGTATTGTTATGGTACGGAAAGGAATGGTTCAGAAAGGGATTGTCGTTCCTGCGCCAGTTTGGTAAGATGAGTCTGACCAACTATTTCCTCCAGTCTATCATCGGTTGCGGACTGTTTGCCTATTATGGTTTCAATCTCCAGACAAAGCTTGGCATCACCTACGCCTTTTTTGTGGGTATTGCCATGGTGGTAGTACAATGCCTCTTCTCCAACCTCTGGCTCAAGTATCACTCCCATGGTCCTTTCGAGGGAATTTGGAAGAAGCTGACCTGGATTAAGTTCTAAAACTTTAAGATTTTGAGATAAAAAAAGTGTGTCATAAATCCATGATACACCTTTTTTTATCTCTTATTGATCCTTTCTGAATATTTTATCCACGACAATGGCGATGGCGCTAGACACGATTTCCTTGAATTCCTGGAGATGTTCTTCATGGTGCGGCTTTTTTTAATCTGTCATGCTCACTATAAAACTTTCATGATGTTCGAAGGTGGGCGCTGCGCCATGAGTTCCTGCTTCATATAATCCATGTAGGGCGCTACATGCTGATAATAATGGTAATAACCCGGACAGAGATAGT
>ENA-UEOY01000353-UEOY01000353.1-human-gut-metagenome-genome-assembly--contig:-NODE-353-length-20457-cov-2.661825_pt1 | contig 20457 bp, 19 predicted proteins | sample MGYA00242892_ERZ507900 | MGnify/ENA primary metagenome ERZ507900 (study PRJEB26167, sample SAMN06115427) | human gut metagenome | host: Homo sapiens | place: China:Henan | collected 2015-04-15 | study...
CCAACGCATGAGATCCACCAGGTATGGAGATAGCTCTGTATTCGACCTTTCGGATAGAATTTTGGCGCAATTATCCCAGACATTCTTCCCGTACTCGCGCTGATTGGGCTGCAAAAACACATTGATACATTTCACATTTTTGGCCAGCTCGATTCCCCGCTCCTGCTGCTCGGCACTGTTATTCCAATCCAGCAGAGCCATAATAGCATCGATATTTACCATACGACAAACACAGTCCTATAAGTTCTCGTCTCATCGTGCTGTACTCTCCCAACCCTGCTCCGTCTTTTCGGCACTGGGGTGTTATAAGAATGCAGCGAAAAGCGCTAGAAGAGCAATAGGTACTCTCGTCCGAACATACGCTCACTCCTTTTTCCGGCAGGCGTGCACGATCGCCCAGAGCGCATAGCCCAGCACGCCGCCGGTCGTGTTCGTGATGACGTCCGTAATGTCCGAACTGCGGAATGCGTGCAGCAGCGGCTGCACGACCTCGATGCCGACACTGAGCGCCAGCGTCAGCAGCAGGCAGCGCCAGAAGCTGCACCGCTTGCCGTGGCAGGCGCGGCACAGCGGCAGCAGCACACCGAACGGGACAAACAGGGCGATATTCAGCACGATCTGCCGAACATAATCGCCGTGGCGGAGAATGACATCCTCAAACGGCGCCATGTGCATGGGGACATACGGATGGCCAAAGCAGAACGGGAGTGCCGCCAGCACCGGCATGAGCGTGAAGAGCGCGATGCTGGCGAGGCAGCCGTACATGAGCGTATAGACCGCGAGCGTTCTGCGCCCCAGCGGCCGCCACTTCGGCAGCAGCCAGATACCATAAACGGCCGCGAGCACGGCCAAATCGATGAGAATCTTTGCGTTTCGGCTCATGCACAGCCTCCTTCCTCTCTGTCGGTCAGAACGCGCGTGTTATCCGCGCACCCACTGCTCCAGCTTCGGTTTTGCACCCTCGACCGCGCTGCCGCGCAGCGACAGGCCGTGCGTGACCCGCGCGCCCTTCGCAGCCCGCCGGATGTCCTGCTCCGTGTTCGACAGGCCGCTGCCCTCATTCGTGCAGAACGGATGGATGGTCTTGCCCTGCCAGTCATAGTGCTCGAGGAAGGTGTAGACCGCCATCGGCATGGTACCGCAGTAGTTCGGATAGCCGAGATAAATTTCGTCGTAATCGTCCAGGCTCTCCGGCAGCGCCGCCAGTTCCGGACGGGCGTTCGCGCGCAGGTCGCGCCGTGCCTCGGCGACGCAGGTGTCATAGTCGTCCGAATACGGCACCTTCTGCTCGATGTGGAACAGCTCCGCACCGGTGAGTTCGGCGAGCAGCCGCGCCGCCTTCTCCGTGTTGCCGACGGCGATGGCGCGGTGCGTCCCGGAAAAATAGTTCTCTCCCGCGCGGGAGTAATAGGCAATGAGTTTTTTCATAAGGATTCCTCCGTTTTCTGCCCTAAAAGGATATGTGTCCCTCACGGATGCGCATACACATCCGCGTAGTCGTGTAAGGTCTCGCGGGCGCAGCGATCCGCCTGCCGCTCCAGTCTGGACTCGTCCGCAGTCTGATACCCCACGGGATCGCGCACCCATTGAAAATAATGCGTCAGCTCGTGCGCAAGCGAGCGCAGGATCGATGCCAGCGCGCTGTCCTGTCCCCACGCTGCAAGCATCTGCGGGTAATCTCCGACAGCAAGGCGGATATACGGCTCCTGTTCCGGATCGCTGGGGCCAAGAAATGTCCCGCAGGCCAGATCGCCATCCCGGCACAAAAGCCGCTCGGCCGCCCGCACATAGACCGGCACGCGCACAGGGAACGCGTACTGCGTCTGCAGCCAGCGCACAAACTGCATAAGGGCGCGCCGCACCTCCGGGTCAACGCCCGGATCGAACCGCAGCCGGATGCCTCCGCGGCGTCCGGGCATCGCTGCGCCCTGCCCGGGCGGACAGCTCCATGATCTGCGCATTGCTCCCTCCATAGCTCGTCAAAGTCTCCGGCAACGCCGGATTGAACCCACATTGCCGCCAAAAGCATACCGCAGTTTTCCGCATCCGTCAACCGTCCAACCAGTACGCGAAAAATTGCTGCAATATACCGCAAGAGAAACAGAAAAAGCTCCCCCGTCGGGGGAGCTTTTTGCTGACTTATCACGCGCGCAGACGCTCCACGAGCGCCTCGTCGCTCTCGGCCATGCAGGTCTGATAGTCCGTGTAGAGCACCATGCCCGGCAGCGCGCCGGACGGCTTGCGCACAAAGCGCGCCATGGTGTAATCCACCGGCGTCTTTCCGCCGCCGCGCGCCTGCGAATAGTATACGGCAAGGCTCGCCGCTTCGGCGAGCGTCTGATCGTCCGGCGTCGTATCGTGGGCGCGGATGATGACGTGGGAGCCGTGCACCTTCTGCACATGCAGCCAGAAGTCCGTGCGGCGGGCGGTGCGGTGCGTCAGCTCGTCGTTTTGCGTGTTGGAACGGCCGACGAGGATCTCATACCCGGTGCTCGAGACAAAGGAGAGCGGCGCGCGCTGCGCCGTTTTTTCCTTTTTGGCATTGCGCGGCTGGCGCAGATACCCGGTCGCGCGCAGCTCCGCGCGGATATCCGCGAGATCGCGCTCGCTCTCGGCGCGCGCAAGCTCATCGAGCACGCTGTCGAGCTAGGCAAGATTCCGGCTCGCCTCCGCGATCAGGCCAGTCAGGTGCTGCTCGGCCGTCTTGGCCTTGCGGTAGGACTTATAGAGCGCGGCGGCGTTCTCCTGCGGGCTCTTGCGCGGGTCAAGCTCGATCGTCACGTCCGGGCAGCCCTCAGCATAGTAGTCCTGCACCGTTACGGCGCGGTCGCCCTTCCGGATGCGGTAGAGATTGGCCTTGATAAGATCGGCCTTCTGCCGCAGGGGCTCGCGGTCGGCGCAGCGCAGCAGGTCAGACTGCTGGATGGCCAGCTTCTTGGCCGTGCGGTCGCGCAGCGTGCGCACCTGATGCGTCAGCTCCTGCGAGCGGCGGCGCATAGCCTCCGCCTTGTCGCGGCGGAGATAAAACTCGTCCAGCAGCTCGGAAAACGAGCCACAGCCGCGGCTTTCCAGCGCCCCCTGATACTGCAGGATCGGCACGGCGGAAAAGTCCTTCGGCCGGTCACCGTCGAGCAGCATGGTCGGCGCGAGGTTGTTCGTCTCGACTGAGAGCACCAGTGCCTCCAGCTCGTGCTGCAGGCGCGCGCGCTGCGCATCGTCCGGCCGCTCCAGCCGGGGGCTGGCATCGCCGAGCGCGCGGAAGCACACCTCCCGGCACAACAGGGGCGACACACCGGAAAACAGGCCCAGCATCCACTTATCGAGCGTCGCCGCCGTGACCGGGCCGGAGAGCAGCTGCGCGCGCTGCTCCGGCGTCGTGTCGAACAGGACCGGCTTGTCCTGCCGCAGCGGCAGGCGGTAAAACAGGCCCGGCTGCACCTGGCGCGTCTCGCTCATGGAGGAATCCACGCGGCGCATGCAGTCGATGATGTGCCCGTCGGCGCTGACGAGGATGACGTTCGACTGGCGGCCAAGCATCTCGACGATGAGCCGCTTTTTGACCGGTGTGCCGAGTTCATCGCGGCCGTCAAGATCCAGCACGAGCATACGCTCAAAGTCCGGCTGAGAAATACCCGTGATGCGCGCGCCGACGAGGTGCTTGCGCAGGAGCATGCAGAACATCGGCGGTTCGGCCGGGTTTTCAAACGTGCCGGCCGTGAAATGCACCCGCGCGCTGCCCACGCCGCCGTGCACGAGCAGCTTTGCGTTGCCACTCTGTGTGCGCACGGACAGCAGCAGCAGGTCGCGCTCCGGCTGCTGCACCTTGTCGATGCGCGCACCGGTCAGGCTCTGCGCCAGCTCCTGCGTCAGTCCGTGCAGAAAAACTGCGTCCATTGGCATGTTACAGCACCTCCGAGATCAATGCAAACAGCTCGCGCAGCCGCTGCGTGCGGCCGAGCAGATACAGCCAGCCAAAGAGTGTCTCTAGCCCCGTGGCGGCGTGATACTGCGCGGTGTCCGCGTGCTGCGGCACCGAGTTCACCTTTGCGTTGCGGCCGCGCTTATAGACCGCGCGCTCCTCGTCCGTGAGCGCGGGCTGAATGGCCTCGGCCGCGCGCGCCTGCGCGGGCGCGTTCACGCGGCGCACCGTCTCGCGGTGCAGGTCGGTCACGGCCGTGAGCCCGGCGGCGCACAGGGCCGTGCGCATCATGAGCTCATACACCCCGTCGCCAATATGCGCGAGGGCGAGCGTACTGTAGGCGCCGACCTGCGCCGGCGTCATTTCCGGGGCAAAGTCCGCGCCGTCGGGAAAGGCAATCGTGCCGACGGGGCGGCGCTCCGGCCGCCCCGTGTGAAGATCATGATTCATCGTCTTCGGGTTCCTCTTCGTTGTCATCGGCAAAGTCCGTCTGCGCCTGCAGCACCTCGCTCGGCGCGGTGCCCTGCACATACTGCATCTCCTGCCACTGCTGCTTCGTGATGAGGATCTTGCGCGGCTTCGAGCCCTCGAATGGGCCGACGATGCCCATCTCCTCCATCTGATCGACCATGCGCGCGGCGCGCGAATAGCCGAGCTTCAGCCGGCGCTGCAGCATGGACACCGATGCCTGCTTCGTCTCGAGAATGACATCCACGGCCTGCGGCAGCAGCTCGTCATAGTCGCTCTTGGCGGGCTTGTCCGCCTCGGGCGCAGGGCCAGATTTTTTGTCGGCCTCGGCGGCGGATTTCTCGATCTGGGCGATGATGTCGTCGCTGTACTGCGCCTCGGAGTTCTGCTTGATAAAGCGCACGACCTCCTCGCGCTCCTCGTCCGACACGTACGACCCCTGCACGCGCAGGGGCTTGCCGATGCCGATGGGGGCATAGAGCATATCGCCCATGCCGATGAGCTTTTCCGCGCCGGAGGTGGCGAGGATGATACGGCTCTCGAGCGAGGACGAGACCGCAAAGGCAATGCGGCTCGGGATGTTCGCCTTCATGAGGCCGGTGATCACGTCCGCGGACGGACGCTGCGTCGCGATGATGAGGTGCATGCCCGCGGCGCGGCCCATCTGCGCCACGCGGCAGATGCTCTCCTCCACCTCTTTGGCGGCGCAGAGCATGAGGTCGGCCAGCTCGTCGATGACGATGACAACCTGCGGCAGCGTCTGCCCATCGGGCTCATTTTTCTGCAGGGCGTTGTAACTTGCGAGGTCGCGCACCTGTGCCTCGGAGAAGAGTCGGTAGCGCTTGAGCATCTCCACGACCGCCCACTGCAGCGCGCCGGCCGCCTTCTTCGGGTCGGTCACGACGGGGATAAACAGGTGCGGAATGCCGTTATAGATGCCGAGCTCGACCATTTTCGGGTCGATCATAATCAGACGCACCTCGTCCGGCGTCGCCTTGTAGAGCAGGCTCAGGATGAGCGAGTTCATGCACACGGACTTGCCGGAGCCGGTCGTGCCGGCGATGAGCATATGTGGCAGCTTGGCGATGTTGCCAATGATGCAGTTGCCGCCGATGTCCTTGCCGACGGCGAACGAGAGCTTGGACTTGGCATTGCGGAATGCGGGCGAGTCGATAATATCGCGCAGGCACACGGCGCTGACGATCTTGTTCGGCACCTCGATGCCGACGGTGGAAATTTTGTCCGGGATGGGCGCGATGCGCACGTTCTCCACGCCGAGCGCGAGCGCAAGGTCGCCGGAAAGGTTCGTGATCTTGTTGAGCTTCACGCCCGCCTCCAGCTCGAGATCGTAGCGCGTGACCGTGGGGCCGCGCGTCACGTCGCGGATGGTCGCGTTGACGCCGAAGCTGGTCAGGGCTGTGTTGAGCCGGTCGCGGTTGAAGCGGATCTCCTCCGTCGCGTCCGTCTGGTCCTTCTTCCCGGCGCGCAGGAACGACACCGGCGGGAGCTGATAGGCCGAGTGGTCGGCGTTCTCGCTCTCGATAGCGGAGGTGATAGCGGCCGTCTCCGCCGCGACGGCGGCGCTGGCCGCCTTCTTAGACGGCTTCGGCGGGTCCTGGATCTCCTGCGTGGCCGGCACGGTGACGCCGCAGATATCGGCCGCCTCCTCCACGGACAGCGGCTGGACGTTCTGCGTGGCCTCGGCCGGCGCGGCCTTTTTCGCGCCGCGGGCGGACTTTTTGACCGGGAGCGGGTCGATCGGGTCGTCGTCCGGCTCCGTCTTTGTTTCATCGAACGGAATGTCAATGCGTTTTTTCTTCTCGACCGGCTTGTCCTGCGCGGTGCGGCGGTTCCGGCGCGGCTCGGGCAGCGGCTGCTGCGCCGGCTCGTCTTCGTCATCATCCAAAAGCGGCACATCCTCGTCCGGGACGTACTGCGCCTCACGCCGTGCGCGCGACCAGGCCGCGATCTTGCCGACCGACATGTCCATACTGCCAAGCACGCAGAACACGAACGCCACCATCGCCAAGGGCAGCGCCGCAAACACGCTGATGCCAGCCTTGAGCAGATAGCCCACGCCGCCGGAGATCACGCCGCCGGACGTGAGCGCCTTGCCCCCGTCGTAGAGCTGGCCGATGATCGCGCCGAACGTCTGCGCCGTGAACGCCACGCGGCAGACCATCAGGTGCACGATCGTGCCGAACAGCGGCGCGATCAGCAGCGCCGCCGTCACGCGCAGGCCAAAGTGCTTACGCGGGTTGCACACAAAGACCCACGCCAGCAGCAGCATCGCAAACGGAAACGCCCAAAAGCCCCAGCCCATGATGCCGCACAGGAAACCCGCAAAGCCGTCAATAATGACGCCCTCGGCGTGAAACAGGCCCAGAAATGCCAACAGCGACAAAATAATGCACACAAGCGCATACGGCCACGTCGGCGCCGTCGGCGCAGGGGCCGGAGCCGCCTTGGCAGCCGACTGCTTTTTCGGCGCGGAGGCCGGCCTTTTTGCCGCCGGAGCGGACTTTTTTGCCGTGCCGGTTTTCTTTTTAGATGATGAAGTTGCCATTTTATAACGTCCTCTCAGAAAATCAGAGACAGAATCATCGTCAGTGCACCCGCGCCCCAGCAGTAGTAGGAAAACGCGCCGAAGCGGCCCTTCGACGTCAGGCGCTTGACAAGGCCAATGGCCGCAATGCCCGAAACCATCGCCACAAACATGCCGATCAGGTACGCCGGCAGGAGCGACACGTCGATGCCCGTCTTGGCCGCCTTGGCCAGCGACAGGATGTTCGCACCCAGCACCGCGGGCAGCGACATCAGAAACGAGAAGCGCACCGCAAAGCTGCGGTCCAGCCCCGTGGCCATACCGGCCGCGATTGTGGTGCCCGACCGGGACAGGCCCGGGATCGTCGCCACGGCCTGGCACACGCCGATGATGAGTGCATCGCGCACGCGCATGTTTTTCTCCGTGCGCGTGCCCTTGGGCATTTTATCGGCCACGAACAGCAGAAAACCCGTGAGGATGAGCATGAGGCCGATGAAGAAGGTGTGGTAGTAAAGCTGCTCGACCTTGTCGTTGATCGGCAGGATCAGAAACAGCGGCAGCGTCGCCAGAATAATCATGAGCACCATGCGCGCGGCGGGAAGCTGCTGCTGTCGCTGCTCGGCGGGCAGACGCGTGTTGCGGAAAAACGCAAACGTCTCGCGCACCATGGCCACGATGTCCCGCCAGTAGACGATGCAGATGGAAATGAGCGTGCCCAGATGCAGCAGAACATCGAAAAACAGATGGCCGTTTTCCGTCGTCGACATGTGAAACAGGTTTTGCAGGATGGACAGATGGCCGGAGCTGGAGATCGGCAGAAACTCTGCGATGCCCTGCACCAGACCGAGTAGGATCGCATTCCAGATGCTCACGGATGTACCTCCCAATGCGCAGATGTGAATGTTTAATTATAACACAATTTCTTGCTCACCACAAGGGAAAACGGGCACAGCGCCCGTCCTCCCCTGTCCGATCCGATTATTCCTGCGTGTCGCAGTAGGCCGCCAGCACGCCGCGGTACGTCATCCAGCAGTCAAACTTCGCCACGAGCTCGAACGGCGAATGCATGCTCAGCACCGGCACACCGGCGTCAATGGTGTCGATATTGCGGTCGGCCATGAACTTGGCAATCGTGCCGCCGCCGCCCTGATCGACCTTGCCCATCTCGGACAGCTGCCAGACGACGCCGTTGTCGGCAAACAGGCGGCGCAGATAGACCACGAGCTCGGCCGAGGCGTCGCTCGTGCCGGACTTGCCGCGCGCGCCCGTGAACTTGCAGATGCCCATGCCGTAGTTGAGCTTGGCCTCCGTGCGCTTGGCGCTCACCTCGGGGAAGCTGGGGTCAAAGGCCGCGCAGACGTCCGCCGAGAGGCAAAAGCTCTTGGCAAAGCAGTGGCGCAGCGCGACGTCCTGCTGCTCGCAGAGGTCGGCCATAAAGGCCTCAAACGCCTGCGACTGCATGCCGGACACGCCGTCGGAGCCGATCTCCTCCTTGTCGGCGAGGATGCACACGGCCGTGCGCTCCGGTGCGCCGTCAAGGTCGAGGATGGCGCGCAGCTCGGCGTAGGCGCACACGCGGTCGTCCTGACCGTAGGCGCCGATCATGCTGCGGTCAAAGCCGATGTCGCGCGCCGGGAACGCCGGCACGGCGGCCAGCTCCGCCGACAGGAAGTCCTCTTCCGTGATGCCGTATTCATCATAGAGCAGGGACAGCACGGCGAGCTTCACACGGTCGCGCCCCTCGCCGGCATACGGCATGCTGCCGATGACGATGTTGAGTGCCTCGCCCGTGATGCCCTCTTCCATGGTCTTGCGCATCTGATCCTTGCCGAGGTGCGGTAGCAGATCGGTGATGACAAACTGCGGCTCGTCCGGCTCGCGGCCGATGGCGACATCGATCGTGCTGCCGTCCTTGAGCGCGACGGTGCCGTGCAGCTCCAGCGGGATCGTGACCCACTGATACTTCTTGATGCCGCCGTAATAGTGCGTCTTGAAATACGCCAGCTCCGAGTCCTCGTACATCGGCGTTTGCTTGAGATCAAGGCGCGGCGAGTCGATGTGCGCGCCCGCGATCACGCAGCCGTGGTCGAGCGGCTGCTGACCGAGCACGGCCAGCATGAGCGCCTTGCCGCGGTTGTTGACATACACCTTCGAGCCCGGCTGCAGCTCCATGCCGAACGTATACGGCACGAAGCCCGCTTCCTCCGCCATGCGGATTGCTTCCTTGACGGCCTCGCGCTCGGTGCGCGCGGCGTCGAGAAACTGCTTATATCCCTCGGCGTAGGCAAAGATCTCCCCCGTCTGCTCGGCGTCGATCTGATCGTAACCATTCTTCGGCTGGTAAAACAGCTTTTCCTTCCACTGCTTGAGTTCCTTATCTTCGCTCATGAGAGCACCTCCTGTATCAGTTGATGGCAGCGGTCCTGAAAATCGGCGAGCGTACCGCCGTTATCCAACACGTAGCTGCAATGTTTGGCAAACCATTCGTTGGGCTTCTGCGCATCGATGCGCGCCTCGGCATAGGCGCGCGTCACGCCCTCGCGCGCGATGAGCCGCTCGATGCGCACCTCGCGCGGCGCCGTCACGCCGAGGGTGACGGTGCACAGCTCCGCCAGCCCGCTCTCGATGAGCGCGATGGCGTCGATTGCCGCGACCGTACCGCCCTGACGCGCCCACGCGCGCAGGCGAGACTGCACCTCGGCGCGGACATACCGGTGCGTAATGGCGTTGAGATCGTCGAGCGCCGCCGCATCCGCAAACACGACCGCGCCGAGTTTCTTGCGCTGCAGGACCCCATTTTCTATTGTACCCGGAAAACGGGCGTTGATCTCCGCGAGCATGGCGGTATTGGACGCCAGCAGCTCGTGATACACCGCGTCGCAGTCGATCACAAGCGCGCCCCGGCGCTCCAGCTCCATGAGCGCGGTCGTTTTGCCGCAGCCGGTGCCGCCCGTGATGCCGACGATGTGCATTTTCTGCACAAGCGCATCCCACACAGCGTCGTCTGCCACGGCGGCGGAGCGCAGGATGCGGTATGGCGTGTGCGAGAGGTCGACGAGCGTGGACTCCAGGCCGATGCCGCAGGGCCCACCGTCGATGACGGCCGCGATCTGCCCGTCGAAATACGCGAGCACGTCGTCCGCCGTTTTGGGGCTCGGCGCGCCGGAGGGATTGGCCGACGGCGCCGCCAGCGGCAGCTGCGCGGCCTCGATGAGCGCCAGTGTGGCCGGGTGGTCCGGGCAGCGCAGACCGACGGTCTCCCCGCCCGCGCGCACGATCTCGGGCACGCAGTCCTGCGCCCGCAGCACGATCGTGAGCGGCCCGGGCCAGAAGGCCTCAGCCAGCGTGTACGCCGCCGGCGGCACATCAATGCAGTAGCGCGCCATGGCGGACGCGTCGTGCACCATCAGCGACAGCGGCTTGACGGCCGGACGGCCCTTGACTTCATAGATCTGCGCGACGGCATCGGGGTCCAGCCCGTTTCCGGCAAGGCCATAGACCGTCTCCGTCGGGACGGCGACGAGCTGCCCGGCGCGGATGGCGTCCGCCGCCTGCGCGATCTCGGTTGTGATTCGTTTCGTGTTCATGCTTCCTCCGCGGATGCGCGCAGCTTCTCGGCCTGATCGGCCAGCGTGAGCGCATCAATGATCTCATCCAGATCGCCGTCGAGCACCTGATCGAGCTTGTAGAGCGTCAGCCCGATGCGGTGATCCGTCACCCGCCCCTGCGGGAAGTTGTAGGTGCGGATGCGCTCGTTGCGCATCCCGGTGCCGACCTGACTGCGCCGAACGGCCGAGCGTGCGGCGTTTTGCCGGGCGCTTTCCGCGGCATACAGGCGCGAGGCCAGGATCTTCATCGCGCGATCTTTGTTTTTATATTGGCTGCGCTCATCCTGACACTCCACGACCGTGCCGGTCGGCAGGTGCGTGATGCGGATGGCGCTCTCGGTCTTGTTGACGTGCTGGCCGCCGGCGCCGGAGCTGCGGTAGGTATCGATCTGCAGATCCTTCGGGTCGATATGCACCTCCACGGCGTCCATCTCCGGCAGCACGGCCACGGTGGCGGTGCTGGTGTGAATGCGGCCACCGGTCTCCGTCTCCGGCACGCGCTGGACGCGGTGGACCCCGCTTTCAAACTTCAGGCGGGAGTACGCCCCCTGCCCGCTGATGAGCAGGCTCGCCTCGCGCACGCCGCCGAGCTCCGTCTCGTTGAGGTTCGCAATCTCGGTTTTCCACCCGCGCGCATCGGCGTACATGCTGTACATTCTATAAAGCGTATGCGCAAAGAGCGCCGATTCTTCTCCGCCGACGCCGGTGCGGATCTCCAGAATGACGTTGCGGTCATCGTTCGGGTCGCGCGGCAGCAACAGGACACGCAGCTGCTGCTCGAGCTCCGCGCAGCGTGCCTTGCCGCTCTCGATCTCCTCGCGCGCGATCTCATGCAGCTCGGGGTCGCCCAGCAGCGCTTCCGCCTGCGTGATCTGCGCCTGACAGGCGGTATAGGCCCGGTAGGCCTCCACGACCGGCTGCAGCTCGCGCTGCTCGCGGCAGAGCTTTGTGAACACCGCGGGGTCGGAATAGTATGCGGGATCGGCCAGCTTGCTCTCCAGCTCGGCATACCGGTTTTCAATTTGTCGCAGCTTTTCGAGCACAGCGCCGCCTCCCTTGTTGCGATATTCGCTCAATGTATCAGTTTACCACAGCGGCGCAAAAATGTAAACAGGCCGCAGCACGCAAAAAGCGCCGGCCTTGTGGCCGGCGCTTCTCGCAAAAACAGAGAGACTCGTCAAAAATGCAAAACAGAGAAATTGTAAGTAAAGAGGAGAGATTCGAGAGAATATCGCAATAAGACTATCTGGCACCGTTTACACGATGCGGTTGACGTGTTCCTCCCCGTGGATCTGGCGGAGAATGTTTTGATAACCGATGCTGAAGCAGCGGATGACGGTTTCGCGGGTCGCCGCGCCGAGGTGAGACGTGGTGATGACCTTTTCCATCTTCACGAGCGGATCGTTGGGGTCCAGCGGCTCTTTCTCCCACGTATCGATGGCAGCGCCCCAGATGGTGCCGTTCTGCAGTGCCTCGACCAGCGCCTTGTCGTCGATGACGGCGCCGCGCGCCTCGTTGACGATGATGGCGTTCGGCTTCATCATGGCAAGCTGCTCCTTGCCGATCATACCGCGGGTCTGCTCGGTCAGCGGGCAGTGCAGGGACACAACATCGGACTCGCGCAGCAGCGTCTCGAGGGAGACGTATTCGCAGTTGAGCTTCTTTTCCATTTCCTCGGGCATACGGTACGGATCGCTGTAGATCAGCTTGCAGTCCCAGCCCTGCAGGCGCTGCATGACCATGCGGCCGATGGCGCCGCCGCCGACAATGCCGACCGTCTTGCCGCGCAGCTCATAGCTGTCGTGGCGCCAGGTCCAGCTGTGCCACTCGCCCTGCTTGCAGCGGCGGTCGATCATGCTCAAACGACGCATGCAGGCGAGCATGAGCGCAATGGTGAACTCTGCAGTCGTGGAGGCATTCTCACCGGCAGAATTGCACACCGGGATGCCCTTTTCCTTGGCGTAGGCAATGTCCACATGGTTATAGCCGGTCGCGGGGACATGGATGAGCTTCAGATCCTTGGCGCGGTCCATCTCCGGCTTGCCGATCTTGCAGATCGAGGCCAGGATGTAGTCGGCGTCTTCAAAATCGCCCTTTTTGCCGTTTTTCACGGGGTACAGGAACCGGAGGTCCAGCTCCTTCGGGCAAAGTTCAGAAATCAGGGTCTCCATTCCCTCCGTCGGGAGTTTTTCACAATAAAGAACTACGTTCGACATAGGTTTTTCATTCCTTTCTTTCTGTTTCTTTTCTATTCTGTTTTCTTCTTTCGTTTGGGCACCGCCCTGCTCAGGGCTTCATGGTGCCAGTGGCCAAAAACCGCTGGTGCCAGGACAGCGCCTGGGCCAGGTCGTGCGGCGTCTGCTTTCCGGCCGCAACGTCGAGCGCGTGCTCGTAGTATTCGCGCAGCATGTGCCGGTAATCCGGGTGCTCGCAGTTTTCAATAATGAGCTCGGCACGCTCGCGCGGGGTCTTCCATCGCAGATCGGCGATGCCCTGCTCGGTGATGATGACCTGCACGTCATGCTCGGTCTGGTCCACATGCGACACCATCGGCACGATGCAGGAGATGAGGCCGCCCTTGGCAACGGACTCCGTCGCGAAAATGCACACACGTGCGTTGCGCGCAAAGTCGCCGCTGCCGCCGATGCCGTTCATCATCTTGGTGCCCATGATGTGCGTGGAGTTGACGTTGCCGTAGATGTCCACTTCGATCGGGGTGTTGAGCGAGATCACACCGAGGCGGCGCACCACCTCCGGATGGTTCGTGATCTCCTGCGGACGCAGCAAGATCTTATCCTTGAAGTAGTCGATGTTCTCATAAAAGCGGCGGCGGTTTTCCTCGCCGAGCGCGATGGAGCTGGTGGACACAAAGTCAAACACGCCCTGCTCGATCAGGTTCAGCGCCGAATCCTGCATGACCTCGGTGTACATGCTCAGGCCATGGAAGCCGCTCGAGGCGAGGCAGCTGAGCACCGCGTTGCCGACGGAGCCGACGCCCGACTGGATCGGGCCTGGATTCTCCGGCAGGCGGCCGGCGGCGATCTCCTGCTTGAGGAATTTGACGACGTTCTCGCCGATGGTCCTGGTCGCCTCGGAATAGGGCTTAAACTTCTGCGGCTCGTCACGGCGGTCCGTGAGAACGATCGCCGCGATCTTCTCCGGCGGGCACGGGATGTACGGAGTGCCGACACGGTCGTCCGGCTTCGTGATCGGGATAATGCGCGCATGCGGCGGCAGGCCGATCTCAAAGATGTCGTGCATACCGGCCAGGCCCTCCGGGAGCGTTTCGTTGACCTCCACGATGACCTTATCGGCATTGCGCACGGCCGCATCTGCGCTCCCGCCGGAAGCGGCCAGGTACAGGCCCTGCTCGCTCACCGCCGTACATTCTACCACAGCCACGTCGATTTTGGGACCGGTATGCTGATTCATGTGCATGGGAAAATGCGAGATGTGCACATCACTGTAGCCGACTGTGCCGGCGTTGATGGCATTGCGCAGGTCCTTATGCGACTGATGGGCATAGCGTTTCTTGACCAGGCCGGCGCGCACCATCGCGCCGTCGATCTCATCACCGACGGCGGCGCCGACGCAGATGGTCAGATCACGCGCGTGACCGGAGCGCACCAGCGCATCCGGCACCGCCTTCGGGTAGCCGACGCTGGTAAAACCGCTCACGCCGATGGTCATGCCGGTCCGAATCAGCTGCGCCGCCTCATCCGCGGACATGATCTTGCTTTTCAAGAGTTCCGGTACTCTTTCCATGGGTTCCTCCTGATCGTTGAATTCGTAGACAGTCCGGACGGATCAGGCAAGATCCGCCTTGCCGTGCTCGTAGCCGAACTGCAGTGCCTTGAGGTTGAGATCGACCACCTTCGGGTTCATGACCGCACGGATGGCGTTCTGCGCATTCTCAAGCGAGATGTCCGGGTTGTGCGCCACAATGTAGCCCATCATGACGATGTTCGTACACACGACGCGGAAGTTTTCCTCGGCGTACTTCGTGGCCGGGAACAGGAAAACCTGCTTGGCAGGCGTGCCGGCGACGTCCTCTGCGGTAACGAACGTGCTGTCCACAAACAGGCGGGTATCGGGGTTGATGTCGCCCTTGAACTTATCAAAGCTGGGCTTGTTGAACGCAACGAACGAGTCGAGCTTATCGGCCTTCACGTAGTCGATGCGCTCGTCGGAAACGACGAGCTCCGCCTTGCAGGCGCCGCCGCGGGCAGCGGGGCCGTAGCTCTGCGTCTGCGCGACTTCATAGTTGTTCTGCACACCATAAGCGTTTGCCAGCAGCACCGCCAGGGAGATAACGCCCTGGCCGCCGGAACCGCCGAATCGAAAATCCTTACGCATGGTTCTGTCCTCCTCTTATTCCTTGGTGACCTCGATGCAGACATCGGGGCAGGTCCGCTCGCACATCTTGCAGGCGATGCAGGCATCCGGGTTCTGGGCATACGGCATCAGGTAGCCGCCGCTGCTGCGCTGCTCACCGATGGCGAGCACGCCCTTCTTGCACGCGCGCACGCACAGTGCGCAGCCTTTGCACCATTTGCTGTCGATCGTGATCTTCATTTCTTCGCCGCCTCCTGTTTCTCCGCCTGCACGTCGCAGAGCTCTTCCTTGTGCGTATCTTCATACAGCACGCCGAGCGTGATCTTGCCGTCCTCGGACACGCTCTCGCCGTTTTTGGCATTGCAGACCTGTGCTGCGTACCAGTCGTACATTTCGGTCGGGGTCTTGAAGTTGAAAATGTTGCGGCCGGCAGTCGTCGGGCACGGGCTGAGCACCTCGATGAACGAGAAGCCCTTGTGCTCCATAGCGCTGACGATGATGTGCTGGAGCTGCACGGGGTTGGTGACGCTGGCTCTGGCATAGAACGTGGCGCCGGCGCCGGTCACGAGCTTGTACATGTCAAACGGATGCTCCTCATTGCCGAGCGGAGAGGTCTTGGTCGTGGCACCGTAGGGCGTGGTCGGGGCGCGCTGACCGCCGGTCATACCATAAATATAGTTGCTCATCATGATAACGGTGCGCTTGGCGGCGTGGATGAGGTGGTTGCCGCCGATGCCGGCGCAGTCGCCGTCGCCGGAGAACACGACAATTCGCTTGTCCGGATTGACCGCCTTGAGGCCCTCAGCCTGTGCGAGCGCTCTGCCGTGCAGCGTGTGCAGGCAGTCAAACTTCAGGTACACCGGGCTCCAGGAGGAGCAGCCGATGCCGCTGACGAGCGCCATTTCGTTTTCCTTTATGCCCAGTTCATCGATCGCGCGGATGAAGCTGTTGACCACGATGCCATGGCCGCAGCCGGGGCAGAAGATGAACGGAAGTGCTTCCTGACGGATGTATTTTTCTGCGATGCTGTTCATATCACTTCACCTCAACAATCTGATTGTAAATCGCGGTCGGTGCCGGGAACACACCGCCGATGGAGCTGAACGTCTCCACTTTGTCATAGCCGACGACGCGCTGTACTTCGCGGGCGTAGTCACCGACGTTCATTTCCGCAACGATCACGCGCTTGGCATTGGCGCAGGCGGCGCGAATCTCTTTTTCCGGGACGGGCCAGATGGTATTGAGCTTGAGCAGGCCGACCTTGTGCTGCTCGTCGCGCGCGCGGCGAACGGCGGACAGGGCGCTGCGGCTGACCGAGCCATAGGCCACGACCACGGTCTCGGCATCGTCCAGGAAGAAGCCTTCCACGGAAGTGATGTCGTCGATATTGTCAAGGATCTTGTCGCAGTAACGGTGGATGGCAGCGGCGCAGACCTTCGGATCCGTGCCGGCGCGGATGCCGCGCTCGTCATGCAGCTGGCCGTCGACGAGGACGTTGTGGCCCTCGAAGCAGCGGATGCGCGGCGGGATCTTGTGCTCGTCGGGCTGGAAATACGCAGTGCACTTGCCCTCGAACTTCTCGTCGAAGATCTCGACCTCATCGGGGATGACGAGCTTCTCGCGGGTGTGGCCGACGGTCTCGTCGGAGAGTACGAACACCGGCACGCGATACTTATCTGCCAGGTTGAAGGCGCGGACCGTGAAGTCAAACGTCTCCTGCACGGACGACGGCGTGAGAGCGATGATCTCATAGTCGCCGTGGCCGCCGTAGCGCGCCTGCATGACGGCGTCCTGCGCCGTGCAGGTCGGCTGGCCGGTCGCCGGGCCGCCGCGCATGACGTTGACGATTACCAGCGGCGTCTCGGAGACGATGGCGTAGCCAATGCCCTCCTGCATCAGGGTAAAGCCCGGGCCGGATGTGGCCGTCATGGCACGCGCGCCGCCCCAGCTGGCGCCGATGACCGCATTGATGGAAGCAAGTTCGTCTTCCATCTGCATGAACACGCCGCCGGCGGCAAACATCTTATCGGACAGGTATTCGGGGATCTCCGTTGCCGGAGTGATCGGATAACCCGCCATGAAGCGGCAGCCGGCTGCCAGCGCACCGGCCGCACAGGCCTCGTTGCCCTGCATCAGCTTCGGGCCGCTGTTGCTTACTTTTTGCATACTCATAAGCCATAACCTCGTTTTCTCAAAAAATTGAATGGTTTACAGATAAAAAAATCCGGCAAAAGGCAGTCCGGCACCGAGAGCGGGCAGACTGTTTTTTGCCGGCGGCATGTCTCTTCTGCTGCGCGCGGAAACGCGCCGCCAAAATACGCCAAGCAGATATGAAATTGGTTCCATGCGGACGTCACCCGACACTGGTGAGCACGCTGAATCCGGGCCAGAACGTGATGAGCGCCCAGCCGATGACGGATACCGCCAGCACCATGACGACTGTGAGCACGATGCCGCGTGCGAACATATACCGCGGGCTCAGGCCATAACCGATCGGGATCGAGCGGATCGACGTCGGCAGCGTGTAGGACAGGTTATACGACACGGTCGCGACCCAGAGATACGGGATCACGGGCAGGGAGAGTCCCTGTGCAATCCCGATCACGATCGGGATCGTGACGGCGGCGCAGGCCGTGTTGTTGATCACATCCGAGAGGACGACGTTGAGCGTCACGATAATCAGGACGAGCAGGAACGTATTGTGTACCGGGAACCGGGCAATCAGTCCGGCAAACACCTCCGACGCGCCGCTGCCATTGACAAGCGCGCCGAGCGCGGTGCCGCCGGCAAAGAGGAAGAACATGCCCCACATCAGGTTCTGCTCCACGTGCTCCCACGTGATAATGGGCTTTTTCTCCTCATCACGCAGGAAGAACATGAGCAGGCCGCCGATCAGAAACACGAAGCCGGGTTTGAGCCCCGGGAACTGCCGCTGATATAGCTGCCGCGTGAACGCCAGCAGCGCCGCTGCAGCAAACACGATCAGCGAAATGCGGCCTGCGCGGCTGAGTTTCGGCAGATTTTTGCACAGATCGCTGAAATAGGTTTTGGAACCCTCAAGGGTTTTCTTTTTGCAGGGCAGCAGCAGCAAATACACAAGTGTCAGCGCCGTTACCGCCAGTGCAAACGGCCAAAGCGCCCGCACCCAGTCGGTGTACAGGAACTCCGCGCCCATCAGCTCCTCGATATACGAGACCGTGATCAGGTTCATGGCGCCGCCGAGCGGTGTGAACATGCCGCCGTTATTCGCGCCCCAGACGATCGCCAGGAGCACGAGCTTCGCGGCGCTGCTTTTTTCCACGTCGCCTTCGCCGACAAACTTGAGCATCGCCATCGCAATGGAGCACAGCACAGCCGCAACCACCGTATTCGGCAGCACTGCCGAAAGCACCGTCGAGATCAAAAACCAGATCACGACCTGCTGCCTGACGGAGGTGCCGACCAGCGCCAGACTGTGCGCGGCAATGCGCTTGTCCACGCCGGTGATCTCCCAGACCATGGTGATGATATCGGCACCCGCCAGCAGGAACACCAGCTCCGCCGAATAACAGTTCGTAATGCTCGACATGTCGGTGAGGGCAAAGACCGCGTTGATGACGACCGGCAAAAACGCCGTGATCGCCGGAGGCACGGGCATTGCCACCCACCAGACGCCCATCCACAGAACCGTTCCCAGAGCGAGCCGCACATTTTGTGTCAGTCCGCCATAGGGAATAAAGCTGAGCGCAAAGAGTGCCGGGCCGAGAATCAGCCAGATTTTCTTTCGGTTCATAGGTCAGATCATAAACGAAAATTTACAGAATACCGATCACCGGGAACCAGACCTTCACGCTGAAGATCAGTCCGATAATGATGAGCAGTGCGATCGGGATCGCACCCTTGAGCTCCTGCGCCGTGCTGAAGCGGTTGGTCGAATAGAAGATCAGGTTCGGTGCACTGTTGAACGGCAGGAAGAACGCACCGGCGGAGATCGCCATAACGGTCAGCAGGCCCATCGTGTAGGGGTCAAAGCCAAGCGCGGAGGCCATCGTCATGCTCACGGGGACCATGACCGCTTCCATCGCGTTCATGCCGGCGAAGATGATGTGCAGCACGACCACGAAGCTCAGCCAGATGATGAGGAACGTGTTGATGTTCATCGCGGCAAACGCCGGGTTGGTGGTAAAGATCGCATCGACCAGCCACTGGAAGCCGCCGGTCTTGTTCACGCAGGTCGCCAGCGACATCGCAAAGCCGAGCTGCAGGAAAGCCGGCCAGGCAAACGTGCCGTTGAGATCCTTGAACGTGCACACGCCGATGCCCGGGCAGAGCATCAGGAAGATCGTCACGAACACGATGTAGTCCGGAGCGATGTGGTGCCACTTGTTCGTGCAGAAAGCGATGAGCGTCAGCACAAAGTAAAGGCCCGCCTTCTTCTCATTCTTGCTCATGGGGCCCATTTCCTTGAGCTTTTCCTTCGCGAAGGAGATGTCGATCTCGCGCTTCTCGCCCTTCTTGGAACCGAAGAGCAGGTGGCACAGGATCGGGATCAGCAGCAGCGTGATGCCTGCGGGAATGAATGTGGCCTGCAGCCAGCCCGTCCAGGAGATCTCCTGACCGGTGACCTCGGTCACAAGCGCCATGCCGATCGCATTGGCGCCGACAGCCGTGTAAAACAGCCAGGTGTTGGTGGTATTGGTAAAGAGGTTCGAGAGCATGATCGCCGCGTCGCCCTTGTGCTCGCCGCGCTTGTAGCCCATGCCTTCGCAGATGTTGTCGCAGATCGGCGACATGACGGCGCCGCGCGCCGTGTTGGAGGGGATCATCAGCGACAGGACCGTGTTGGCGATCGAGGTCGCGTAGTTGGCCATGAGCTCCGTCTTGCCCATCTTTACGAGGATCCAGTAAGCAACGCGCTCACCCAGACCGGAAAACTTAATGGCGGATCCGATGAAGCCGGCCCACAGGCACAGCCACCAGCCGGAGCTGGAAAAGCCGGAGACCACGTTGGTCTTCATGCCAAAGAAAATTGCGAGGATGGCCGCAGCCAGAACGCCGATCAGATACTCCGGGATCGGCCGGACAATCCACATCAGGATCGCCCACACAAAAACGATCAGCACACCTTTGCCCTGTGCCTCAAGTCCCGTAAACGGCACCAGAGCCAGCAGCGCGCAGAGTACTGTCAGGACAGCCGCTACGATCAGGCGGTTTCTCTGTTGTTTTTTCACTTCTTACACTCCAATTCCTGTTCTCTTTCAGTTTCTTCTCGCGGCAAAACGCAATCAGGTGCCGGCTCCAGCTGTGCTGTCAGTTCCTTCCACCGGATAAAAAAAGACCAACTACAATCCCTTGCAGTTGGTCTTGGAAAGTCGATTCCGTCTCGGGAGAGAGACGCTGACAATCAAACAACTCATAAACTATGTAATTGCGGTTTGCTTCCTACGCATTCAAAGTAGCACATTCCTCAGCGAAAAACAAGACTTTGTATAACTTTCGGATAAGTACACGAAATTTGCGTAAAAAAACTGTGCAGTTCTCATAGAGCCATCGTCCCGCCATCTCCCCTGTCGGTGCGCTCCGCTCAGCCGCGCGCGCGCAGA
>ENA-UEOY01000365-UEOY01000365.1-human-gut-metagenome-genome-assembly--contig:-NODE-365-length-20111-cov-4.928771_pt1 | contig 20111 bp, 14 predicted proteins | sample MGYA00242892_ERZ507900 | MGnify/ENA primary metagenome ERZ507900 (study PRJEB26167, sample SAMN06115427) | human gut metagenome | host: Homo sapiens | place: China:Henan | collected 2015-04-15 | study...
TTTACAAAGGCTTGGCGGCGCCAAGCGTATCGCGGTGAAAAACAAAAATGTACAGAAAGCACTTCTCGCGTCTTGTGGGGGGGTACATAGGTGTTATAATAACAAAGGTCATTGCTATATGTTCAAAAAAATAAAAATATAGTTTTAAAATATTTGCTCTGATAATTTAAAACTATATTTTTAAGTGCTTTTTATTTGCTTGTATAAAATACAGGGGGTGGAACATGTACGACGAAAAATGCCTGCGTCAGATCGGCGGCAACGTCAAATACCTGCGCAGCATCTGCCATATAACCCAGCAGGACCTGGCGGCTCGCATCGGCATCAGCCAGACGCACCTGTGCAATCTTGAGCATGACCATGCCCGGATCAGCATGAAGCTGCTGCTGCGTATCGCCAATACGCTGGGGTGCGCTCTGGAAGTACTGCTGGACACAAAAGCGGCGGTGGCCTGGGGCGAAAACAGGGACGAGCCGGAAATGGAAGCGGTTGAGGAAGAAGAAGAAGCAAGCTATTCACTGGAAGAAGTGCGCCTGCTGCTGCAAATACTGCAGCCCCGCAAAAGCGCGTCCGGTTTAAAAAGGTAAAAGCGATGAATAAGGGAGATGGACGAAGTGAGTAAAAGGGAGATACGTGCCAAAAGACTGGTGGCGGCAGTACTGCTGGCGATCAGTGTGCAGATGTGGTCTGCGCCGCCGCTGTGGGCGGCGGAAGCGTCAGTGCAGACGGAAACGTCGGCGGCCGGGGAACCAAAGGAAACAAAGGACGCAAAAGCAGCGGACAGCGAAACCGGCGGTGAAGCGGACGCCGACGAAGAAGAAACTGTTGTTGTGCCGGTCATCGGCTACAGTACGCGCTCGGCCGCAGGCAGCGACTACGGCGTCATGCCGCTGGCTGATATGGCTGTTGATGGCGCGCTGACAGGGGTAACCGGTATCAACGATGCAAAATTTTACGCAGATACTCATGATTTGCTTTTGGGATATGATGCTAAATCTCAAGGTACAGGTACTGTTGCTCTTGGGTCTGATGCTAACGCTGGCGGTCAATATAGCACGGCAATAGGTGCTAGTGCAAGTGCGACGGCTGAGAATAGTAGTGCGCTGGGGATGTATGCCAGAGCTGGATTTAAAGATAGTGTTGCGATTGGATTTAGTTCTAATGCGACGGCTGACAATATGGTAAGTTTTGGCGTCACTGAAAATGGCGGTAGCACTTGGACTACCCGCCGCAGTTTAGAGGGTATTGCTAATATCGATATGGAAGGCGCGCTGACAGGGGTAACCGGTATCAACGGTTCAGAGCTTGTTGTTGATAAAGTCAATAATAATTTCTTTATTGGAACAACAGAATATGATGATTTTGATAAAAAATCTAAAAACAGGGCTGTCATAGGTCTTGGCATATTAGCCGATCCATATGATAATATCAGTGTTTTTGGTACTTCTGCTGAAGGTCGTGGTGAGTCAGCCAGTGCTTTTGGTTATGACGCTAGTGCTGATGAATTTGCCAGTGTTTTTGGTTCTGGTGCTAATGCCGCTTCAAATGGCAGTGCTTTTGGTTATAATGCAGAAGCTGTAGAGCAATATACCAGTGCTTTTGGTTCTGGTGCTGTAGCTGGAGACAATCATACCATTGCTGTTGGTTATAGTGCGAAGTCTGCAGGGACTTATTCTATTGCTGTTGGTTCGGAAGCGATAGTCGAAGTTGATAGAGGTATCGCAATAGGTGCTTTTGCCCATATAGAAAAATACGGAGGTTATGCGGAGGCTGGTAATATTGCTATTGGTACTGAGGCGCATACGAACGCTCTATATAGTATGGCTATTGGTGATCGTGCAGATTCAACGTTTAAAAACAGTATTGCTATCGGTGCAAGTAGTAATACGACAGCGGAAAATCAGGTATCTTTCGGGACAGGAAGGGTTAACACTGTTAATGGAAATGAAGTAATCACCTGGGATAAACGCCGCAGTCTGGCTGGCATCAGCGATATCGATATGGAAGGTGCGCTGACAGGTGTAACAAGTATTAACGGTAGTGTGCTGGCAGCTATGAATGAAGATGTGACTAACAAAAGCCTTGCTATTGGCGCCGGGGCTGTTTTTATGGATCCTGACTCGTCAGTAACAACAATTTCTAAAAATGCCATTGCCATAGGTAATGGTACAAAAGTGTTGGGTGATGGCTCGCTTGCTATCGGTTATTATGCTTATCAGCGTGTAGGGGCTTATGCCGGTGGTATAGAAAGTATTGCTATTAACGGTTGGGTTTCTTTGGAGGCAAACTACAATATAGCAATCGGCGGTTCTGTAGTAGATGCCGACAATGTTGTCGCTATCGGCTATAATGCAGCGTCGGATTCTTCTAATGCTGTAGCAATTGGTAGCAATACTTATGCTAGTTATGATGGTACTGCTTTGGGGTATGCTGCGCAGGGAACTTACCACAACGCTGTTGCTATTGGTGCATATAGCGGAACGACAGAGGAAAATCAGGTATCCTTTGGTCATAAGGTTGGCGATCGCAACTATGCAGATGGCAGTGACTACAGTGACGACCTGTTCCGCAGTCTGGTAAATGTTGCCGACATTGATATGCACGGCAACATCAGCCTGGGCGGCGAGTGGAAGGAAAATACAACTTCTGGCCTTTACGAAAGCAATGGCAAAGGCGAGTTGAACGGCGTCACCAGCATCAACGGAGTGATTTTTGCCAAAGACAGCATGAATAATCAAGAAGGTTTGCTTATTGGCACACTTGCTTCTGGTACTAGTTTCTATGGAGCTGCCAGTGTTATGATCGGTTTGAACATTGATAATAGCGCCATAGATGCTGTAGGTATAGGCAATTATGCAAAAGTAAGCGGTGACGGGTCTGTAGCTATTGGATATGGAGCTGAGGCAATGAGTAATATGGCTATGTATCCTACGGCTATTGGTTTCTTCGCACGTGCTATCGGCGATGATGTTGTGGCGATTGGTGCTTACAGTTACGCTGAACATGAGTATAGTGTAGCACTAGGTGATGACAGCAGTACCTCGGCAGAGAATCAGGTATCCTTCGGACATAAGGCTGGCGATAAATATGGCGATGGCGGAAGAGATACCTACAGGGACGACCTGTTCCGCAGTCTGGTAAATGTTGCTGATATTGAAATGCACGGTGCTTTGACAGGCGTTACAGGTATCGACGGTGTAACCGTCAGCGGCACGGATGCCAGCACGGGGCTGACCGTGGGCGGCAATGCCGTGATCGGCAAAACTGATACGCCGTTCAGCAGTACGGGCTTTGCAGTTGCTAAAGACGGCGCTGTGACTGCCAAAACTGTCAACGGAGCGACGATAACAGGTACTAGTTTTAATGGTGTAACGCTTAGTACGGACGGCAAAGTCAACGGCGCGGCTATCACCAGTAACAGCTTTAATGGTGTGACGCTGGAAAAAGGCGCCGACAGTCACTATAAAGTTGGCGGCGTCGACGTAACGAAAATGCAGACTGACGTTGCAGGCAAAGCGGATGCGGCGACAGTAACGGCTCTGGATACAAGGGTCGGCAAGTCGGAAACGGATATCGGCACCTTAAAGACAACAGTCGGCGACAGCAGTAAAGGCTTGGTCAAAGATACTGCCGACTTGAAAGCGGCGGTCGGTGACAGCAGTAAGGGTTTGGTGAAACAGGTAAGTGATGTCGATACTGCTTATAAAGCGGCAGATACTGTTCTGCAGGGCAGGGCAAAGACACTGGAGGACAAAACGGCAGGCATCAGCCGTAGCGGCAGTACTACTACACTGGAAACAAACACCAGTGTCAGCAGCAGCGGTATAACAACGAATAAAGTAACGGTCAGCGGTGCGACAGCTACAACGCTGGAAAACGGCAAGCTGACGGTGGGCGCAGCCACAGTACAGAATACGGGTTTTGCAGTGGGCAGCAGCAGTTTGAATAATGGCAGTCTGACGGTAGACGGTAATAATAAACTGACGACGGCAGGACTGACGGCCAGCAAAGTAACTGTAGGAACTGTAACAGTGAGCGGCGGCAAAGTGAGCGGACTGACGGACGCGGCTTTGAGTGCTGTCAGTACGGAAGCTGTAACAGGCAAGCAGCTGAACGCGACCAATACGACGGTCAGTGCTTTGGATACTGCTTATCAGGCAGCGGATACGCAGATACGGACTGATTTTGCGGCAGCGGATACGACTTTGCAAAATAATATCGATGCAAAAGTGGCACAGACTGCCTATGATACGAAAATGAGCGATTTGGACAGCGCCGATACTGCTTTAGGCAGCAGGGCAGCAGCTTTGGAAACGGCGGTCAATGACAGCACTACAGGGTTGGCAGCAGTCAATACTAAAGTAGGCGCTTTGGACACTGCTTATCAGGCAGCCGATACGCAGATACGGACTGATTTTGCGGCAGCTGATAATGCTTTGAAAACAGAGCTGAATACTGCCATTGATGAAAAAGCTAAGAAAGCGACTGATTTAGCAGGGTATGGCATTACCGATGCTTATACCAAAAATGACGCTGATGCAAAAATAACTGCGGCAACTGCCGATATGGCAACTAAAACGCAGGTAACGGCAGATATCGGCACAGCTAAAACAGCGCTTGAAAGCGCTTATCAGGCAGCAGATACGGCGTTGAGCAATAGAGCGGCAGCCTTGGAAACAGCCGCTACAGGTATGAGTTATGACGCTGGCAAGAATACTACCACCTTTACTGGCGGCGTGACGGCGACTGTACTGACGGCAGGTGAGTTTAAAGTCGGCGCAACAGGCTTCGGCTTTGGCAATGACGGCGCTTTAACGGCTAAAACTGTCAACGGTATAGAGATCAAAAAAGACGAATCGAAAGTAATGGTAGGCGGCATCGACCTGACGGCGCTGAGCAATGGTGATGTAGTTACCGATAATACCAAAGGCATCGGACGGAATCAGGATACGGCAACGACTACTATCGAAACCAATACGGCGATCAGCAGCAGCGGCATCACTACTAATGCCGTAACTGCCAGCGGTACGGTAAAAGCAGGTGAATTTGTAGAAGGCGATAAAAAACTGTCTGATAAATATGCCGCTAAAACAGCGCTGGCTGATTATACGACTACTACAGATATGAATACGAAGTTCGCTGATTACGCAACTACTACAGCAGTAGACACCAAACTTGCTGATTACGCTAAGAGCGACAGCGTTTACAGCAAAGCAGCGGCGGATACGGCCTTTGCTAAAGCAGGTGACGTCGATACTTTAAAAACAACAGTTGGTGACACTGATGGCGGTCTGGTAAAAGATGTTAAGGACCTGCAAAGCGGCAAGGCAGATAAAGCGACTACGCTGGCCGGTTACGGCATTGCTGACGCGTATACGCAAACCGAAATCAATGAGAAGATCGTTGAAGCAACGAAGGATCTGGCGACCAGCGCGACCGTAACAGATATTCAAAGCGGGCTGGAGGAAGTGACTGGCAAAACGGCAGGGCTGAGTTATGATACTGCTTCCGGAAGCAGTAAGTTCAGCGGCAGCGTGGTTATTGGCAATGAGGGTGCTAAAACCCATACTCAAATCACAGATGATGCGATTATTTTCGGTGAGGGCACTGATAAGCAGGTCACAGTAGATGCCAGCGGTATCCACGTAGGTAAAAAAGCGGCCGGCGGCATTGCTTTATATGCCGATGCTGACGGTACGCATATCGATCACACCAGTCTGGTAACAGGCTCGGTAACGGCGGACAATCTGAACGGCGTCGCTATCAGCGGCAACGCAACTGACGGTTTGAGTGTAGGCGGCGTCAGTATCAAAGCATTGTCGGAACGTCTGGACAGCCTGGAACAGGATGGCGTGGCTACCGCCGACATGGGCGGCATCAAACGCACTGACGTTGTAGAAAACAGTGGCAAAACAATAATCGAAGACACAACCAGTTTTACTAAAGACGGCTTGAAAACAGCGAACCTGGAAGCGGCGACGGCTGCTCTCGGCGGCGTGAATTTTGCCGCAGGCGCAGTGACAGGCGTCAGCAGTATCAACGGCGTTGTTTTTGGCAGTGATGGTAAAATCGGCGGCGTGAGCCTGAGCGGCGGTAAAGTGGACGGCGTGGACGTTGGCTGGCTGGATCAGCGGGTAAAATCGCTGGAAGACAACGGCACAGGAGGCGGCGGTACGGGCGGCGGTGGCAGCAGTGCCAATACCAGCGGCATCCACAAGCCTGACAGGGATACTACTAACATCGAAGGCAATACCAGTATCACTACTGACGGCATTGAAACTAATAAAGTCAATGCCAGCGATGCGATCGTTGTCGCTGATGGTGAAAAGAATAAAACAGTTATCAGTAAAGACGGTATTCTGGTGGCCGAGGGCGAAAAGAATCAGGTCAAGATCAATGAAGATGGTATCCACGTTGGTAAAAACAGCTCGGTTGTCAACGACACCGACGGCTTTATTACGGATAAAGGACTGTATATCGGCGTCAGCAGCAGCAGCGATACCAGCACAGCCAAATTCAGCGTTGCCCCTAACGGCAACCTGAGCAGCAAAGCTGGCGACTACGGTTTCAGCAATACCTCGGCAGACGGCGCCAAATTTACCCACAGCGGTGATACGGCTTACGGCACAGGCAGCCAGCTGGATACTACGATCCAGGGCAATAAGGTGACTACCGGCAGGATAGATACGGACGAGTTATACGTAGACGGTAATAAGGTAACTGTAGCCGGAGGTACTATCGGCCAGACTGACGCCGTAGACAACCATTTGAGCGGTACTGATGCCGACGGGAATACAGTGACCAATGACTTTAAGACCAGCGCTGTGAACGGAACGACACAGGCGGCTGAGAAAACCTCGGCTGACGGTAAGGAAAGCACCAAGACCGTCAATAATACCTCGGCAGGCGGTACCGGCGTGACGACCAGCAGGACCACGACCGACAGCAAAGACAATGTGACGGTGAAGGAAAGCAGCTTCGGCACGAATGAAAAAGGTATGACGCTGAGCACGAGCAATAAGGTAACTGACAAAGACGGAAAGGTTACTAAAGACACCAGCGGCACGACCACGATGACAGGCGACAGTATCAGCGTCAGCAAAACAACGACGACTACGGAAAAAGACGCTGACGGCAACGAGAAAGAAGTCACCAAGACCAGCGGCACCACGATCGGCAGCGGCGAAGTGACCTTGAAACGCGAGGACGGCAGCACGATAGAAGTAGGCAGCGCCATTGAAGGTATGCAGAGTGATATGCGAGAGCTGGACGGCAGGGTCAGCCGTATGGGAGTCGAGATCAAGGAAGTGGGCGCACTGAGCGCCGCTTTGGCAGGTCTGCATCCGCAGCCTGAAAACGCCAACAGCCGTGCGGATTTCGCAATGGCGATGGGCAGTTATGAGGGCAAGCAGGCGCTGGCAGTAGGCGGGTTCTATCGCCCTGACAAACGGACGATGCTGAGTATCGGGGCATCGACGACCAGCAGCAAGCATATGATGAATATGGGTATCAGCATAGCGCTGGACAGGCTGCCGGAAGCAGAGCGCAGGGCGAAGGAAGCGGCCAAAGCTGCTGGCGTTGAGCAGGAAACACTGAACAGGGTGCTGGAGCGTCTGGCGGCTTTGGAGCAGGATAACAGGCGTTTGCAGGCTGATAATGAAAAGCGTGATGTTGCTTATGAGAAACTGGCTGCTGATTATACGCAGCTGAAAGAAAAATATATAGAAGAAACTGCTGACAGGCAGCAGCCTGAACAAGCTGAGGCTGAAGAATAAATGTTGGGGGTTGGATGGTAATGAAAAAGACAGTAATCTTATTGATATTAACTCTGATGATGGTGGTGAGTGGTATGTGTTATGCGGCAGGAGATGGCAGTGACTTGAACAGGCAGCAGAAGGTGGCCGATAAGTTTATGGCAGTACTCAGCGGCGATGCTGCGGCTGTGACGCAGCTGCAGGTAGATATGGTGCCGGAGCTGGCAGAGAAGATGACGGCGGCTAATTTTGCCGCTTTGCAAAAGCAGCTGAAGGAACAGTTTGGTATTCAGAAATCGGTGCGTTTTGCGGTTTATGAGCGGTTCGACCAGGGCGACCGCCTGACGTATCTTGTAGGCTTCAGCAGGCAGCAGGCTGTGCGCGCGGTATATGGTTTCGATAAAAACGGTAAGCTGAGCGAATTCGTTTTTGTACCGTTGGAAGTAAAGGCGGTACAGAAATAAAAATCAATAAAACCCAATAAAAAAGGCCGGACTGTTAAGTCCGGCCTTTTTATATAGATAAGGTCTGTTACCAGGTGAGCCAGGTATAGATGCTGAATACTGTCAGCAGCATGACTTCTAAAATAAACATCGGTTTGAGGGTCTTGAAGAAGTCGGCTTTAAAATAATCCAGGGTGACGATAAAACACATATGTGTCGGCGTCAGCATTTGTCCGGCTACGCCGAAGGCCATGGCCACGCCTGCCAGGTTCAGGTCGCCGGGCGACAGGGCTGCTACTATAGGCATAACGATCGCTACATGACCCTGTGACAGACCTGTCAGGATGCCGATAATAAAGGAGATAGCTGCGATAATGACAGGTACGGGCAGCGGTGAGGCTTTAAAATCTTCCACGATGGTATGCAGAACGTTGGTATCGGTCAGGATCTGGATAAAATAGAGGATGCACAAAACGTTCATCAGCATTTTCCAGTCGCAGGCGCCGGTAAAAACTTCTTTGATGTTCAGGACGCGGCTTGTCATACGCAGGACCGGGATCATGGCGAAGGTGACCAGAGCCATAGCGGTGGAGGCGTTAAGGTCGCAGAAAACTACCAGCAGGAAGTTGATTACGACCGGGGAAAGCGACAGTACCAGGTTCATAATGTCCTGACGGCGTTCGGCCGGATCGACATCTACATTGCTGTTAGCGGGCATATCCAGCGGCCGGATGAGCACCAGCCAGCCCAGGGCAAATGCCAGCAGGGTCAGCCAGCACAGGTGGGCGATAAAGTCGCTGAAGGCAACGCCGGCGATGCTGCAGGCCATGATCATGCCGGGGATGATGGGACTGGAAAATTCAAAGATATGCCGGAACCAGAAATTGATGGCGGCCTTATGTTCTTTGGTCAGGTCTGTATTGCGGCTGGCTGCTTCGACGATGGGCGCAGAAAAACGTGCGCCGCCCAGCGAAGGCAGCAGGCCGAGAAAAGCTGGCATAATGGCCAGTGTAAATTTTTCGCTGGCAAATAAGCGCTGCAGGGCGCGGATCATTCCGTCTAAAGCGCCGCTGGTACGCAGCTCGATTTCCAGGCACATGACAAAATAGAGCGCCAGGATCAGGTCGTAGGTGCGCTGCATGGTAAGCGTGGTGGTGAAGGCGCTGACCAGATAATGGAACTGAGGGGCTACTAAAGCCCAGATCAGCAGGCCGCCTGCCAGGATCGCCGGACCGATGGGGATGTGTCGGCGCAGCAGGATGATGATCAGCAGCATTGCTAAAGCGATCACGAGAAAAATATTCATTTTAAAACCTTCTCACTCTCAAATAATATATCTATTATACAAAGAATGCAGAGAAATTTCCATATTCGGCTGAAAAAAGGTATAATAAAAGAAAATATACTTCTGGAGGTGTACTATGTATATCAGTCGCTTATGTTTGCAGAATTACCGCTGTTATGATAATTTTGAGATAGATTTCAACAAAGAACTGACTGTTATCGTAGCTGAAAACGGTAAGGGCAAAACAGCTATTTTAGATGCGGTCGCTGTAGCTTTAGGGCCTTATCTGGCGTGCTTTGACGGTGTTAAGGCCAACCAGATCAGTGATACGGACGTACGCCAGACCAAAGATACTGTAGGCAGGACTTTGGAGCATGTGCTGCGGATGAAAAGCCAGTATCCCGTTGTGATCGGGGCAGAAGGCGTTGTTGACGGCGAAAAGATCACCTGGAAAAGAGAATTGAAGGCGGCCGGGGGGCGGACGACGATCCTGAATGCGAAGGCTTTGAGCGAGTATGGGCGGCATATGGTCAAGGCGCTGCGGGAGGTCAACGACAGTAAAATAATTTTGCCGGTCATGGCTTATTATGGTACCAGCAGGATGTGGAAGGATAATAAGCTGTTCGAGCTGCGCAAGGATATCAGTCTGGAGCGCGGCAGCGGCTACGTCGATTGTATGGAGCCTTCGTCATCATATAATACTTTTGGGCAGTGGTTCAAATATGCGGCGATGAGCGCGATGGAATTTGACCGTTATCTGGCCGAGAGCGGTAAAAAGGATGAAAAGAATCCGTATACGGAAGTGCTGAAGGCTGTGCGTCAGGCGATCATTACCTGTATCGGCAGTATGGGCTGGACGGATATAGATTACAGCTTTGCTTTTCAAAATCTGATCATTATGCATGAAACGATGGGTGTATTGCCGCTGGAGGCTTTGAGTGACGGTACCCGCAGCGTGATCAGTATGGCGGCAGATCTTGCGTACCGGATGGTGCGGCTGAATCCTGACCTTGGCGCCATGGCGGCTCTTGAAACGCCGGGTATCGTACTGATCGACGAAGTCGATATGCATTTGCATCCTTCCTGGCAGCAGGCGGTAGTGTATGATGTGCGGAAGGCGTTTCCCAACGTACAGTTTATTGTGACGACTCACAGTCCGCAGGTTCTGAGCACGGTCCCTGCTGAGGCTATCCGTATCCTGCGCTGGGACAATAATCTGATCAATATCGATAAACCTGCCTTTTCTTTAGGCGCTGAAAGCTTTCAGCTGCTCAAGGATATTCAGAATGTTGACACGCGCCCGCAGGCATTGCCGATCGTGAAGGACCTGTACAGGTATCTGATGCTTGTGAGCGAGGATAAATGGGATACGGACGAGGCCAGGGAGCTGCGCAAACGTCTGGACGAATGGTCTAAAGGGTGTGAACCGGCTTTGGTCCGTGCTGATACGGAAATCAGGATGAAGTCTTTCAGGAGGAAGAAAAAATGAAACGGGTGTACAAATCTCCGGCTACACCCGAGCGCCTGTGCAGTTATGTGAAGGCGTTCCCGGACGAGACCTGGGAGCATTTCCGCCGGCGCAACCGCAGGGGCTACCGCGAAGTAAAGCAGCAGCTGCTGCAGGATCAGCACGGTTTATGCGCGTATTGTGAGATCAGTATCAAGCTGGCTGAGTTTGAGGACAATGTTGATGATTTCAGGGTGGAGCATTTCTTCCCCAAAGTAGCTACACAGCTTGAAAAACACAATTATCACCTGGACTGGCATAATCTGCTTGGTGTTTGCCATGGCGGCAGCCAGCCTTATGTGTCGGATCCTGAATGGCGTTATTCCAGCAGGAAGAATGACCGGAGCTGTGATGTACCAAAGGGCGGGAAACCGATTTCCGAGCGGATACTGAACCCACTGAAGATACCGGCGTCAGTCAGGCTGTTTCGTTATCAGGAGCATACCGGTAAGATGATCGTTGACGAAAGTTCCTGTCCGAAAAAACTGCAGGCCAAGGCGCGCAATACGATCCGCGAGCTGAACCTGAACGCGCCGCGGCTACAGCGGATGAGACTGGCGCTGATCAGGATACTGGAGGACGAGATAAACAGTGCTTTGGCTGGCGGAGCGGTGCTGGAGGAGTTTTTGCCGCTGCTGGCGGAAAGTATCCTGCTGCCGGATGAAGATGGCAATTATCAGCCGTTTTTTTCAGTGGCGCGCTGGTATCTGGGTGAATTTGCCGAGGATATTTTAAGGGAAAATAATTATGCGATGTAACGCACTCCTGCTTAAAAATAACTTTTTAAGCAGGAGTTTTTTTGTGGAGGTAGAAAGTAATAATTATCATGTTTTCAGATAATTGCAGAAAGATATAGGGGAGCGGAGAAATATGGAATTAACTAAGAAAGCGTTTAAAGCATATGATGTGCGCGGCGTTGTGCCGACAGAGGTCAATGCGGAGATGGCTTATCGGGTAGGGCGCGTTTTTGCGGCGATGTTTGCAGCTGAAAAAGTTGTAGTCGGGCATGATATACGCTTGAGCGGGCGCGAGCTGGTCGATGCTTTGACGGAAGGGCTGCGGCACGGCGGCAGTGATGTGATCGATATCGGGCAGTGTGGTACGGAGATGATTTATTTCGCGACGGCACATCTGGACGCTGACGGGGGGATCATGGTAACGGCCAGTCACAATCCGGCAGAGTATAACGGGATGAAGCTCGTGCGCCGAGGAGCCAGACCGATCTCGGCCGATACGGGACTGATGGAGATCGCTGATATGGTGGTCGACAGTAAGGATTTTCCTCATGTCAAGGTGCCGGGCAAGACGGAGGGTGCTGTAAGACGTTATGATATCATGCCGGAATATATCGAGCATTTGCTGGGATATATCGACATCAAGGCGCTGAAACCGCTGAAGATAGTGGCTAACCCTGGGAACGGCGGCGCCGGTCCGCTCTTGAACGAACTGGCCAAATATCTGCCTTTTGAATTTATCAAGATCAATGAAATACCTGACGGGACTTTCCCGAACGGGGTGCCTAATCCGCTTTTGGTACCAAATCGCGAGGCTACGGCAAAACTGGTGCGCGAATATCAGGCTGATCTGGGCGTGGCCTGGGACGGCGATTTTGACCGCTGCTTTTTGTTTGATGAAAAAGCCGAATTTATTGAAGGCTATTATATAGTCGGTTTGCTGGCAGAGGTATTTCTGCGCAAGCAGCCGGGCGCCAAGATCATGTATGACCCGCGTCTGACCTGGAACACGCAGGAGGTTGTGGATGCGGCCGGCGGTGTTGCTGTGCGCTGCAAGAGCGGGCATGCCTTTATGAAGGAATGTATGCGTGCCAATGAGGTGCTGTACGGCGGCGAAATGTCGGCACATCATTATTTTAAAGATTTTTCCTACTGTGACAGCGGCATGATACCCTGGCTGTTGGTGGCGGAGCTGTTATGCACCAGCGGTAAAACTTTGTCGGAGCTGGTCGAAGCACGGATGGAAAAATTTCCCTGCAGCGGCGAGATCAACCGCAAGGTTGAAGATTCAGCGGCCGTACTGGCGGCGATCGAGGCTGAATATGCGCCCGGCGGTCAGGTCGATAAGCTGGACGGGCTGAGCATTGATTATTCCGAATGGCGTTTCAATGTGCGTGTTTCCAATACAGAGCCGGTGATGCGTCTGAATGTTGAGACCAGAGGCGATAAAAAGCTGCTGGCTGAAAAAACAGCGGAACTGCTGGAACTGATCGGCGGCGAAGAAGCCTGACAGAGCCCGCGTCTGATCGGTGCCGGCGGCAATCAAGGTAAGTGTTTATCTAAAAATTTATTTCCTGTTCAAGTGGAGAAAGAGTGATACAGATGACTGCAATCAAACAAGTACGCAAGGCTGTTATTCCGGCGGCCGGATTAGGCACGCGTTTTCTGCCTGCTACTAAAGCTACACCGAAGGAGATGCTGCCGATCGTTGATAAGCCGACGATCCAGTATATTATTGAAGAAGCGCTTGCTTCGGGAATAGAAGATATTCTGATTATTACCGGGCGCAGCAAACGTGCTATTGAGGATCATTTTGACCGCAGTATCGAACTGGAATTGAACCTTGCGGCCGGCGGTAAAGCGCAGGAGCTGGAGATGGTCAAAAAGATCTCTGATATCCGGATCCACTATATCCGCCAGAAAGAGCCGCGCGGATTGGGGCATGCTATTTTATGCGCGAAGCAGTTTATCGGCGATGAGCCTTTTGCGGTGCTTTTGGGCGACGATGTAGTAGACGGTGAAGTACCGGCGCTGAAACAGCTGATGGATGTTTATGATAAAACCGGGGCCAGTGTTTTGGGCGTACAGGAGGTGCCGCAGGAAAAGGTATCGTCTTATGGTATCGTAGCGTCCGAGCCTACGGCCGAACCGCGCACCTTTACGGTCAGAGATATGGTCGAGAAACCGGGCGTTGAGGAAGCGCCTTCGCGGCTGGCTGTTTTGGGGCGTTATATCATCAATCCCGAGGTGTTCCCGATCCTGGAGGCTACCAAGCCGGGACGCGGTAATGAGATACAGCTGACGGACGCATTGAAGGAGCTGGCTAAACTGCAGAAGATGTATGCTTATAATTTTGAAGGACGTCGTTATGATGTCGGCGATAAACAGGGCTTTTTGGAGGCGACGGTGGAAATGGCGCTGAAGCGTCCTGATCTGAAGGATAAGTTTTTAGCATATTTACAAACTATTGTCAGTAAGAACTAAGGAGATTGAATGATGAATGTTCTGGTTACCGGCGGTGCCGGTTATATTGGTTCACATGTAGTTGAAGAATTGCAGAAAAACGGTTTCACACCGATCGTTTACGATAATCTTTCCACAGGCCATGCGGCGGCAGTGCCTGAAGAGGTGCAGCTGGTGGAGGGCGATATCCATGATGTTGCTTTTTTGAAGCATATCATGGCCCAGTTTGAGATCGACGCGGTCATTCATTTTGCTGCCAGCAGTCTGGTCGGCGAATCGATGGAAAATCCTTCCAAGTATTATTTTAATAATGTGGAGGGGTCGCTGCATCTTTTGGAAGCAATGAAAGGCGCCGGCGTAGATTATATCGTTTTTTCGTCGACGGCGGCAGTATACGGAGAGCCTGAGAGCGTGCCCATTAAAGAGGACAGCTGTCTGAACCCGACTAATGTTTACGGCCGCACGAAGCTGATGATCGAAAAAATGCTGGCTGATTATGATATGGCTTATGAGATGCGTTATGTGGCGCTGCGTTATTTTAACGCTGCAGGAGCTTCGCCGAGCCGTGATATCGGCGAAGACCATGATCCTGAATCGCATTTGATCCCGCTGGTTTTAAAAACTGCGCAGGGCGTACGCAGGCAGGTTGCCATCTATGGTACTGATTATGCTACTGCAGACGGTACCTGTGTGCGTGATTATGTTCATGTCTGCGACCTGGCAACGGCACATGTTCTGGCACTCAAGCATCTGCTGGCTGGAGGAGCGAGCCGCGTGTATAATCTGGGCAGTGAAAATGGTTTCAGCGTGCGCGAGATCATCGATGCTGCTAAAAAGATTACGGGGATAGACTTTACTGTGGTGGAAGAAAGCCGCCGCAGCGGCGATCCGGCTGTGCTGATCGCTTCTTCGGAGAAGATCAGGGACGAGCTGGGCTGGGTGCCTAAGTGCAGTACTGTCAATGAAGTTATCAGTACGGCCTGGAAATGGCATAAGGGACACCCGCAGGGCTATGAAGGCTGAAAATGTAAGACCGGTTTGCCTGGGCAGCCGGTCTTTTTGCTTTCAAGCCGTTTTTTTGTTAAAATAAGAGTTCAGGAAGAAGAAAACAGAGGACGAAAAAATGCAGCTTGTTGTAGATAAAATTGCCAGGAGTTTTGGCATTAATGAAATATTTAAGGATATCAGCTTTATGATCGATAAAGGTGAAAAAATTGGGCTGGTAGGCGTAAATGGCAGCGGCAAAACAACGCTGCTGCGCTGTCTTTTGGCTCCGGAAACGGTTGACGGTGGTGTGGTGCGTTTTGAACCCGGCTTGAAGATCGGTTATGTGGAGCAGGGGTTTCAGAATATCGGCACCGGCAGTTTGTGGCAGTTTATGCTGCGCTCCTGCCCGGAGATAGTGACGATGCGTGAAGAACTGGCGGCTTTGGAAGCACGTTCTGCCCAGCTGGAACCGGGTGCGGAGCTGGACTGGGTTTTAGAGGAATACGCCCGTGTGACCAAACGTTACGAACATGTTGACGGATATAATTATGAAGCGTTTATTAAAAGAGTCTTGATTGGCCTGGGGTTTGAAGAAGCGGTCTGGGATAAGACGGCGGAGCACTTTTCCGGCGGACAGAAAACCAGGATGATGCTGGCGGCGGCCCTGGTGCGGCAGCCTGATTTTCTGATTTTGGATGAGCCTACAAATCATCTGGATATTGCTATGACTGAGTGGCTGGAGAAGTATCTGCAGGAATTTAAGGGCGGGCTATTGGCAGTCAGTCATGACCGTGCGTTTCTTGATAATATCGCTACACGGATACTGGAAATGGAAGGCGGGCATCTGACTTCCTTCAAAGGTAATTACAGCAAATATCTGGTGCAGAAAGAGCTCCAGACTGCAACACTGGAAGCTGCTTATGCTTCGCAGCAGGATTATATCGCACGGACGGAAGCCTATATCCGTCGTTTTAAAGCGGGCATCAAAAGTAAGATGGCGCGTGGACGCCAATCTCAGCTGGATCGTCTGGAGCGGATGGACGCGCCTGTGCAGCATGAGGAATTTGCCCTGCGCCTGCCGCCTGCGCCGGAGTCTGCTGAACGGGTGCTGATTTTGGATAACCTTTCTGTTGGTTATGGCGATAATGTACTGCTGCATGATATAGATTTGGTGCTGCGTAAGGGTGAAAAGGTTGGCTTGCTGGGCCCTAACGGCACCGGTAAAACGACATTGCTGAAAACTGTTTTAGGCGAGCTGCCGCCGCTGAAGGGAACAGCGCAGATCGGCAATCGTGTGAAGGTGGGGTATTTTTCGCAGAGCTATGAAAGGCTTGCTCCCAAACAGACGCTGCTGGATAATTTTTTGGTGGAATATGGCTTTACTGAGGAACGTACGCGTTCACTGCTTGGCGGGATGCTGTTTCACGGCGACGACGTTTTTAAAGAGATCGGCACTTTGTCAGGCGGCCAGAAGGCACGTCTGGTATTGCTGAAGCTGGTGCTGGACGGGGCAAACTGCCTGGTGCTGGACGAGCCGACCAACCATCTTGATATTATGGCGCGGGAGACTGTGGAAGCTGCTTTGACTGCTTTTGACGGAACGGTGCTGGTGGTCAGCCATGACCGTTATTTTATCAACGAGATCGCTGACAGGATCTGGGAACTGGAAGATCACCGGGTCTGTGATTATAAAGGCAATTATGATTTTTATTTAGAAGAAAAGGCTAAAAGACGGCTGATGCAGGCTGCCGTGCCGAGCAGCGCCCCTGTGCAGAGGAAGGCTGCGCCTGAGCCGATAAGCAGTACTGTAAAAAGTTCCGGCAGGCATAAGCGTGCCTACAGCCCGCAGGAAGCAGAAAAGCTGCTGGCAAAAGTTGAATTGAGTATTCGTGAACAGGAGGCTTTGCTGGGGGTGTTGGAAGGACGAATGGCCGATCCTGCCAGCCATACAGACCCGGAAGCCAGCGCTGCTTTGGCGGCGGAGCATGCTGCCCTGCAAGCGGAAATCGAGAAGCTGATGCTGCGTTGGGAAGAACTGATGACAGCGGCAGAAGCGTTACAGGAGTAAGCAGAAGATGTTAAATGCAATGACGGACGAAGAATATATGCAGTTGGCGCTGCAGGAAGCCCGGGCGGCTGACGTGATCGGCGAGATACCGATCGGCGCCGTACTTGTGGTTGAAGGTGAAGTTGTAGCGAAGGCGCATAATATGCGCGAAACCTGGAACGATGCGACGGCGCACGCCGAGGTCATCGTGATCAGGGAGGCGTGTAAAAAGCTGGGCCGCTGGCGTTTAGAGGGGGCCGTGCTTTATGTTACAGTCGAGCCCTGTCCAATGTGTTCGGGCGCTATCGTCAACAGTCGTATCGACAAGGTTGTTTACGGCTGTCCTGATGCTAAAGCCGGAGGGGCAGAGTCGATCTTTAATATCATCAGTAATCCCAATCTTAATCATACGGCACAGGTCGTCAGCGGCGTCTGTGAAGCCGAATGTGCACAGGTAATGAAGGATTTTTTTAGACGCAGACGTGCGGAAAACAGGCTGGCAAAGGCTGGAATAGCTGCTGACAGTGCGGAAAATTAAGAAAAACTCTTTGCAAAATACGGATTTATGATATAATAAATAAGGCTGGTTTACGCGGAGAGGTGTCCGAGTGGTCGAAGGTGTTTGACTCGAAATCAAATGTACGGCAACGTACCGTGGGTTCGAATCCCACCCTCTCCGCCAGATGATTATGCGGTTCTTCATTTATTTGAAGGACCGTTTATTTTTTTGTAGCGGCAGACATCAGCAAGAATAAAAATATTTGACAATAGTTAGACATCTAATTATAATTGAGATATGATGAAGCAGACAAAAACGATTTTTTTGATCAGTAAAATAAGAGAGAAGGCTAATAAATTCATTCTGGCAGATCTGGCGCAGCATGGTATTACTAAACTGGCTCCCTCACATGGAGATATTTTAGCGTGTCTGTATCAAAGGGAGCGGGTGACGATGAAAGAGATTTCAGACTCTATCCATCGGACGAAACCAACGGTAACGGTGCTCGTAAATAAGCTGGCAGAGCTGGGGCTGGTGAAGAAATTTCAGGCAGCGGAGGATTCCCGGGTCATTTATGTGGAGCTGACTGAGCAGGGAAAAGCATTGCAGAAGCTTTTTGAAAAAATTTCAGCTGATTTAGTTCAAAAAGTTTTTCAAAATATGGAACAGGAAGAAATGAAAAGCTGGAAATATCTTTGCAAAAAATTCTGGATAATCTGGGGTAAAATTTTTTAAGAAAATAGTTAGACCTCGAACTAATTTTAGCAGCTGATAAACAAGGGACAACAATATTTTTATGATAGATAAACATGAGATTTACGCAGGGAAAGGAGGCTGGCAGATGAAAGGTCTGCGGCAGTGTTTCGGAAATTCAAAGCAGGCTGCGGCTAGGTGTGCAAGCGGCTGGATCGAGTGATTACCAGGCCCTGAAAGGGGTAAATAAAAGAAAGCGAGTTGAGTTTTATGAAAAAAGAAGTATTGGATTATGTTATTGAAAAGACACATGAATTGATGAATGCTGCTTCCTGCAGCAGTGAAGCTAAGGCAGCGGCGCAGAGCTGGCTGGATGCGGTCGGCACAGAACGGGAAGCCGATGAAACAAAAGAATATATTGCCGAACTGGAAGCGGATATTATGCCGATCGACAATCTGATAGCTTTTGCAGGATCTGAGGCCGGAGCCGGATATTTTGGTGCCGAACTGGCAAAGAATATTACCGCACATGCTGAAGAAATAAAGCTTGCTGGGGCTGAATACTGCGATTGCCCTGCCTGTGCGGCTGTGGCAGAAATACTTGCCAGAAAAAAAGAATTGCTGTGAAGGTTTTTAGCAGGTTGATTGCGACTGCTTGCAACAGAATATTGCTGATAAAAGGAGTTTCATTTATTTGAAGCTCCTTTTATTTTTATAATTAAGTATTGATGCCGGATTTTTAATTTTAGTCAGGCTTCGGAAGCTGTACGGCAGATTAAAATTTTGTTATGATAATATCATCAGCCAAATTAGTGATGGAGGCATGAAGTGAATAATTCTGTGGTAATAGATAAAAAGTTTTACTGGGAACTGTTTAAATCTACGTTCCTGATCAGTGCTTTTACAGTGGGTGGTGGTTTTGTCATTATCCCGCTGCTGAAAGCCAAATATGTCGATCATTATAAATGGATGAGTGATAAGGAAGCGCTTGATCTTGTTTCAGTAGCGCAGTCGGCTCCTGGAGTGGTGGCCGTCAATGCCGCTATCATTATAGGTTATCGTCTGGCAGGGTATACCGGCGCTGCAGTTACTTTGCTGGCTACAGTGCTGCCGCCGCTGATCACACTGACGGTGATTTCGTATTTTTATGATGCTTTTGCCCATAATTATTATGTGCAGATTTTGCTGCGCGGTATGCAGTGCGGGGCTACAGCGCTGATACTTGACGTAGGCATAAATCTGCTGCAGAAAGAGCTGAAAAAGAAGCTGCTGCTGCCGTGTTTGATTATTTTCGGCACTTTTATCGCCAATTATTTTTTTCAGGTCAATATCATGTATCTTATTCTGATCGATGCCGTTATCGGTTATTTATGGCTGCAGGATGAAAAATACAGCTAAGGAGGTATGGAAGTGATATATATAAGTTTGTTCTGGAGTTTCTGTATGGTCGGCGCTTTTTGCGTTGGCGGAGGTTATGCTTCCATACCGCTGATCCAGACGCAGGTCATTGATGTCCATCATTGGATATCATTCAGTGAATTTATGGACGTTGTTGCTATTTCGCAGATGACACCGGGGCCAATAGGTATCAATGCCGCTACTTTCGTAGGGACAAAGGTGGCAGGTATTGGCGGCGCGGTAGCGGCGACGGCAGGTTTTGTTACGCCTTCGCTTATTATTATGATCGCATTGGCAAAGC
>ENA-UEOY01000367-UEOY01000367.1-human-gut-metagenome-genome-assembly--contig:-NODE-367-length-20089-cov-5.214471_pt1 | contig 20089 bp, 15 predicted proteins | sample MGYA00242892_ERZ507900 | MGnify/ENA primary metagenome ERZ507900 (study PRJEB26167, sample SAMN06115427) | human gut metagenome | host: Homo sapiens | place: China:Henan | collected 2015-04-15 | study...
CGGCGATGCTACCGTTACTTTTTATCATCTGGTATAAATAGCTGCGAACCAGCATTTCCTGCAGAACGGTATTGAGAAAAGCCGCAAGCAGCCACAACCACAGCATAGCGATTTGATTTTTGCCCTCTATCTGTACAACTCCGAGGATAGATAATATCCCCACAGATGCCCCCAGCCAAATCGTCCCTGTTACGCCGCCCAATATGATGTTATAAACAGGCTTCCCGGTCAGATGTAATCGTATCTTTTTCTGATCTGCCAGCCAGAAAATAAGTGTGATCGCAATAACGGACAAAAGCGGGATCAGTTCTGCCCAAAATCTCCAGATTACCGCACTTGCGGTATCCGGTATCGGGATAACCGATGCGCATATGGCCCAACCCACAAAAAAGATGATCGTCTTTATTGATACCGATAGAACTTTTTTCATACAATACACTTCCCTGTCCAATTCAAACATCAATGTGTCAACGCAAAAAGCCCGCCGCAATTTGACTAAAATCACGGCGAGACTTATGGTGGAGGCGGCGGGAGTCGAACCCGCGTCCGAAAGCACTTTAACAGGACTTTCTCCGGGCGCAGTCAGGATTTAAACATTCCCTCCGCGCAAGGACACCTGACGGACCTTACGCTTTGGTAGAGTCATGATGCGTGGGCAGGTCAACTCTTTCCCGCCTCACGGACGCCACGTTTACGACGCCTTCCCCGGTCCGTGGCCTCTCCGGTTCAGACGGCCGCCTACTTAGGCAGCGAGAGCAACTTCGTTGTTGTTCTTTAATTTATAAGTTACCCGTTTTATAGAGGCCAGGCGCCTCTGCCCGCTTATCCTGCCTCCACACCCCCGTCGAAACCGGTACGCCCCCGTGTGAGCGGCGCACGACAAGTGCGCCGCGAATACGGGAAACCCGTCAGGTATGCGAAAGCAAAAGGAAACGAAATTACATCTTCTCCGGCTCGGGATAGTCAACGCCCTGCGTATCCACGCGGATGGTCTTGATGACCTGTGGCTTTTTCGGCATGTCGTTGTACATGTTGCGGTTCACGCGGGAGATGTCCACAGCGGCCTGCGCATTCTCGGTGATCTTACCAAACGCCGCATACTGACCGTCAAGGTGCGGCGCGTCGGCCACCATGATGAAAAACTGGCTGCCCGCGCTGTCGGGGATCATCGTGCGCGCCATCGAGAGAACGCCCAGCGTGTGCTTAAGATCGTTCTTGAAGCCGTTGGCGGAAAATTCACCCTTGATCTCGTAGCCGGGGCCGCCTGTGCCGTTGCCGTCCGGGTCGCCGCCCTGGATCATAAAGCCGGGGATGACGCGGTGGAACACCACGCCGTCGTAAAAACCGGAGTTTGCCAGCGCGATGAAGTTGTTGACGGTGTTGGGCGCGATCTCTGGATAGAGTTCGCCGCTCATCACCGCGCCGCTTTCCATTTCGATGGTCACGATCGGATTTGCCATAATTTCTCTCCTTATCTCCGCGCTTTCATCGCACGGTCGATCTCGCGCTTGGCGTCACGCTTGGCGGCGTCCTCGCGCTTGTCGTAGTTTTTCTTACCCTTGCACACACCGACTTCGACCTTCACGCGCGCGTCCTTGAAGTAAACGCTCAGCGGGATCAGCGCGTAGCCGTCCTGCTTGATGAGCGAATAGAGCTTGCCGATCTCGCGCTTGTGCAGAAGGAGCTTTTTGGGCCGGTCGGGGTCATGGTTGAAGATATTGCCCTTGTCGTAGGGCGAAATGTGCATCGACAGCACGTTCGCCTCGCCGTTTTTGACGATGACATAGCTGTCTTTCAGGTTGAGCGTGCCGGCGCGGATGGACTTGACCTCCGTGCCCTTGAGCTCGATGCCCGCCTCGTAGCGGTCTTCGACAAAATAGTCGTGGAACGCCTTGCGGTTCTGCGCCGCGATCTTGATTCCCTTTTTCTCCGCCACGGCACATCGCCTCCTTTGCGTTTCCATGATAGTGTAGCATACTTTTTCGCCCAGCACAAGGGCTGTCACAAAAACGTAACAATTCGAAAAAACGCCGCATTCCGCTCTATTCTGCCCATCCACTTTAATTTATAGTAGAATTCCGCCCGCCGCCGTGCTATAATTTTAGTATCTATCCCATGCTTTGGCGGCGATCCGCCGCACTCAGGAGGCAGTTTTATCATGGATCTGACCGAACGCCAGCTTTCCCGCGAGACGATCTACGAGGGAAAAATTCTGCATATCTACCGCGACGACGTGCTCCTGCCAAACGGCAGAACGAGCGTACGCGAAGTCGCCGAGCATCCCGGCGGTGTCGCCATCGTCGCTCTTGACGAAAACGACAACGTGCTCACCGTAAAGCAGTACCGCTATGTCTTCTCCCGTGTGCTTGAGGAAATTCCCGCAGGGAAACTGGAGCGTGGCGAGAACCTCGATGAGGCCGCGCTGCGTGAGCTGAAGGAGGAAACGGGCGCAACGCCCAAGCGCATGACGAATCTCGGCAAGCTCCTCGTCTCCCCCGGCTGCTACAGCGAGGTGCTGCACCTTTATCTTGCCGAGGGTCTGACCTTCGGTGAGCAAAATCCTGACGAGGACGAGTTTTTAGAGCTTTACCGCACGCCGTTTTCCGACATGCTCGCACGCGTGATGCGCGGCGAGATCGAAGATGCGAAGACCGTCTGCGGTATCCTCAAGGTCCACGCCCTGCGCACAGCGCAAAAAGAGAGACAGGAGAAAGAAAACTGATGGAACAGAAGAAGACCGTCCTCATTGTCGAGGACGAGAAAAACATCGTCGATATCATCCGCTTCAACCTCCAGCGTACGGGCTATAACACGCTCGAGGCCTACGACGGCGAGGCGGGCCTCGCCATGGCGCGCGAGAAAAAGCCCGACCTCATTCTTCTCGACGTGATGATGCCCAAAATGATGGGCTTTGACGTCTGCCGCGCGCTGCGCGCCGAGGGCGACAACGTGCCCGTCATCATCCTGACCGCGCGCGAAGAGGAGGAGGACAAGATCTTGGGCCTTGAGATCGGCGCGGACGACTACATCACCAAGCCCTTTTCCATGCGCGAGCTGCTCGCGCGCGTCAAAGCGAACATCCGCCGCACAACGATGCTCTCCGCTCCCGCGGCGGAGGACAACGCCATGAGCGCCGGCGGCGGCATCACCATCAACACCGACAGCTTTCAGGTGCGCAAAAACGGCGTGCCCATCGACCTCACACAGCGCGAGTATGAGCTTTTGACGTTCCTCGCCAGCCACCCCGGCAAGGTCTTCTCCCGCGTCGACCTGATGGAGCAGGTCTGGAACTATGGCTACGTCGGCGACGACGCGCGCACGGTGGACGTCACCGTCCGCCGCCTGCGCGAAAAGATCGAGGACAACCCCGCCGCGCCGGCCTACATCCTCACGCGCCGCGGCGTGGGCTATTATTTCTCCGCGCAGGCGTAAGTTGCGCGCACTTTTCCGGGAAAGGAGTCTCCTGCTATGTTCCGCAGCCTGCATATGAAGCTCGTGATGATCATGCTGCTGCTCGTCACCTCTCTGATGGCGGTGGTGGGCGCGTTTTTGATGACCAGCGTCACGAACTTCTATATTGACGATTTTTACGAGCAGATGAGCGAAGTGTTCGGCGAGTCCAACGCCACGTTCGTGAGCTCACTGCGCGAAGAGGCAGCGCAGGAGGACGGCGCCGTGCGCCTGCAAACGATGCTCGAGGCCTACTCCGGCACACTGAGCATTGACTCGCGCAACCGCAACTACTATGTTCTCGACGGCCGCAGCGGCGAAGTGCTTGCTTCGAGCAACGAGGACGGCCAGCTGCTTGAGCAGACGGAAAATATCCTCACCGCGCGCAACGGCGAGGTCGGCGACCACAGCGACCTTGCCGCAAGCTATATGGATGTCGCCATCCCGATCTCCGGCGGCGACAACAGTTTCATCATCTACATCCGCGACAGTCGCACCACGGTCTCGTCGCTGAACTCTGAGCTGCTGTTCATCATTCTGCAAGCACTGCTCGTCGGTCTTCTCGTCTCGGTGCTTTTGTCGTTCCTGCTCGCCAAGACCATGATCGACCCCATTGAAAAACTGACCGAGGGCGCTGAGCGCATCGCAACCGGCGACTTCGACGAAACGCTTGCTGTCGAATCGACGGACGAGATCGGCGTTCTGACCACCACATTCAACGACATGGCGTCCGTGCTCCACTCCACGCTCGAAGCCGTGGAGAACGAGCGCAACAAGCTCGACACGCTGTTTCTCCACATGAGCGATGGCGTCGTCGCCTACGACGGCAGCGGCAAGCTCATCCACTGCAACCCCGCCGCGTGCGAGCTCTTAGGCCGCACGGCGGACGAGTGCGTGTACAGCGAGCTGTTTGAATCCATCTGCCCGTTTTCCCATGTCATCACCATGCAGCGCAGCGACTATGTTGAGGGCGAGCTCACTGTCGGCGAGCGCAGCGTGGAGCTCTACTTCGCTCCCTTCTCCGATGAGGAGAGCGGCGGCGTTCTCATCGTGCTGCACGATGTGACCGAGCACCGCAAGACCGAGGAGCGCCGCAAGGAATTTGTCGCCAATGTCTCCCACGAGCTGCGCACGCCGCTCACGAATGTCCGCTCCTATGCCGAGACCATCCGCGAGGCGGGCGACGACTTGAGCCGCGAGACGGAAAACGACTTCCTCGATGTCGTCATCAGCGAAACAGACCGCATGACCCACATCGTGCAGGACCTTCTGACGCTCTCGCGCCTTGACTCCGGCCGCAGCGAGATGAATATGGCGCGCTTCCCGTTTTCCGCCGCCATCGACTCCGTGCTCCGCTCGACGGAGCTTGAGGCCCGTCGCCACAAGCACGAGCTCACGCACGACTATACCGAAAATCTCCCGCTCATCATGGGCGATCGCGGCCGCATCGAGCAGGTCATGCTCAACGTCCTCAGCAATGCCGTCAAGTACACGCCCGACGGCGGCCACATCCGTGTCACCGCGGGCAGCGAGGGCGAAACTGTCTGGATGGAGGTCGCGGACGACGGCATCGGCATTCCCGAGGCCGACCGCAGCCGCATTTTCGAGCGCTTCTACCGCGTTGACAAAGCAAGATCGCGCGAATCCGGCGGCACAGGCCTCGGCCTTTCCATCGCGACGGAGATCGTCCAGCGTCACCACGGCTCGCTCACGCTCGTTGACCGCCCCGGCCCCGGCACGACCGTCCGCTTAGAGCTGCCCATCACCCAGCCCATCGGCGGGGAGGATTCCCATGAATAAGAACGCCACGCTCATGAGCCATCTGCAAAACGCCGCGATCGCCGTTTTGACCGTTACCGCCGTGCTGCTTCTGATCCAGACGCCGCTTGTCGGCGACCTTGCGGGCAAGACGCCCTACGAGCTCGCGCAGGACTGGCTCGCGGGCGACACCTCGACCGATACCGCCGTCACCACCGATCTGACCGAGCTCGCGCTCCCCGTGCGCGTGGTGTTCACGAACGAATACGCCCGCTACGGGCTCAGCGCCATCACGACGCTTGACACAGATTTTGAGCTCGCCGGCGCGTTTTTCGGCGAGGCGCTTGGCTCTGCTACCACTTATGAAGCGTGCAGCGGTGAAAAGCTGCTCACCGCACTGCACGCGAGCAGCATCTACCTCGATCTGGAGGCCCCCACGCCGCTCGAAGTGCTCAGCCGCATTCTCGGCGTCAACGACGCGCCGGAGTCCTCGCTCCTGCGCGTCACGCGGCTTGTGCTCTGCCCCGCGGAAAACGGCGCAACGCTCTACTTACAGGACGCCAATCAGGGCTTTTTTGTCAGCCGGACGGCGATAAGCAGCGCGACACTGCGCGAAGCGCTCGCCTCGCTCGATGGCAACGGCACAGATTTTGCGTTCTCGCTCTCCGGCGAGTTCTCTCAGCTCTCGCCCTACACGCTCATTTTCAGCGAACCGCCGCAGCGCTACACGCTCTCGGCGAGCAATGCCCTCACCGATCAGGCGGCATTTCTGCGCCTTGCGGAGTTCAACCCCCACACGGAAAGCGGCTACACCGACTCCTCCGGCAGCACCATTATCAAAGAGGTCTACGGCACGCTGCGCCTTGAGCCCGACGGCAGCGTCTTCTATCAGGGCGCGGACGAGGCCGAGGCGGGCTCGATCTACTATGTCTCCGCCGCCCCGACCGGAAAGCCCACGATGCTCGAAGCCGTCGCGGGCGCGCAGCGCCTCGCCTTCACGCTGCTTCGCGACGTAAGCGGCGACGCCGAGCTCTATCTCAGCGAGATCGACAGCAGCAACAAGCGCTTCACCGTGAGCTTTGACTATGCGGTCGGCGGTACGCCGCTGCGCTTTTCCGACGGCAGCCACGCCGCCACGGTCACGATCGAAGACCAGACCATCACGGAATTTTCCCTCCACTGCCGCAGCTATACGCTCAGCGATTCGCCCGCACTGCTGCTGCCCATCCGGCAGGCCGCGGCCATCGCGGACAGCAAATATTTGAGTGCCGAGCTGCACGTCTGCTACGACGAGCACGGCGCGGACACCGTCGGCGTCGGCTGGTTTGCCGACTGATCTTTCCGGAAAGGACGCCCGAACATGAAAACCTCGCGGCTCAAAAATATCGTCATCGTCATTTTGCTGCTCGTCAACGCATTTCTGCTCTTTCTGCTGCTCAGCCGCCGCGCCGAGGAGCGCGACTCGAACGAACGCCGCGTCGAGCAGCTCTGCACGCTTTTTGAAAAAAACGGCGTCGCCTTTGACCGCGCGCTGCTGCCCGATGAGGAAACGCACCTCTCCCTCTCGCTTGAGCGTGACGCCGCACGCGAAGAGGCCTTCGCCTCCGCCCTGCTCGGCACTGCCGAGAGCAGCGATTCCGGCGGCGGTGTGAGCCGCTTCACCGGCGAATACGGCTCGTGTTCCATCCGCTCCGGCGGCACGGTCGACGCGCTCCTCTCCCGACCGGTCGACGATCCCGAGAGCTTTTGCAAACAGTTTTTCAAAACGTTCGGCTACACTTTTCTCACCTCTCAGCTCACGGATGGCAGCGGCAGCGTCACGGGCATGCGCAGCGAAAAAGGTCAGCTCATCTTTAACGCCTCGCTGACGCTCACGTTTTCTGACAGCTCGCTCACCGGCGTTTCCGGTACCTTTCTGCCCGCGCTCGACGAGGGCCGCCGCACAGACGGCCTCGACGCGGTCGACGCGCTTGTGCATTTTCTGGACTATTGCAGCGTTTCGGGCGTCGTGTGTACCGAGGTCCGAGCGCTGGACGAAGGGTATCTTCTCCAGACGTCGTCTGCCTCGCCGCTGCGGCTGCAAGGCGTGTGGCGCATCTCCACGGATGTCAGCAGTTATTATGTGAACTGCAAGACCGGTGAGATCACACGAGAATGAAATTTTTCTTGCAGCATTTCTAATTTCTTACTGCGCAGCATTGCTTTTTCTGTTTTTTTTGGTATACTGTTGATGTATTATGTGAATACCATGAGCAGGCGGTTTTCCCCTGCTGTTTTTACGATAACGAAAAGAAGTCTCACCGTCTCTTATTAAGGAGTTACTATGACGAAATACATCGTGCAGGGCGGTCATCCGCTCTTTGGTGAAGTGCGCATCAGCGGCGCGAAGAACGCCGCGGTCGCCATCATTCCCGCCGCCCTTCTGGTCGACGGCGTCTGCCGCATCGAAAATATTCCCCAGATCTCCGACGTGACCGCGCTGCTCAAAATTTTAGAGCAGCTCGGCGCGAATGTCCGTTTCCTCAACCGCAGCGATGTTGAGATCGACTGCCGCCATATTGCCACCACGCAGGTCTCGCAGGAGCTCGCGCACAAGATCCGCGCCTCCTACTACCTCATCGGCGCGCTGCTCGGCCGCTTCGGCGAGGCCGAGGTCTCGATGCCCGGCGGCTGCAACTTCGGCGGCGTGCGTCCCATCGACCAGCATGTCAAGGGCTTCGCCGCCATGGGTGCCGAGGTGCGCGAGGGCGACTTCATCTGCGCCAAGGCAAGCGGCGACCGCATGAAGGGCGCGAACGTCTACCTCGACGTGGTCTCCGTCGGTGCGACGATGAACATTATGATGGCCGCGGCGCTCGCCGACGGCACCACCGTCATCGAAAACGCTGCCAAGGAGCCGCATATCGTCGACCTTGCCAACTTCTTAAACTCCATGGGCGCGAACATCAAGGGCGCCGGCACCGACACCATCCGCATTTTCGGCGTGGACAAGCTCCACGGCGGCACGTATGCCATTATCCCCGATCAGATCGAGGCGGGCACCTACATGGCGGCTGTCGCCGCCTGCGGCGGACAAGTCCTCGTGCGCGGCATCATCCCCAAGCACATGGACTGCATCACCGCCAAGCTCCAGGAGATGGGCGTGCAGGTCGAGGAGCAGGACGACACGCTGCTCGTGCGCCGCTCGGGCAAGCTTCGCCGCACCAACGTCAAGACGCTGCCCTATCCCGGCTTCCCGACCGATATGCAGCCACAGATCACCGTTGCCCTCTGCCTTGCCGAGGGGACGAGCATGGTCACCGAGGGCGTGTGGGACAACCGTTACCGCTACGTCGGCGAACTGACGCGCATGGGCGCGCAGATCCGCGTCGAGGGCCGCAGCGCCGTCATCGAAGGCGTCGACCACCTGACCGCTGCGAGCGTGCAGGCCTACGATCTCCGCGCGGGTGCCGCCATGGTCATCGCCGCGCTGGCCGCTGAGGGCACGAGCGAGGTCTCGAACGTCCACTATATCGAGCGCGGCTATGAGGATATCATCGGCAAGCTCCGCAACCTCGGCGCGCAGATCAACAGCGTCGAGTGCGACGAGACCGTTGAGACCCGCCAGATCGGCTGATTCAATCAAAAAAGCGCCTTGTCGCGGCAAGGCGCTTTTCTTTTGGAAAGGATATTATGTATACCGATACCTACACCGCTTTCCTGCCGCCGGAGCTCCTCGCCATGGCCGAAACGCCCGTGATGCAGCGGCTTTTGCGCGTCGGCATGCACTGCGGCTGCGAATACACGGCCTATCCCATCTACCGCGACGCCGTTGCGCCGTATTCGCGCTATACGCATTCGCTCGGCACAGCGGCCATCGTCTGGCACTTCACGCATGACTTGAAGCAATCTGTCGCGGGACTACTGCATGACATTGCGACGCCCGCGTTCGCCCACGTGGTCGACTTTCTGAACGGTGACCACATGCGGCAAGAATCGACCGAAAGCCGCACACGCATGATGATCGCCTCGTCGCCGGAACTCATGGCGCTGCTCGATAAAAGCGGCCTGACGCTCGACGATGTGGACGACTACCACCGCTATCCCATCGCCGACAACGATTCGCCCCGCCTCTCCGCCGACCGACTCGAATATACGCTCGGCAACGCGCATCTTGTCTTCCACTGTCCAAAAGCAGAGCTGAAACGCATTTTTGACGACATCTTTGTCGGCAAAAACGAGGAAAACGTCGATGAGCTCTGTTTTGCGCACGCGGAGATTGCCGACATCTTTACCCAGCTCTCGCTGCGGCAGTCGGAGTGGTTCGTCTCCGATGAGGACCGCTTCAGCATGCAGGCATTGGCCGATCTCCTGCGTGAGGCACGGCAGCGCAATGTGTTGACGGTGGATGATCTCTACCTCGACGAACCTCATGTCATCGCCCTGCTCCTCTCTGATCCGGTCCTCGCCGCGCGCTGGCAGGATTATCGCCGCATAATCGGTACGCGGTCCGGCGCGCAAAAGCCGGAGGGTACTTACGCCGTCAAGATCGCCGCCAAAAAGCGCAGCATCGACCCGCTGGTGCAGACGAGCGACGGCCTTCGGCGCTTCACCACAGTCAATGCGGACTATGCATCAAAGCTCGCCGCCTTCTGCTCGGATGACTTCGACCGCTGGGTCTGGGCCAAATATGAATAAAGGAAGTGCGAAGCCGCTGGCTTCGCACTTCCTTTGCACTTTCGATAATAGAAAAGCAGCAGGCCTTTGCGGCCTGCTGCTTTTTGAAGTCTTTGGATGACCCTCAGTGGATCAATTAGGCCTCGGTCTCGATGACGACGCCGGAACCAACGGTACGGCCGCCTTCACGGATAGCGAAGCGGAGACCCTTCTCGATAGCGATCGGGGTGATCAGCTCGACCTTCATGTCGACGTTATCGCCGGGCATGCACATCTCGGTGCCCTCGGGCAGGGTGATGACGCCGGTGACGTCGGTGGTACGGAAGTAGAACTGAGGACGATAGTTGTTGAAGAACGGGGTGTGACGGCCGCCCTCGTCCTTGTTCAGGACGTAAACCTGACCAACAAACTTGGTGAGGGGGTGAATGGAACCGGGCTTGGACAGAACCTGGCCGCGCTCGATCTCGTTCTTGGCAACACCACGGAGCAGGGTACCGATGTTATCACCAGCCTCGGCGTAGTCGAGCAGCTTGTGGAACATTTCGATACCGGTGACGACGGTCTTGCGACGCTCGTCGGTCAGACCGATGATCTCGACTTCCTCGCCGAGCTTCAGCTGGCCACGCTCAACACGGCCGGTAGCGACGGTACCACGACCGGAGATCGTGAAGACGTCCTCAACGGGCATCAGGAACGGCTGGTCGGCCTTACGGTCGGGCGTGGGGATCCAGGTATCAACAGCGTCCATGAGCTCGTGCATGCACTTGTACTCGGGAGCGTCGATGTCCTTGGACTCGGAGATCAGGGCGTTCAGAGCGCTGCCGCGGATGATCGGGGTCTCGTCGCCGGGGAAGCTGTAGAAGTCGAGCATCTCGCGGACTTCCATCTCGACGAGCTCGAGCAGCTCTTCATCGTCGACCTGGTCGCACTTGTTCAGGAAAACGAGAACGGAAGGCACGTTGACCTGACGGGCGAGCAGCAGGTGCTCACGAGTCTGGGCCATGGGGCCGTCGGAAGCGGCGATGACCAGGATAGCACCGTCCATCTGAGCAGCGCCGGTGATCATGTTCTTGATATAGTCGGCGTGGCCCGGGCAGTCGACGTGGGCATAGTGACGGCCCTGAATCTGGGCGTTGTCCTCGCCGGTCTTGTAGTTGTGGCCAACGCGGTCGAAGGTCTGGTACTCAACGTGAGCGGTGTTGATGGTGATACCACGCTCGCGCTCTTCCGGAGCCTTATCGATGGAGCTGTAATCGGTGTAGTCAGCACCGCCCTGCATGGCGAGGAACTTGGTGATCGCGGCGGTCAGGGTGGTCTTACCATGGTCGATATGACCGATGGTACCAATGTTTACGTGGGGCTTGGTACGCTCGAATTTCTGCTTAGCCATTAGAGTGATCCTCCTATGAAAAAATTTCGTTGTTTGCCGGTGTCATTTACATACACCGGTATTTTACCGTAAAACGCGGTATTTTGCAATACCTTTTTATCAGGCGCGGTTCGTGCGCTGGTTGATGATCTTCTCCTGAATGTTCTTCGGGATCTCGATATAATGCGCGGGCTCCATCGTGTACTGGCCGCGGCCCTGCGTGCAGGAGCGGAGGTCAGTCGCGTAGCCGAACATCTCAGCCAGAGGAACGAAAGCGTCGATCTGCTGCGCGCCGCTGCGGGCCTCGAAGCCCTGGATCTGACCACGGCGGGAGTTGAGGTCGCCGATCACGTCGCCCATGTACTCGTCGGGGACGATGACGCAGACCTTCATGATCGGCTCGAGCAGCGTCGGGCCGGCCTTCTGGCAGGCCTCCTTGAAGGCCATGGAGCCGGCGATCTTGAACGCCATTTCAGAGGAGTCGACCTCGTGATAAGAACCATCGTACAGCGTGACCTTGACATCGACGACCGGATAACCGGCGAGAACACCGGAGAGCATGGCGCCCTGAATACCGGCATCGATCGCGGGAACGTATTCCTTGGGGATCGCGCCGCCGACGAGGGCGTTGACAAACTCGTAACCCTTGCCGGACTCGTTGGGCTCGACATGGATCTTGACGTGACCGTACTGACCCTTACCACCGCTCTGACGGGCGTACTTGGTATCCTGATCGACAGCCTTGGTGATGGTCTCCTTGTAGGCGACCTGAGGAGCGCCGACATTCGCCTCGACCTTGTACTCACGGAGCAGGCGGTCGACAATGATCTCCAGATGGAGCTCACCCATACCGGCGATGATGGTCTGACCGGTCTCTTCATCAGCGTAGGTCTTGACGGTCGGGTCTTCCTCAGCCAGCTTCATCAGCGCGATGCCCATCTTCTCCTGACCGGCCTTGGTCTTGGGCTCGATGGCGACGCGGATCACGGGCTCGGGGAATTCCATGGACTCCAGAATGATCGGAGCCTTTTCATCGCAGAGCGTATCACCGGTGGTGGTGTTCTTGAGGCCGATGACGGCGCAGATGTCGCCGGCGTAGCAGCACTCGATATCCTCGCGGTGGTTGGCGTGCATCTGCAGGATGCGGCCGATGCGCTCTCTCTGATGCTTGGTGGAGTTGAGAACGGCGGTACCGGTATTCAGAATACCGGAGTACACGCGAACGAAGGACAGACGGCCGACGAACGGGTCGGTCGCGATCTTGAACGCAAGACCGGAGAACGGAGCGTTATCGTCCGCGTGACGGACATCTTCCTCACCGGTATCGGGGTTCACACCGTCGATCGCGGGGATATCCACGGGGGACGGCATGTAGTCGACGATCGCGTCCAGCAGCTTCTGAACGCCCTTGTTCTTGTAAGAGGTACCGCAGGTGACAGGAACCATCTTATTGTCGATGGTGGCCTGACGGATGGTCTTGCGGATGAGGTCCTGAGGAACGGGCTTCTCTTCGAGCGCCAGCTCCATGATCTCGTCGTTCAGGTCAGCGCAAGCGTCAATGAGCTTGGTGCGATACTCCTGAGCGAGCTCGAGCATGTCCTCGGGGATCTCCTCGACGCGCATGTCCTTGCCGAGCTCGTCGTAGTAGATATCAGCGTCCATCTCCACCAGGTCGATGATGCCCTTAAAGGTATCTTCAGAGCCGATCGGCAGCTGGATGGGGACAGCGTTGCACTTGAGACGGTCGTGGATCATGTGCAGAACGTTGTAGAAGTCCGCGCCCATGATATCCATCTTGTTGACGTAGATCATGCGGGGGACCTTGTAGTTATCGGCCTGACGCCACACAGTCTCAGACTGGGGCTCAACGCCGCCCTTGGCGCAGAGAACGGTCACAGAGCCGTCCAGAACGCGCAGGGAGCGCTCGACCTCAACGGTGAAGTCGACGTGGCCCGGGGTGTCGATGATGTTCAAGCGGGTCTGCGGGAACTGATTCTTGCTGCCCTTCCAGTAGCAGGTGGTGGCAGCGGAGGTGATGGTGATACCACGCTCCTGTTCCTGAGCCATCCAGTCCATCGTGGCGGTACCGTCGTGGGTCTCGCCGATCTTGTAGTTGACGCCGGTGTAGTACAGAATACGCTCGGTAGTCGTGGTCTTGCCAGCGTCGATATGGGCCATGATGCCGATATTTCTGGTGTTTTCCAGAGAGACTTTTCTTGCCATAATTCTCTCGTTCCTCCGTTACCAGCGGAAGTGGGCGAATGCCTTGTTGGATTCGGCCATCTTGTGGGTATCTTCGCGTTTCTTCACGGCGCTGCCGCTGTTGTTGGCAGCATCCATGATCTCGCCAGCCAGGCGCTCGGCCATGGTGCGCTCACCACGGGCGCGGGCATAGGCCGTCAGCCAACGCAGACCGAGGGTCTGACGACGGGCGGGACGGACCTCCATCGGCACCTGATAGGTGGCACCGCCGACGCGGCGGGACTTGGTCTCCAGGCTGGGCATGATATTCTCCATGGCCTGGTTGAAAACATCGAGAGGCTCGTTGCCGGTCTTGTCCTTGATCATGTCGAACGCGCTGTAGACGACCTTCTGGGCGACGCCCTTCTTGCCGTCGAGCATCACGCTGTTGACGAGCTTGGTCACCAGGACGCTGTTGTACATAGGATCGGGCAGAACTTCTCTCTTGGGAACATTACCTCTTCTGGGCACTTTGCTTCCCTCCTTCTTATAATTTAGAAATCATAGGTACTCGCGAATGGGGCTCTCCCCCATCGTGTTCCGGCCTGCCAAAGAGGTGAATGACACAAAAATATATATCAAACCTTTTCGGCAAAGCTCATTTCAAGGTCGCAGCCTTACTTCTGCTTCGGGCGCTTGGCGCCGTACTTGGAACGGGACTGCATACGGCCCTGCACGCCCTGAGCGTCCAGAGTGCCGCGGATGATGTGGTAACGCACACCAGGGAGGTCCTTCACACGGCCGCCGCGGATCATGACCACAGAGTGCTCCTGCAGGTTGTGGCCGACACCGGGGATATAGGCGGTGACCTCATAGCCGTTGGTCAGACGCACACGGGCGATCTTACGAAGCGCGGAGTTGGGCTTCTTGGGGGTCGCGGTTCTCACGGCGGTGCAGACGCCTCTCTTCTGGGGAGAAGGGAGATCGGTGGTCTTGGTCTTCAGAGTGTTCAGACCATACTGCAGGGCGGGAGAAGTGGACTTGTAGGTCACCTGCTCTCTGCCTTTGCGGACCAGCTGGTTAAAAGTAGGCATGGAATAGTTCTCCTTCCTGAAATGATGTGATATATATTTTTTACAGGATATCGGTAAAATATCCCGAAAAAACCTTAATTTCTCAGAACGGCGATCACCGCCGCACCAACGGCGATGCCCGCGCTGTGGCCAAGCTGTGCCATCGTGGCGCGATCGTCGATCTCGATGTTCTCTTCGCGTGCGAGCGCTTCGATCGGCGCAAGCACGGCTGGATCTGCATCGCAGGCGATATACAGCTTTTCCGCGCGGTGTTCCCGCAGTGCACGCATCGTCTGCTTGATGCCCGCTACCTTGCGGCAAGTGGACAGATCCGGCGTCACGGCAGGTCCCTCCTGACGGTATGACAAATTCCGTGGGACATACCCACGCAAGTTGAAATTATACCATGAGGCACACAAGCCGTCAAGCGTTTTTTATGGCTGTCTACACAAAATAATCGCTGAAACGACGGGCTTTTCCCGAATTTTTTTGTGCGTTCCGCGCCGGCGCGTCAAACTTTTGAAAAGAGGCTGTCAAACTCTCCCTTTTTCCTCCAAAATGGCAAAAAAGAGACGCGGAATTTTCCGCGTCTCTTTTTACCTATTCAATACGTGAGGTCTTAACTCACACTTCGACGGCATTCGTGATGATGCGCGGCTCGTGCGGCTCTTCCTCGGGCTTCTCAGGCTCGGGAACGATCTCCTCGGCAAACTCGCGGTAGGCGTTCAGGCCTGCACCGGCGGGGATGAGCTTACCGATGATGACGTTCTCCTTCAGACCAACAAGGTGGTCGACCTTACCCTTGATGGCGGCTTCAGTCAGGACCTTTGTGGTCTCCTGGAAGGACGCGGCGGACATCCAGCTGTCGGTCGCAAGAGAGGCCTTCGTGATACCCATGAGCAGCTGCGTGGCAATGGCTTCCTGCAGCGGCTCGCCGGTCTCGGCGTTGACCTCGCCCGCGGCATTGCGCGCGCGGATCTCCTCGTTGGCATCCTCATACTCAAGCAGATCGACCATGGAGCCGGAGAGCAGGTTCGTATCGCCGGACTCCTCGACGCGCACCTTGCGCATCATCTGGCGGACGATGACCTCGATATGCTTATCGTTGATGTCAACGCCCTGCTGACGGTAAACCTTCAAAACTTCCTGAATGAGGTAGTCATGAACGGCGGACGTGCCGCGGATACGCAGGATATCGTGCGGGGACAGCGCGCCGTCCTGCAGCTGCGTGCCCTTGGCGATGACGTCGCCGTCGTTCACGCGAAGGCCGGTGTGCGGCACCGAGTAGATGCGGCTGTCGCCGTCGTCCGCGGTGACGATGATGTTGAGCAGGCTGCCCTTGGTCGCCTCTTCGAAGCGGACCTTACCGCCGATCTCGGCGAGGGTCGCCATCTTCTTGGGACGGCGCGCCTCAAACAGTTCCTCGACTCGCGGAAGACCCTGGGTGATATCGCCGCCCGCAACGCCGCCGGTGTGGAAGGTTCGCATCGTCAGCTGCGTACCGGGCTCGCCGATGGACTGGGCCGCGATGATACCGACCGCCTCGCCGGGGCCGACGGGCTTGCTCGTGGCAAGGTTCATGCCGTAGCACTTCGCGCAAACGCCGCTGTGGGCCTTGCACGTAAGCACCGTGCGGATCTCGACGGAGTGGATATCGAACTTCTCCATGAGGTCGGCATCCTCGGGGGTCATCATGTGATCCTTGGAAATGAGGACCTCGTCCGTGCCGGGCTTCATCACGTCGTGGACCGGATAGCGGCCGTTGACGCGCTCGGAGAACTTTTCGATGACCTGGCCGTTCTCGCTGATCTCGCTGATCGTGATGCCGCGGGTCGCGCCGCAGTCGTCGGAGCGGATGATGACATCCTGGCAGACGTCGACCATTCGGCGGGTCAGGTAACCGGAGTCTGCCGTACGAAGAGCCGTATCGGCAAGGCCCTTACGGGCGCCTCGGGAGGAAGTGAAGTATTCAAGGACGGACAGACCTTCGCGGAAGTTTGCCTTGACCGGGATCTCGATCGTCTTACCGGCGGTGTTGGCCATCAGGCCGCGCATACCGGTCAGCTGACGGATCTGCTTCATCGAACCACGGGCGCCGGAGTCCGCCATCATGAAGATGGGGTTGTAGCGGTCCATGTTCTTCTGCAGGGCGTCGGTGACGTCCGCGGTGGTCTTTTCCCACTCCTTGACGACGGCGCGGTAGCGCTCGTCCTCGGTCATGAAGCCCATCTTGAACTGGTCTTCAATGTCGACGACGCGCTGCTCGGTCTCGGCAATGAGGGTGTACTTTGCCGGCGGAATGGTCATATCCGCAACGGAGATACTGATGGCCGCACGGGTGGAGAACTTGTAGCCCGTGGCCTTGATGTTATCGAGCACTTCGGCCGCGATGGTGAAGTTGTGCAGCTTGATCGTACGGTCGACGATCTTGCCGAGCAGCTTCTTGCCGCAGACCTCGGTGATCTCGTAGTCGAAGTAGTTTTCGGTCGGCTCGCCGTTTTCATCCACGCGCCTCACAAAGCCAAGGTCCTGCGGGATGTTGCGGTTGAAGATGATGCGGCCGATGGTAACGCGCACGACCTTGCTGCCCATGGTGCCGTCCGGCATCTGCTTGACCGTGCGGACAAGGATGGGCTGGTGGATACCGATGAGGTGGTCGTTGTAGGCGAGCATGGCCTCGTCCTCGTCGCGGTAAACGTGCAGATTCACGCTGGCCTTCTCTTCGTCGGTCAGCTCGTCGTAGCGCTTGCCGGCAAGGGCAAAGTCAATGTCCTGCGGCCAGAACTCGTCGTTATCCATCTGGGAAACGCCGTTTTCAAAGCGCTCGAACGTGAGGTAGTAGGAACCCAAAACCATATCCTGCGTCGGCACCGTGACAGGGCCGCCGTCCTGAGGACGCAGCAGGTTGTTGGCAGAGAGCATCAGGATACGGGCCTCGGCCTGCGCCTCGGCAGACAGGGGCACGTGAATAGCCATCTGGTCGCCGTCGAAGTCCGCGTTGAATGCCGTGCAGTTCAGCGGGTGGAGCTTGAGGGCGCGGCCCTCGACCAGCACCGGCTCGAACGCCTGAATACCGAGACGGTGGAGCGTCGGCGCGCGGTTGAGCATGACGGGGTGATCCTTGATGACGACGTCGAGCGCGTCCCAGACCTCGGTGCGGCCCTTATCGACCATCTTCTTGGCGGACTTGATGTTGTTGGCGGCGCCGTCCTCGACGAGCTTCTTCATAATGAAGGGGCGGAACAGCTCGAGTGCCATTTCCTTCGGCACACCGCACTGGTAGATCTTCAGCTCAGGGCCGACGCAAATAACGCTGCGGCCGGAGTAGTCGACACGCTTGCCGAGCAGGTTCTGACGGAAGCGGCCCTGCTTACCCTTGAGCATGTCGGAAAGGGACTTGAGTGCGCGGTTGTTCGCACCGGTAACGGCGCGGCCGCGGCGGCCGTTGTCGATCAGCGCGTCGACCGCTTCCTGCAGCATGCGCTTCTCGTTGCGCACGATGATGTCGGGCGCGTTGAGCTGAATGAGGCGCTTCAAGCGGTTGTTGCGGTTGATGACGCGGCGGTAGAGGTCGTTTAAGTCGGAGGTCGCGAAGCGGCCGCCGTCGAGCTGGACCATCGGGCGGATCTCGGGCGGGATGACGGGCAGCACGTCGATGATCATCCACTCGGGCTTGTTGCCGGAGATGCGGAACGCATCCACGACCTCAAGGCGCTTGACGATACGGGCCTTCTTCTGGCCGCTCGCGCTCTTGAGTTCGGCGTGGAGCTGCTCGGACAAGGATTCGAGGTCGATCTGCTGGAGGAGCTTCTTGACGGCCTCGGCGCCCATACCGGCGTCGAAATCGTCCTCATACTTCTCGCGCATATCGCGGTATTCCTTCTCCGAGAGGATCTGGTTGCGCATCAGCGGGGTCTCACCGGGATCGGTGACGATATAAGCGGCGAAATACAGCACCTTTTCCAGGATGCGGGGGCTGATGTCGAGCAGCAGGCCCATGCGGGAGGGAATACCCTTGAAATACCAGATGTGGGAAACGGGCGTGGCGAGCTCGATGTGGCCCATGCGCTCGCGGCGGACCTTGGCGCGCGTGACTTCCACGCCGCAGCGGTCGCAGATCTTGCCCTTGTAGCGGATCTTCTTATACTTGCCGCAGTGGCACTCCCAGTCCTTCGTGGGGCCAAAGATGCGCTCGCAGAACAGGCCGTCGCGCTCGGGCTTGAGGGTGCGGTAGTTGATGGTCTCGGGCTTTTTGACCTCGCCGTAAGACCATTCACGGATCATCTCCGGAGAAGCGATTCCGATTTTAATGGCGTCAAACGTTGCGTAACTCATTTTCTATATGCTCCTCCTTTTCTCAGTCTTCCTGATCGTCGCCGGCAAAGTCGGCGTTGACTTCATCATCAGCGACATATTCAAAGCCTGCGTCCTCGAGCTCGGCTTCATCGGCGAAGGGGTTGCTGCGGTGGCGCTCATCCTCGGCGTCCATGCGGGCGAGGTTGAACGTATCCATCGCGTCTTCGTCCTCCTTGAGCTCGATCTGGTTGCCGTCGCGGTCGAGGACCTGAACATCGAGGCACAGGGCCTGGAGTTCCTTGACAAGGACCTTGAACGACTCGGGCACGCCGGGCTGCGGGATGTTGTGGCCCTTGACGATGGACTCGTAGGTGCGCACACGGCCGGTCACGTCGTCGGACTTGACCGTCAGGATCTCCTGCAGGGTGTAAGCTGCGCCATAAGCCTCGAGGGCCCAAACTTCCATTTCGCCGAAGCGCTGGCCGCCGAACTGCGCCTTACCGCCGAGCGGCTGCTGCGTGACAAGGGAGTACGGGCCGGTGGAACGGGCGTGGATCTTATCGTCGACCAGGTGGTGCAGCTTGAGGAAGTACACGTAACCGACGGTGACCTTGTTGTCGAAGCGCTCGCCGGTGCGGCCGTCGTACAGCCAGCTCTTGCCCTCGGGGTCAAGACCGGCCTTGATGAGCTCCTCGCGGATATCCTCGTAGCTCGCGCCGTCGAAGATCGGGGTCGCGACCTTGTAGCCAAGGGTCTTGGCGGCGTAGCCCAGATGGACCTCGAGCACCTGACCGATGTTCATACGGGACGGAACGCCCAGGGGGTTCAGCACGATGTCGAGCGGCGTGCCGTCGGGCATGAAGGGCATATCCTCCTGCGGCAGGATGCGGGAGACAACGCCCTTGTTGCCGTGACGACCGGCCATCTTGTCGCCCGGCTGGATCTTGCGGCGCTGCGCGATATAAACGCGCACGACCATGTTCACGCCGGGGCCGAGCTCGTCGCCCGCCTCGCGGGAGAAGACCTTGGCGTCGACGACGATACCGCTCTCGCCGTGGGGCACCTTAAGGGAGGTGTCGCGCACTTCGCGTGCCTTTTCGCCGAAGATGGCGCGCAGCAGGCGCTCTTCCGCGGTCAGGTCGGTCTCGCCCTTGGGCGTGACCTTACCGACGAGGATGTCGCCGGCGTGGACCTCCGCGCCGATGCGGATGATGCCGCGCTCGTCCAGATCCTTCAGAGCATCCTCAGAGACGTTGGGGATGTCGCGGGTGATCTCTTCGGGTCCCAGCTTGGTGTCGCGGGACTC
>ENA-UEOY01000371-UEOY01000371.1-human-gut-metagenome-genome-assembly--contig:-NODE-371-length-20017-cov-4.935055_pt1 | contig 20017 bp, 16 predicted proteins | sample MGYA00242892_ERZ507900 | MGnify/ENA primary metagenome ERZ507900 (study PRJEB26167, sample SAMN06115427) | human gut metagenome | host: Homo sapiens | place: China:Henan | collected 2015-04-15 | study...
GAGTAACTTTTTCATAGATGTTACTCTCCTTTCATAAATTTCCATCTTCTCGCGGCCGAACACCCGCCGTCTCTCCCGCTTTCCCGTGGTTGCCGCCAAAATTTGGAAATCCTCAAATTGTTGCAGAAACAATATAAAATAATCAAAATTCAGCAGAATCAAGGAAAAATCGTTCAATCCAGTGGATATCGCATCCCCTTAGCGACGCGGAAAAAGCCCGATGCGCAATGGCTCGCGGGCGCGGCTGGTAGCGGTTTGGTAGCGGTCCAAAAATTTAAAATGCGGTTTTTCCTGTGATACCAACGGTTTGCAGAATCGCTACCATGGCAGCGCACCCGTTTCACTTAAAAAAAGACGGTGCAGCTGAGCTGCACCGTCTTCGGAAATTTATGATGGAATTTTCGGAATTTTACACGTTAAAGCGGAAGTAGATCATGTCGCCGTCCTTGACGACGTACTCCTTGCCCTCGCTGCGCAGCAATCCCTTTTCCTTTGCCGCCGCGACGCTGCCGCAGCGGATCATGTCGTCGAAATTGATCGTTTCGGCGCGGATGAAGCCGCGCTCGATGTCGGAGTGAATTTTGCCCGCGGCCTGCGGGGCCTTGGTGCCGTTTTTGATGGTCCAGGCGCGGCACTCGTCCTCGCCGTAGGTCAGGAACGAGATGAGGCCGAGCAGCGCGTAGGAGCACTTGATCAGGCGGTCGAGGCCGGACTCCTGAATGCCGAGCTCCTCGAGGAACATCGCGCGGTCCTCGCCGTCGAGCTCGGCGATGTCCTGCTCGAGCTTGGCGCAGATCGGCAGCACCTGCGCGCCCTCTTTGTCGGCGAGCTCCTTGACCGGCTGGAGATACTGGTTGCCGTCCTGATTCGCAAAGCCGTCCTCGTCCATGTTCGCGGCGTAGATGATGGGCTTGAGGCTCAAAAGATCGGCGGTCGCGATGAGCTCAGCGTCGTCGGACGAAACCTCGAACGTGCGCGCGCTCTTGCCCGCGTCGAGGTGCTTGGCCAGCGCGGAAAAGAGCTCGACCTCGTGCAGGAACTTCTTGTCGCCCTTGGCCATCTTCGTCGCCTTTTCGACGCGGCGGTTGACCATCTCAAGGTCTGCCATGATGAGCTCCAGGTCGATGGTCTCAATGTCGCCCAGGGGGTCGACGGGGACGTTCGTGCTCGCGTCAGCCACGACGTGCATGATATTTTCATCGTCGAAGCAGCGCACAACGTGCACGATGGCGTCCGTGCGGCGGATGTTCTCAAGGAACTTGTTGCCGAGACCCGCACCCTGGCTTGCGCCCTTGACAAGACCCGCGATGTCGACAAATTCGATGACGGCGGGGGTCTTCTTCTTGGGGTGGTACATCTCGGCGAGCTTATCGAGGCGCTCGTCGGGAACGGCCACCATGCCGACGTTCGGCTCGATGGTGCAGAAGGGATAGTTGGCGCTCTCCGCGCCCGCGTTGGTGATCGCGTTGAAGAGAGTGGACTTGCCGACATTCGGCAGTCCGACGATACCTAATTTCATTTGTACTCATTCTCCTTCGATTTTCCTTGATTTTCAAGGGGTTTCAGCGTTTGGTGCCTTGGCTGTTACACCATTTTTACACCATTTCCGCATTTGGCTTTATTGGATTTTATCAGACTACACCATTTTGCTGAAATTGCTTGATGGCATAATCCAGCGATTCGGCAGTCACATGAACATACCGATCCATTGTTGTTTTGATGCTGGCATGACCCAGCAGTTTTTGCAGCACCTTCGGCTGTACGCCGCATTCAATCGCTCTTGTGGCGTAGGTATGGCGTAAAGCGTGCATACAGAATTTTTCAATTCCTGCTTCGTCACATAGCTTGTAAAGGTGGGTATCATAGGAACTGTTCTTCGCCGGTTCCCCGGTACGCCAGTTGATAAAGACAAGATCACGCATGACCAGCCGGGAGATTGCCCCCGTTCGCCGGTCGATATATTCCAGTGTTTGCGAGAGCAGCGGAGATTCCTTTTGCCAAGGGCGCTTGTCCTTGATTTCTTTCAGAATTTCATAGGCCCGATCCGTCAACGGTATTGTACGGTAGCTGTGCTGCGTTTTCGGAGGACCCGCACGCCAATACTGTTCACCGTGTCGAAACTCCAATGTTTTGTTGACCGTGAGCGTGCGCTTTTCAAAGTCAATCGCGTCCCACGTCAACCCGATCATCTCGCCGGTACGCAAACCGGTTTCAAGGATCAGCGCGTATTGGTTGTAGTTGCGGGAGCGTTTCGCAACTTCAAGAAATCTGATTTGCTCATCCCGCGTTAAAAAGTGAATGTCGTCCGGCGCTCGGACCGGCTTTGTGTAGCGAACGCCGTCCATCGGATGCTTCTGGATCATGTCGTTCATCACGGCAGCCCGAAACATCTTTCCCATAGCAATATATGTCTGGCGGATCGTTGAACCGGCATACGATGCTTCCATTCGGTTGAAAACCATCTTGCAGTGCATCGGCTTGACATCTGTGAGCCGCATCTTACCAATCACGGGCTTTACATTGTACTCATACCGCTCCCGGTAATTTCTCTTTGTGTTCGGCGCTAAGTCTCCCACGATGTGGCTGATCCAGAACTCAAACCATTCTGTTACCGTCATATCCGGCGGAGCAAACACATCCTCATGACGGTCTGCATACTTTGCATCTTCCAGCCAGTTCCGGGCTTCCGGAAGTGAGGAAAAGCACTTGACCTGACGCTTTCCTTCGCTGCTTACAAATCTTGCGCTATATAAACCGTCCTTTCTCTGGCAGATACCCTTGCCGCATTCTTTGCCTCGTAAACTTTTACCCATTCGGAAGCTCCTTTCCCACTATGAGAAGAAGCCCCTATGCATTTTATAATTGTAGCACAAGGACTTTCTTTTCTCAATAGTGAACTTACCGTCAAATCATCAACTTATGGCTGATATATTGCTCGAACTCCCTGCGTTTGACCAGCTTTTTGGACCCAACATAGAGAACAAACGGGCAATTCGGACTGCGGAGCATACTGTCGATCTTGTTGATGCCGATGTTGCTGTATTCTGCCGCTTCTCTGGCGGTCAGCGTCATTTTGAGATGGATCGGCACTTGCAATTCCTCGACCATACTGTTACCACCTGTGTGTTACATTCCGGACTGTTGACTTAGAAACGTAGCATTTGGGGAAAGTAAGAGTTTGTCTGAGCTATCATCTCTTTCCATATCCAAGTCCAGCAGCCATTTGTCTGGGATCGTGATCAGATTGGGGCCTGTGTTGCAGATCCGTTTTACAACATCTGCCTGGCACGAAAACAATGCGCCTCTATCCAGCTCTGCCCGCATTTGCTTCCCCTTTTTCAAGGCATACGCCTCCGAAAGCAGCTCCAGACTGAACAGATACAGCGGAAGCATAGATGCTTTGCAAATGCCGTTTTGCTGCAAGTACCGCTGAAACTGATACAGCGCCATTTCATCCAGCGCGAGCTTCATCAGCCGCAGGCCCATCTCATCGACGGTGAAATAATGAAAGCTGCTGTTCTTGCTGAAACGGATCAGACGGCTACGCGGGTTTACCCCGTGAGCCATTTTTGCGTCCTTTTGTGGAAGAATGAAATTCTTCCTTCCGCCGCTCTCCATGGCCATGCAGAAATAGAGAAACCGGCTGCCGGTGCTGAGTGCGTGGAACTGCTTGGAGAGGAGCAGTGAGTTTCCAACCTGAATGAATCGTTTTTCTTTGTTATCCACCTTGGCGGATAAGGCCGGTACAATCGTAGGTCCGTGTTTTCGTTTGCTCAAATCAAACTTCTTCTTACGTGTGAGAATAGGGGGGTGGATGTCTCATCCCTTCGTAATAAATGCAGAAAGCCGGCCCTGTTTGACCACCCATTCAAGGCAGAAAAAATTACACTCAATGTAAACTTTCGTAAACACAGAATGGTCTGAATCTACATTAGGTCTACACTGAGTGTAATGCTTGTGAGTATGTTTACTTATTCCAACATTAAGCGTAGTGCGGCATCGAATGGGTATCTTCCGGTACACAGCCGAGAAAGGCGGCTCTTTTTACGAATCGGTCACGGAACACTTCTCCGGCAGGATCTGCGCCGCATGCTCAGCTGCCAATATCCAGCTCGTAGGTGCAGAGGTAGAACAGGAACGACGTCATCTGGTAGCGGCTGATGCGGGTGCCAGCGGATGCCAGCAGCTCGTCAAGGCTGCTGTCCCGGGTGGTAATGTCCTTTTCATCGCACCAGAGCATCGCTTTGGCTGCCTCTCTGTTGAGATCGGGGTTATCTCGAAGGAGCTGCCGGAGCTGCGCCTGATCCACGCCGGTATCGACGCCTGCCATGATCGCGTAGCGGCGGATCAGTACGCAGGCGGTCTGATAGTCTACCTTATCATCGTAGTCGGTGTTCGGGTCGTTCTGCCGGAGCAGTCTCGTCTGATAGGCCCAGCATACGGCATTATAGTAGGGATGCGCGGCATTGAATTCTTCGTCTTCACAGTCGGACGGCAGGGCGGTGTTGTCCGTTTCCGGCCGACCCGCGATGCGGTAGAGCACATCGACAAACTCACCCAGTCTTGCCGTGGCCTTGCCGCCGAAGGTGTCCGGCGCTTCCGGCTCCACATAGCCCTTGCGGTACATATAGAGAACGCTGGCCTGATTGAAAATGCTCTTGATGTCCGTGAATACCACCGTGTCCGCAAGGCTCCCGCCGCTGGACTCTTTGGCAAAGACGTGGGCGTAGTAATCGCTGTTGAGGATGTTGCCGGAGAGCTGGAACCTGCTGTCCACATAGAGCCGGTAGGCTTCCGCCAGCTTGCCGGAGACTGTGGTATTCTCGTCGGCGGGGATCACGGTTTCCGTACCGGCGTCATAGCGGAAGGTCTTCGTCAGAAAGGACTTATCCGACAGCACCGCTACATGGATGCCGCTGGAGAGTACATCGGTGCCCGCCAGCAGGCGGGAATCGTAGTCCACGCCGAAGAGATTCAGCAGTGTCGGCAAGATATCCGCCGTGGAGCAGTATTCATCCACCACGATGTTCTCTGAAAGGCCGGGAACATAGCAGATGAAGCTGTTGCGGTACTTCTCAAAGGTGGTGTCCAGCGTCTGCCCTGCCAGCTCGTTGTACTCGTCTTCGGTCAGGCCGTAGGGGTAGTGGTCGTTGGTCAGGACGATGCAGGTCTTGTCGGCAACGCCAGCTTCCTCCAGCCGCTGCATCAGGTACTCCAGTGCGTATTCCAGCTCCAGATTGCAGGCAATGTACGCCTTCACCGGCTCAGAATAGGGCAGATCTTTCACCGCGTCGCGGTTTTTGGCGCTCATGGCGTTGTCCCAGTTGTACTGGTAGTGACCGCTGAAGGTCATGTAATAGGCGTGGAAGGGTTCTCCGCTGTTGATGTAGTCGTCCACGGAGGCCTCCATCATCTCCAGATCGGAGGAGGGCCAGTCGATCTTCATGGCCAGACCAGAATCCGCCGCCTTGAACGTGTAGCCCATGTTGGCGTGGGTGATGTTCCGGTTGTAGAAATCCCCGATGTAGTCGTGATAGCCCCAGGCTTGATAGCCCATGCCCTTGAGCGCATTGCCCAGGCAGAACGGCAGATAGTTGGTACCCGCCACATTGAAGCTGGAATCCGTCTTCGTGCGGGACATATCCGGATAAAGCCCCATGCACATGGTGTATTCGCCGTTGGTGGTGACGGACTGGAACGTGCCGTAGTAATTTTCAAAGAGAATACCCGTATGGCTCAGCTTGTAGAGCGTCGGCGTCAGCTCCTCGCTGATAAACCACGGGCAGAAGCTCTCGGCGCAGATGGTGATGAGGTTATAGTCCTTAAGAAGTCCTGTGTAGTTGTTTTTGCGGGTGGGTGTTGCATTTGATAGATACTCGTCTGTGGCCTTGAGAATATCGCTGTCGGTACTGTCTGCAAGAGCCGTAAAATCGATGCTTTCGATCACGTTATAGGAGTTGCTGCTGTATGTCCGCGGAACATCGCTTATATTCAAGGACGACGGCGTGATCATAATGCTGCCGCTGCCGCTGAAGAGCATGTATCGAAGCTCCTGCGCCGTGGTGGCCAGCATACCGATTTTTTTATAACTGCTGTCGGTGGAGGTGTTCACATTGGTGAAGGTACGATAGACGGAAAAGGCGTTGTCCCGTCCAACATACATGAGTCCCGTGACCGTCAGCAGCAGTGCGAGGAGCACGGCAAAGGAGGCCATAGTCTGTTTCCAGCGCAGCCGCAGCTTCAGAGCCTGCGCCCTTCGCAGGGCAAGGCAGAGGATCACGACAATCAGCGGCAGCAGGAGGAGCAGGATCTTCAGCAGATTTTGGCGGATCCCATAGAGAAGCTGCGAGTTGAAATTGACGACCACATTTCCGCCCATGCCGATCTGGCTGACGGGCATGAAATCTCCGAAGATGCAGTGATAGACCAGCTGCACCTCGGCCAGCAGCACCTGTGCTGCGACCAGGAAAACCCCTGTGATCTGGCGCAGAACCTTTGGCAGGCTTGAGACTACCAGCGTGCAGAGTGCGCCACCCAGCAGGCCAAACAGGACAGGATATCCCGCGTACCGGTCCATCGAGCCGAATACGCACAGATGCAGGCACAGCTCCACATAAACGCCGGTCAGGCAGAACAGCAGGAGATTTTTGCGCCACGTATTCCAAAGGCCATGGCTCATGGGCACTGCCGCTTCAGCAGCAGTGCCAGAGCCTTGATTTGTATTTGTCATGGATACATCGGATGTTTTTTCTTTGAGCATATTAGTTCTCCCGTTGGGGCTTTTTTAAAAAGCTTTGTAGAATTTCAGCTGAATATGACAGATAGAGAGCTTATCTTAAAACAAATATTGAAAAAAGGCAACGGTTCCTGTAAAAAATTAGGAAAGATTTACAGGTCACGCGGAGAATTCTATGCACCAAAGTCTGTCAACCGCAGCTTTGCAGCCCGCCTCTGGGCTGCAAAGAAGGACTCTGCACCTGAAAATTTTACAAGATACATACAGACACATTGCAAAAGCTGTGCTATACTGTACGGAAAATTGAGAGTACCATTGTTTCAAGGAGGTGTGTGATGTGACGGAGACTGTGTTTCGCTTAAAGCGGCATTTGACTTCTTTTCAAATTATGATCCTCGGCTTTGCGGGCGTGATCCTGCTGGGGGCGCTGGTGCTGATGCTGCCTATCGCCACAGTACAGCGGGTCTGGACGCCGTTTCATGAGGCACTGTTTACCTCCACTTCCGCTGTCTGCGTGACGGGGCTGGTGGTGCAGGATACCGGCAGTTACTGGTCCGCCTTCGGTCAAACAGTCATATTGTTGCTGATCCAGATTGGCGGGCTGGGGGTGATCACCGGTGCGGTGACCTTCCTGATGCTCGCCGGGCGGAACATCACGCTCAAGGAGCGCAGCGCCATGCAGGACGCCATCTCCGCCCCTGCGGTGGGCGGCATCGTGCGCCTGACGAGATTTATCCTCAAGGGGACCTTTCTGGTCGAGCTGCTGGGCGCGCTGGCGCTGCTGCCAATCTTCTGCCGGGATTATGGACTGCGGGGCGTATGGATGTCCGTTTTCCATTCCGTTTCCGCTTTCTGTAATGCGGGCTTCGATATTCTGGGGCGGACGGATTCCTCCTACCCCTCGCTGACGGCCTATGCCGCAGACCCGCTGGTCAACATCGTTATCATGCTGCTGATCATCGTGGGCGGCATCGGCTTTCTAACGTGGGACGATGTCTGTACGCACGGTCTGCACCTGCGGCGTTACCGGATGCAGAGCAAGGTCATTCTGAGCGCGACGGCGCTTTTGATCACGATTCCGGCGGTTCTCTTTTATCTGACGGACTTTGCGGACCTCCCCGTGGGAGAGCGGATATTGGCCTCCCTTTTTCAGTCGGTCACGCCGCGGACGGCCGGCTATAACACAGTGGATCTGACGGAGATGACGGATGCCTCTCAGGCGGTCACCATTTTGCTGATGCTCACCGGCGGAGCACCCGGCTCCACGGCGGGCGGCATGAAGGTCACGACGCTGGCAGTTCTCATTGCCAACGCCATTGCCGCTTTCCGCAGGCGAGAGGATCCGCAGCTCTTCCACCGCAGATTGGAGACATCCACTGTCCGCAACGCCGCCGCCATTCTGCTGCTGTATCTGGGGCTGACCTTTGCGGGGGCGGCGGTCATCAGCACAGCGGAGGAGCTTCCCCTCGGTGCCTGTCTCTATGAAACAGCGTCCGCCGCCGGTACGGTGGGCCTGACGCTGGGGCTGACGCCGCAGCTGGGAGTCCTGTCGCAGAGCATTCTCATCCTGCTGATGTATTTCGGGCGCGTCGGCGGATTGACCTTGATCTACGCCGCTTTCTCCGGGCATGATCTGACTTACGCCCGCTATCCGCAGGAGAAAATTACCGTAGGCTGAAAGGAGCACACGATGAAAACGGTATTATTGATCGGACTGGGCCGCTTCGGGCGGCATCTTGCCATGCAGCTCAACGAGCTGGGCCATCAGGTGATGGCAGTGGACAAAGACGAGGAGCGCGTCAACGAGTGTATGCCCTTTGTCACCAACGCGCAGATCGGCGACAGCACCCGTGTGGACTTTCTGCGCTCGCTGGGCGTGAGCAATTACGATGTCTGCTATGTCACCATCAGCGGAAATTTTCAGAATTCGCTGGAGACGACGTCGCTGCTCAAGGAGCTGGGAGCAAACTATGTGGTATCCCGCGCCGAGCGGGATGTGCAGGCGAAATTTCTGCTGCGCAACGGCGCGGACGCGGTCGCCTACCCGGAAAAGCAGCTGGCGAAGTGGGCGGCCATCCGCTATACCTCCAACCATATTTTCAGCTACATTGAGCTGGACGAGCAGCACGCCATTATCGAGGTTGCCGTGCCGGAGGATTGGCAGGGCCGCAGCATCGGCGAGCTGGACATCCGCAGAAAATGCGGCGTCAATATCCTCGGCGTGAAGCGGAACGGCAAGACCGATGTGAACATCTCCCCGGAAACTGTGCTGGACGCTGATATGACGCTGCTGGTGCTGGGGGAAAACCAAGAACTTAAGAAGCACTTCCGGCTGTAAAGCAACATAGAGTCTTGCACGTATAAGGGCTTTACGCGCCGGAGAGGCATCTCAACAAAAGCGCGCAGGTTTGCGGAGGAGGATTCCGCGTTGCGCAAAAACAGCAAAAAATGAGGGAGGACGGCTCTGTCCTCCCTCATTTTTGCCCTACGCTTTCGCCCTTCTCCGTCAGCTGTTTTTCCAGTGCGGTCTGTCTGGCCAGGATGGCATTGACCTTGTCGTAAAGATCCTCGATCATGATCTCTGTCTTGAGGTTGACCTTATAATCGTTCTCTGCACGGCGGCGGTCCTTTTCCTCCTGCCGGTTCTGGCTCATCATGATGAGCGGTGCCTGAATGGCCGCCACGCAGGAGAGCACCAGATCGAGCAGGATGAAGGGGTACGGGTCGAACACCTTTGCCGCCAGGAGCGTGTTGACCAGCATCCACAAAATCAGTACGCCGGTGAAGGAAAAGATGAACGCCCAGCTGCCCGCAAATTTGGCAATGGCGTCCGCCGCCCGCTGACCAAGGGTGTATTTTTCCTGCTCACCCGCGGGATTTTCGGAAATTTTGCTGTCTGCCAGCAGGTTCAGCACTTCCTCGTCCGTCATATCGCGGCGGATGTCCTTGAGGACTTCTCTCAAAAGCTTACGGTTTTCTTTCATTGTGATATCATCCTTTTCTGTTTGCGAAAGTTTTGGCGTATTATCATGACGAAGGACCCGACGTATCTCGACCTGGCTCACTGCTCGGCCGTGCCGTGCCGCGAGTTCCTGTTCGGCACGGACACGATGGGGCGCGACATCTTCTCGATGATCTGGTACGGCGGGCGGCTGTCGCTGTTCATCGGCGTCGGCTCGACCGTCATTTCGACGCTGCTCGCGATCCTCTTCGGCACGGTCAGCGGACTTGCACCCAAATGGCTCGACGCACTGCTGATGCGCCTGACCGAAATTCTTCTCAGCGTGCCGAACCTGCTGCTTGTCATCTTCCTGCAGGCAGTCATCGGCACGCCGAGCGCGTGGAGCATCGCGCTCGTCATCGGACTCACAAGCTGGACGAGCATCGCCAAGGTCGTGCGTACCGAGGTCAGGCAGCTGCGCGTGAGCGAGTACGTCATCGCGGCGAAGTGCATGGGCGGCAGCTTTTTCCACATTCTGCAGTGTCACCTTGCGCCGAATTTCTTCTCGTCCGTCCTCTTCATGGTGGTGATGAATGTGCGAAGCGCCATCATCGCCGAATCGACGCTCAGCTTCATGGGCCTCGGCCTGCCCATCGAGGTCGTGACCTGGGGCAGCATGCTCTCGCTCGCGGAAAAGGCGCTGATGACCGACGCGTGGTGGATCCTGCTCATCCCCGGCGCATTTCTGGTCGTGACGCTCCTTTGCATCACAAACCTCGGCGACTACCTGCGCAGCCGCACGAGCAGAAAAGAAAGCAACCTGTAAATAGCAAAAAGAAGGCACAGCCGTTTGGCTGTGCCTTTCTTTCTATTTATGGAGTTTACTGCGCATTCAGGATGTGCATGAACTCTTCGCCCGTGATGGTCTCCTTCTCGTAGAGGTACTGCGCCAGCTCATCGAGCTTCGCGCGGTTCTCGGTGAGGATGTTCACAGCCTTTTCGTGCTGCGCTTTCACCAGCTCCACAACGCGCTGGTCGATCTTCGTCTGCGTCTCGGCAGAGCAAGCGAGCGATGCGTCGCCGCCGAGATACTGATTGTTGACCGTTTCAAGCGCGACCATGTCGAAGTCATCGCTCATGCCGTAGCGCGTGATCATCGCGCGGGCGAGCTTCGTCGCCTGCTCGATATCGTTCGACGCGCCGGTCGTGACGGATTGGAACACGACCTCCTCCGCGGCGCGGCCGCCGGTCAGCGTGGCGATCTTGTTCTCCATCTCGGTTTTGCTCATGAGATAATGGTTGCCCTCTTCAACCTGCATCGTGTAGCCCAGCGCGCCCGAGGTGCGCGGCACAATGGTGATCTTCTGCACGGGAGCGGAGTGCGTCTGCATCGCCGCCACGAGCGCGTGGCCGATCTCGTGGTAGGAGACGATCTTCTTCTCCTCGTCGGTCATGATGGCGTTCTTCTTCTGGTAGCCCGCGATGACGACCTCGATGCTTTCCTCAAGGTCTGCCTGCGTGGCAAAGCGGCGGCCGTCGCGCACGGCGCGCAGCGCCGCTTCGTTCACAATGTTGGCAAGCTCCGCGCCGGAAGCGCCGGAGGCCATGCGCGCGATCTTGTTGAAGTCGACGTCCTCGGCGACCTTGATCTTCTTGGCGTGGACCTGCAAAATGGCCTCGCGTCCCTTGAGGTCGGGCAGCTCGACCGGCACGCGGCGGTCGAAGCGGCCCGGGCGCGTGAGCGCGGGGTCGAGGGATTCGGGGCGGTTCGTGGCGGCGAGGATGATGACGCCGTTGTTGCCCTCAAAGCCGTCCATTTCGGTGAGCAGTTGGTTCAAGGTCTGCTCGCGCTCGTCGTTGCCGCCGTACTGGCCGCCGCTGCGCTTCTGGCCGATGGCGTCGATCTCGTCGATGAAGACGATGCAGGGGGCCTTTTCCTTGGCCTGCTTGAAGAGGTCGCGCACCTTGCTCGCGCCCATGCCGACGAACATTTCGACAAATTCAGAGCCCGACATCGAGAAGAACGGCACATTCGCCTCGCCGGCGACCGCCTTGGCGAGCATCGTTTTACCGGTTCCCGGAGGGCCGACGAGCAGGATGCCCTTGGGCATCGACGCGCCGATCTCCTGATATTTGCTGGGGTCGTGCAGGTAGTTGACGACCTCGGTGAGGTTCTCCTTGGCCTCATCCTCGCCCGCGACATCGTCAAACTTGATGCCCTCGGCGGACTTGACGTACACCTTGGCGTTGGACTTGCCCATGTTGAACATCATGGAGTTGCCTCCGCCGCCCATCTTCTCCATCATCTTGCGCGACATATACTGTCCCAGCGCGACAAAGATGATGATGGGCAGCACCCAGGCGAGAATGCTGACGAGCGTGGACGTCTGCTCGATCTCCTCACCCGTGGTGGAGACGCCCGCGTCCAGCAGGCGCTGCACCAAACCGTCGTCAGGCACCATCGCCGTCTTGTAGACGGTCTTTTCATCGCTGCTGGTGAAGAGAATGCGGTTGGACTGCTCCTGGATCTCGACCCGGCCGACCTCGCCCTGCTCTGTCATGGTGACGAAAGTGTTGTAGTCGACGTCCTTGATCTGGTGCTCAGAGATCCACGGCATGGCGATGAAGTTGAAGAGCATCACAAGCAGCATCACCACAAAGTAGTAGTACAGCAGCGGCTTTTTCGGGGACTTGACTTCGTTCATGAAAATGCGTTCCTCCGATCATTGAAATTTCCGGCAGGAAATGCATACAAACGGGAAAAACTGAACGTAGCAAAAAGCCGGAGTTTTTGCTACGCTGAAAGAAGAGACGGGCGGTCGAAACCGCCCGGAACTTAGATTAGTTTGGAGTATAACACGGGAAAATATCCCTGTCCAGTACCCAAGATAAGAGTTTACAGTTTGGCTACAAGGAGGTCACAGTTATGAAAAAAGCGACAAAGGCGGCTATATTCGTCACGGCTGCGGCGGCACTCTACGGCGCGGCGGCCTACGGCGTGACGAGAACGCTGATGGACGTCGCGATGAAGCGCGAAGCGCCCAAGGCACTCAAAAATAAGGGCAGCGCCCAGCTCACGGGCGAAAAGCGCGACGAGCCCTACCGTGAGGCGCAGCGCGCCGCCGCGAAAAATCTTGCGTCTTCGGAAACGGAGACAGTGCTGCTCGAAAACCGCGAGGGCTTGACGCTCGTGGGCCATCTCCGTGAATGCGAAAAGGCCAAGCGTCTTGTGATCGCGTTTCACGGCTGGCGCTCAGCGTGGTACCGCGATTTCGGCCTGCTCGCGGACTTTTTAAGCCGCGAGCAGTGCAGCGTGCTCTATGTGGAGCAGCGCGCGCAGAACGAGAGCGAGGGCGACTACATCGGCTTCGGCCTGACCGAGCGCTACGACTGCGTCGACTGGGCAAACTGGGCAGCCGAACGCTTCCCCGGCCTGCCCGTTTACCTTATGGGCGTGTCGCTCGGCGGGGCGACGGTGCTCATGGCCGCAGGCGATATTCTCCCCGCCGCGGTGCACGGCGTGATCGCCGACTCGGCCTACACCTCGCCGCGTGCGATCTGGCAGCACGTGATGGGGAAGAACCTGCATCTTCCTGTCCGCGCAGCAACCGTCATCGCCGATCTTCTGTGCCAGAAGAGACTGAACGCCTCGTCCGGCAGCTACTCCACCGTCGAGGCGCTCAAAAATACCGATGTTCCGATTTTACTGATCCACGGCGAGGACGACCACTTCGTCCCGCTCAAAATGGCGTTTGAAAACCGCGACGCCTGCGCCGCGCCCTGCAAGCTGCTCGTCGTGCCCGGCGCGGACCACGCGATGAGCTACTATATGGGCCGCGGCGCGTACGAGGCCGCCGTGCGCGCCTTCTGGGAGCATTTTGACAAGTGAGGGAATCCCTCACTTGTCCGCTTCTTCCGTTTCAAGGCTTGCAAAGCGCTTGGACGGGCGGTAGATCAGCACGGCGCAGAGGATCAGCACCGCCGTCACGCCAAGGCTGATGGGATAGACCCACATGACGGTCTGGAACGTCATGCTCGTCGGGAAGACGAACTTGACCCACGCGATGCGGATACCGCACACGCCGAGCATCGTCAAAAGTGCGGGCGCGAGCGAAATGCCGAAGCCGCGCAGATACCCGGAGAGTATTTCGTAGATCAGGCAGAAAACATACGCCGGCAGGATCGTCGCAAGGCGAATATAGCCGATGGCAATGACCTCGGGATCGCTGTTGAAAATGGCGAGCAGTGACCTTGCGCTCAGCAGCAGGACAACGACCGAGACAAATGTCGCGATGGCTCCCTCCAAAAAGCTGAGCTGCATCGTCTTCTTGCAGCGCTTGATCTGCCCTGCGCCGTAGTTCTGGCCGACAAAGGTCGTGCAGGCCTGCGAAAACGAGTTGAGCACGTCGTAGGCGAGAATTTCCACATTGAACGCCGCGCTCGACGCCGCGATCGCCACCGTGCCGAGGGTGTTGATGGCCGACTGGATGACGATGTTGGCGAACGAGAACACCGCGCTCTGCACGCCCGCGGGAAGGCCGATGCTCAAAATGCGCTTCAAGCTCGCGCCGTCGATGCGCAGCGCTTTGCGCTCCACGCGCACGCATTTATCCGTGCGCGTCAGGCGGACGTAGAGCAGTGCCGCGCTCACGGCGTTGGCCGCCACCGTGGCGATGGCGACGCCGTTGACCGTCATATGCAGCACAATGACGAAAAAGAGGTTCAGCAGCACGTTCAGCACACCGGAGATCGCGAGCGCCGCGAGCGGCACCTTTGTGTCGCCGATGCTGCGGAAGATCGCGGCCTCAAAGTTGTAGAGCAATATCACCGGCATGCCGAGAAGATAAATGCGCAGATACAAAAGCGCATACGGGAACACGTCCTCCGGCACATTGAGAATACTCAAAAGCGGCGAGGCGATGAGCTGACCAAGCAGCGCGACCGCCGCGCCGCCGCACACAGCGAACACAATGGCCGTGTGCACCGCGCGCTTGACGGCATTGTCGTCGCGGCAGCCGATGGCGTTCGCGATGACGACGTTCGCGCCGAGCGCGATGCCGATGAAAAGGTTGACGATGAGGCCGATGATCGGGCCGTTTGCGCCCACCGCCGCGACGGCGACTGTGCGCGCATCGCCAGTGAAGTTGCCAACGATGGCAACGTCCGAGGCGTGGAAGAGCTGCTCCAAGATCGCCGTGGCCGCGACCGGCAGGGCAAAGAGCGGCAGCTTATTCCAGATGGAGCCGTGCAGCATGTCGATCTCATGCTTTTTGACTGTAGTTCCCATGATCTCTCTCATTTCTTTCTGTTTTCCGCTTGACCGAGCATCAGTATAGTGCCGCCGCGGCAAAATGGCAAATGTTTTTTGCGTGACCGCCCTGTCAGCATTGACAGGACGGTCGTTTCGCTGTAATATAAGGCCCGCTGACGGCAAATTTCCCAAAAATATGAGGATTTTTTATGGATTATTACCTTTTGACCGATCTGGCCGCGCGCGTCGGCTATCATCTGGCGCTCAGCGGGGCGGAGACGTTCCGCGTCGAAGAGACGATACGCCGCATCATCGGCGCCTACGGCATTGAATGCGAGGCTTTTTCCATCCCCAACTGCGTGATGGTCAGCCTTGAGGCGGCCAACGGCAAGCCTTTGATGGTGATGAAACGCGTCGACTTTCACGGCAATGACCTCGAGTCGGTGGAAAAGCTCAACGCGCTCTCGCGCCGCATCTGCGCCGAAACGCCTGACCCGAGCGTCGCCGCGCAGTGGCTCGACGAAACGCTCAAGGGGCGGCGGCACTACTCGGTGCCCGTTTATTACCTGGGCAATTTCTGCGCCGCGGCGGGCTTTTGCCCGGTGTTTGGCGGCACGCTGCGCGACAGCCTGTTCGCGGGCCTTCTTGGCCTCATCATCGGCTTTGTCTCGCGCCAGATGGACAGGCGCGAGACGAACCCGTTTTTCAGCACCATCGTCGAGGCGTTCGCCATGGCGGTGCCGGCGTATCTCGCCGCGGGCTTCCATCTGGTCGACTATATCGACTTTGTCATCATCGGCACCTTAATGATCTTGGTTCCCGGACTTCTCATCACGACCTCCATGCGCGACATCATTTACGGCGATACGAACTCCGGCATCAACCGCATCGTGCAGGTGCTTCTCTCGGCGTTCGCCATCGCGCTCGGCACGGCGGCGGCATGGCGCGTCACGTCTGGCGTATACGGGCTGACGGTCGCGTCCGGCTCAGCGAGCTATCCCGCCTGGGCACAGGCCGTGATGATCTTCGTCGCCTGTACGGGCTTTTTCATCCTCTTCAATGTGCACGACTGGGGCAGCATTCTCTGCGCGCTCGGCGGCGTGTTCACATGGATGACGTACCTGCTCTGCCGTGATCTGGGCATGAGCATTTACAGCATGAATTTCTTCGCCGCCGTCGTCTCGGCGCTGTATTCTGAGCTTATGGCGCGCTCGCGCAAATACCCCGTCACGTCGTACCTCGTCATCTCGCTCCTGCCGCTGGTGCCGGGCGCGGGCATTTACTACACGATGAGCCTCGGCCTGGGCGGCGATGTGCAGGCCGCGGTGCACAAAGGACTTGAGACCGCGGGCGTCGCGGGCAGCATCGCCGTGGCGATCCTGCTGGTGTCCACGATCTTCCGCCTCGTCACCGCGCAGAACGGGAAAAGCAGAAAGTAGTGTTCGAAAAGTAAAAACTGCCGCCCAAACGGGCGGCAGTTTTTTATTGCAGTGCGTCAATGTAAGCGTTCAGCGCGGCAAAATCGCCGCGGGGATAGGCGTTCAGGTCGCGGTTTTTCGCGTTGATGAGACAGTCGGTCAAAAGAAAGACATCCATCCCGACCTCGCGTGCAGCCATGTCCTCGGTCGCGTCGTTGCCGACCATCAGGCACTCCTCCGGCTTGACGCCGAGCGTGCGCGCGACCTCGAGGTAGTAGGCAGGATTCGGCTTGCAGAAGGTCGAGTCCTCGTAGGTCGTGTAAATTTCAAAATCCTCCGGCACAAGGCCCGTCCAGCGGATGCGGTTCTCCGTCGCCATGTGGGGAAAGATCGGATTCGTCGCCAGCGCAACGCGGTAGCCGCACTCTTTGAGCTTATGGACCGTCTCCGCCGACGCGGGATTAAAGCCGCAGATGTCGCGCGCGGCGTTGAACTCATTGGCGTAGAAATCCTCGAAAAGGCCCTGGTCGCTTTGGCACTTTTCCTCGCCGTAGATCGCCGCGAACTTCTTCCAGAAGGCCTGCTCGTTCGTGCAGCTGCCGTCGTTTTTGACCATGGCCGCCGTGCCCGCCCAAATGGCGTCGACGAGGGATTTGGGCTCGTAGCCGTAGGGCGCGAGCTTTTTGGCGAGGAACTTAAAGTATCCGGTCGTGAACGCCTCCTGATCCATCGGCAGCAGCGTTCCGTCCAGGTCGAATAAAATGGTCGTGATGTTCAATGCGAGTCTCCTTAGGGGTAAATTACGGCAGCAGCGTTCCGCTGCGCAGGTCGATCTTGAGCGTGACGGTCGCCTGACCGGCACTGTCCGTCCGGCGGGCGGAGAGCGTCAGCACACCGCCGCTGAGCATGGGCGCGTTCTCGCTGTCCTGACAGTCAAAGTAGTATTCGCCGTCAGAAAAGAGCTCTTGTGCCTTGATCGTCACCGCCGCCCCGCCGCTTCTGCGGTAGACGAAGGTCGCACCGGCCAGATTGGAATAGGGAACGCCCGCGTACTCAGACTTGTCCGCGCCGTAAAAATACGTCTTCTGCACCAGCGCGGCAGACGGCGCGGAGCTTGCAAGCAGCGCGTCCTCGAGCTCGGGCCGGAACTGCTCGGCCGAACGGATGCTCAGGCCGCTTTTGGCGTCAAAGTGATACTCCCAGCCAAACTCCTCCACGGCAAAGCGCCACGTGAGCGGGAAATAGGTCACGCCGCGGAAGTTAAGCAGCGGGTACGGCTCGGCGGAATTGTCGAGGCATTTGCCCTTGTCCACCGTGTTGACGGCGATCTGATAGTCAGCGACGGTCGCCTTGGCGGTCACGGTATTTTTACTGGTCGCAGGCGTGTCGGTCCACGTGTCCTCGCTCGCGTCGCTGTAGCCGACAAACAGCGTGCCCTTGGGCTCGGTCTGATACCAGTTGCTCTTGAGGTGCAGGAAGCGCGAGGCGTGGTAGGTCATGGGGAAATACGTAATATCGCGGTAGACGATCAGCGGATATTCGCTGTGCGCGCTGTCGATCTTGGTATCGTTGAGCGTAACGGCAAACGTCGGGAGCGTGACAGTGACGGTTTTGCCCTTGTCCGCCGCCAGCGCGGAGCTCTGCAGCAGCAAAAGCAAGGCGAGCATAAGAGTCAAAAACTTGCAGCGTTTCATACGGCATTCCTCCTGAGTATTGATAAGAGAATTTTACCATGATTTTCAGAGCGCGTCAATTCGTACGGCCCCGGGAAAGAGCAAATGAAAAGAGACAGCTCAAAAGCTGTCTCTCTTTTTTGGTGCCTCGTCGGGGATTCGAACCCCGGACACCCTGCTTAAAAGGCAGGTGCTCTGCCAACTGAGCTAACGAAGCATATTCTATTCCAAACCACCGAAGCGGTAAAAATCTGGCAGGGATGGCTGGACTCGAACCAGCGAATGAGGGAGTCAAAGTCCCTTGCCTTACCGCTTGGCTACACCCCTATTGGGAAGAGAGGGCTGGGGCCAAATCCCATCCCTCTCTTTTTGTGGGGTGGGTAAAGGGACTCGAACCCTCGACACCCGGAACCACAATCCGGTGCTCTAACCAACTGAGCTACACCCACCACATATTCTGTATCCGTGCGATATTTGCTGCTTTGCTGAGGGGCGCCTTGTAAATGGTACGCCAGGAGGGATTCGAACCCCCGGCCTACTGCTTAGAAGGCAGTTGCTCTATCCAACTGAGCTACTGGCGCAAATTGAATGGAGCAGGTGACGGGAATCGAACCCGCATCCCCAGCTTGGAAGGCTGGTGCCCTAGCCATTGTGCTACACCTGCATGCGCCCTCCGCAAAAATCGTCAGCTCTGTTATAATAGCATCAGTGTCCCGTTTTGTCAACGTTTTTTCAGAATTTTTCTGCGCTTTTTTATGTTATCTGAGTAGAGCGTGCAAAAGCCTTGCACCGTCAGCACTTTCCGGCCGCGCGAACGCGCCGCACAGCCGCTCGGGATGCCACTGCACGGCAAAGACGGGGAGCGTCCTGTGGCCGACGGCCTCGACCGTGCCGTCCTCCGCGCAGGCGAAGACCTGAAGCCCCGTCCCCAGCCGCCAGATGGCCTGATGGTGTGCACTGTTGACCGTGCAGCGCGTGCCGTACAGCTCGCGCAGAAGGCCCGGCGCGGTGTTGATGGCATGCAGCCGGTCAACGCCGTCAATTTGACTGTGGCCCTCGATGTGCTGACGCAGCGTGCCGCCAAAATAGACGTTGAGGACTTGCAGCCCGCGGCAGATGCCGATGACAGGCTTTCCCGCGCACAGGAAGTTGTCAATCAGCGTGAGCTCACGCGCGTCGCGTGCTTCGTCGAGATCTTCCGAGCCGTTCAGCGCTTGACCGTAAAAGTGCGGGTGCATGTCGCCCCCGCCGGACAGCAGCAAAACGTCCGCGTTCTCCGGCGTTTCGGCGAGCGGCGCACCGACCAGCGCGAGCGCATTTTCGTAATTTTTCAGGCGTACCGATAAATAGACAGTCTTCATACGCACAGAATATGCCCCGAATGCGAAAAAAGACCTTGCAAGACGCAAAAAGTTATGGCATAATAGTTTGGCTGATAACAGCGAACTGAATACGCAGCGGTATCGAAGTGGTCATAACGGGTCCGCACTCGAAATCGAGTCGGTCACTTTCCGGGGTGACCCCGCAAACCCTTGATACTTCAGGCTTCTTTCGCTTTTCTACACTTTTTCAAAACTGAATATCTACGGTTTTTCTACGCTTTGTCTACGATTTCTACACTTGGTTCTCAATCAGCCGGAAACCCGCAAAGCCTTGAAAATACAGCATGGAGATGTATCGAAGTGGTCGTAACGAGGCTGACTCGAAATCAGTTGACGGGTCAAACCGTCCGGGGGTTCGAATCCCTCCATCTCCGCCAGAGCCTGCAGTGGTGATTCCACTGCAGGTTTTTATTTATGCCAGCTGTTTCTCTTTTTCGGGGCGGTTGAACATCCCGTTCATGGCGTTTGCCGAAGCCTCCTGTGCCGAGTAGTCGAGATGTGCATAGATGTCTGCCGTGGTGGAGAAGGTACTGTGCCCCAGCCAGATTTGGATCTGCTTCATGGAGATACCGTTGCTGAGAAGCAGGCTGGCGCAGGTGTGACGAAGATCATGGAA
>ENA-UEOY01000375-UEOY01000375.1-human-gut-metagenome-genome-assembly--contig:-NODE-375-length-19819-cov-2.778138_pt1 | contig 19819 bp, 18 predicted proteins | sample MGYA00242892_ERZ507900 | MGnify/ENA primary metagenome ERZ507900 (study PRJEB26167, sample SAMN06115427) | human gut metagenome | host: Homo sapiens | place: China:Henan | collected 2015-04-15 | study...
GGCAATGTTCATGGCCTTCTGCGCGGCTTCGATCAGCAATGTGCCGCTGCCGCAGAAGGGGTCCTCCACCAGGCTGTCGCGGCGCACACGGCCAAGGTCGGCGATGGTAGCCGCCAGCGTCTCGCGCAGGGGGGCTTCCATGGCGTTGCGGCGGTAACCGCGCTTGTGCAGACCCTCGCCGGTGGTGTCCAGCATGATCTCGCACACATTTTTGCGCAGCATAAAGCGTACCTTGTACTCCACGCCGCTCTCGGGCAGCACGGTGGTGCGGTGGCCCTTCATCAGGCGCTTGACCACCGCCTTTTTAATGACGCTCTGGCAGGCGGGGATACTGGTCAGCTGACTGTTCAGGGAAGAGCCGGTGACCGGGAAAGCAGCGTCCGCAGGCAGAAACTCCTCCCACGGGATGGAATACACGCCATCGAACAGCTCGTCGAAGGTGGTGGCCTTGTAGCGTGCCAGCAGCAGCATCACGCGCTCCACGGTGCGTAGGTTGAGGTTTGCGGCGGCGATCATCTCAGCCCCACCGCAGAAGCTCAGACGGCCATCCTCCACCCGGATGTTCTCTGCGCCGATGCGGGTCAGCTCAAATTTAGCGGTGGATTCGCACCCAAAAAAGCAGGGGGCGATCAGTTCAAATTTTGCGGGCATGGTAGTTCCTTTCTGTTCTGTACCGAAAAAACAGACCTGTCCGACCGGGGACAGGCCTGCCTGTGTTCCTTGTGATCCCAGCTGATGCAATGGCTCAGCGGCCACGGCGGCTGCGGGGGGCATAACCGCCGCCCCGGCGGTTGTTGGTCTCATGGTCGAGGTCGGCCATCTTCTCTTCGCTCTGGCTCTTGAAGCGGCTCATCATGTCCTCAAAGCTCAGGTTGTCGCTCTTGGCCGGGGCCTTGGGCTGCCAGACGCGGGGCGCTGCGTCCCGTGCCGGGCCGCGTCCGCCCTGGGGACGGCCGCCCTGACCGTTGCGGCGGAAGCCGCCTTCCCGCGGGCCGTTGTTGTTGTTGGGGCGGGGGCCGCGGCCCTCACGCGGAGCGCGGGGTGCCGGCGGCAGCAGCCGCTTGATGGACAGCGCGATCTTGCCGTCCGGTGCCACATTGATGACCTGCACCTTCACGGTGTCGCCGTCATGCAGCACGGCTGCAATGTCCTGCACATACTCGTTGGACACCTCAGAAATGTGGACCATGCCCACGCGGCCCTACGGCAGCGCAACGAATGCGCCAAACGGTTTTACGCCGGTGACACGGCCTTCAAAAATATTCCCTACCTCAATCGCCAAAACTCAATACTCCTTGCTTTCCAAATACTCTCGACCTGCCGCGCGGTCAGTTACCGGTCACATCCACAAAGATGCGCTCGTTGGCCGCCGCATAATTGTAAGAGTCCCGCGCGACCCACTCGGTCACGTCGTCCGAGTCGCCGCTGAGGATGCGCTGCATCTCCTCGTTCTGGGTCTTCTGCTGGTCGATCTGCTCCTGCAGGGTGTCCAGCTCCGCTTTCTTGGAGCTGAGCGCCACCTGATTTGCGATGTACGCCGCCAGCATACTCAGCAAAAGCAGAAGGAAGAGCAGTTTCAGCACAGCGCCCACGACGGACGCCTTTCTCTTCCGCTTTTTCCGGCTCGGATTTGCCATAACACAGTGCCTCCCGTTTTCGGACAGCAGGCCCGATGCGCCTGTACTCTCACTTTGATACGTTTGAATTATACAACATACGCCGTGGTGTTGGCAAGCTCTTTTTCTGTTTTTTTGCAAGTCTTTTTTCGTTCCGCCGTACTTTGGCGGCGGCGCGGGCGGCTTTCCACGGGGCGATGCACCGGGCGGCGAGCCGCACCGGCCCCAGCAGCAGTTTCCCCGCAAAGGCTTCGGCAGCGGCGAACAGAGGCCGCAGCGCTGCCTGCACCGCCCCGGCGGCGCAGAACGCCGCCAGCGCCATATAGCCCCGCAGCTGCCCGGCCTGACTCTGGGAGACGGCATAGCTCTGCAAAGCCATCAGCACGGCTCCCACAAAAAGCATATCCGGCAGGAACGCGGCCCTGCCCCGGGTGGGCAGAACGGCCCGCACCGCGCCCAGCACACCACCCAGCACCGCGCAGGCCGCCATCTCCTGTCCCACCGCCCCGGGCGAAAGCGCCGGGCCCATCACCGGACGAGACGGCGCAGAAAGCCGCCCGGCGTATGCTCTGCGGTGTATTCCAGCGTGTCCACCCGGCCTGTAAGCTTGACTTCGCCTTTGTCGAGGTCGAGGCTGGTGACGCTCAGCTCGGCCCCGGTGAGTTCCAGCGTCCCTTTTGAGGTGAGCAGTGCCGCCCCCTCGGCATCACAGCGGATGACCCGCCGCACACCGGTGACGGTCAGCTTGTTCCGCCCCTCCAGGATGAGGTCGTGCGGCAGAACCTGCTCCGGCTTTGCGTCCTGTTGTTTCATGACATTCCCCTCCCCTTTTCTGCCATCTTATGCAGGGCGGGGCGGGGTCATACCGGATTTACTCGGCTTTCGGGGCGTCGTGGGCGGCTGCCAGCACGTTGTCCTGCTCGATGATCTCGTACATCTCGCGGGCCACGTCCTTGGTGCGGGGCTCCACGTCGGAGAGGACCTTCACCTTGATGGGCCGGTTGCCGAAGGTGACCTCGATGATGTCGCCGGCCTTGACGGCCTGACTGGCCTTGGCGGTCTTGCCGTTGATGAGGATGCGGCCCGCGTCGGCCACCTCATTTGCTACCGTGCGGCGCTTGATGAGCCGCGAAACTTTCAGATATTTGTCTAAACGCATTTCTAAACTCCTTGTATCAACCTCTCAGTCTCGCTGTCGCTCGACAGCTCCCCTAGTAGGGGAGCCTCTGGCGAAGAGGCAAAGCTTTACGATATGCCAAAGCCTCCCCTATTAGGGGAGGTGGCACGCCGTAGGCGTGACGGAGAGGTTGTTCCTCTATTAAAAAAGCCGCCGGGCCTAAAGGTTCCGGCGGCGATGGGTTTTCTCTTACAGGGTGTCCTTCAGAGCCTTGCCCGGCTTGAACACGATGCTCTTGGAAGCAGCGATGGTGATGGGCTCGCGGGTGCGGGGGTTGATGCCCTGACGCTCAGCGCGCTCACGCACCTCGAAGGTGCCGAAGCCGGAGATGGAGATCTTCTCACCCTCGGCCATAGCCTTGCCCAGTGCCTCGAATGCAGCGTTGACAGCCATCTCGGCGCTCTTCTTGCTCATCTCAGTGTTTGCCGCAACCTGTGCGATCAGATCGGTCTTGGTCATAATAAAAGCCTCCACAATATTCTCAACATTTTCTATTCGAGCAGACGGTCTGACCGTCTGGTACCCGTTTACGTTTCGTCCGCTTCCAGCCTCTGGGTGAAGCGCTTTGCCGCAAAGGTCAGTGCCTCTTCGGCGTCCACACCGGCCAGACGCATGGCATCGGCGGTAGCCAGCAGCAGCTCACCGGCGTTCTCTGCCGTCTGCTGTGCGTCCCACGCGGCCTTGGCGCTGTCCAGAGTCCTGGCCGCACCGGCGGCATCCTCCGGCCCGCAGCCGAACCGTGCGGCCCGCTTCTGGAGCTTCTGGGCGCGCATCAGGGCGGGCAGGGTGGCCGGGACGGTGTCCAGCTCATCGGCCAGAGTCGTGCGGCCCTTTTCCTTATTTTTGAGCGCATCCCAGCTGTTTATACCAGCATTTTCCGCCGCAGAGGAAGCAAAGATGTTCGGGTGGCGGAAGACCAGTTTCTCGCACACCTCGCGGCAGACCTTTTCCATGTCGAAACGGCCCCGCTCCTCCTCGATGACGGTGTGGAACACCACCTGCATCAGGACGTCGCCCAGCTCTTCCTGCATCATGACAGGGTCGTCGGCGTCGATGGCTTCCAGCGCCTCGCACGTTTCTTCCAGAAAGTTTTTCCGGATGGAAGCGTGGGTCTGGACTTTGTCCCACGGACAACCGTTCTCCCCGTCTCTCAGGATGTGGATGATCTCCACGAGGTCTTCCGCCGTATAGTGTTCCCTCGGCGTCCAGTCCTGCATGGGGCATCTCCTTTCCGCATTCCGAAAACATCTGCGAACAGATTCAAATTGTACCGCAGAATCTGCCGAAATGCAAGGGTACAAGCGCATTTTCCGGCTTTTTGCGGCAAAATTTTCATTTCATTCACAACAAAAGGCGGCATCCCCCGGGGGACACCGCCCTGCGTGGGCTTTTTCGCTTACAGCTGTGCGCCGCACTTGTTGCAGAACAGCGCGTCGTCCGAGACGGGCGCGCCGCACTGGGGGCAGGTCTTGGCCTCGTTGTCCTCGGGCTTTTCCTCGGCGGGCTCTGCGGCTGCGTCAGTCGTCACGTCGGCGGCGGCCTCTTCCGTATCCTCGAAAGTCGTCTCAATGACGGTATCCGGCTCGAGAGAGGCTTTCAGGTCGGAGAGCTCCTGCTCGATGTTGGCGATCATCTCGATGTATTTGTCCACAAGGGGCTGGTTCTCCTCGTTGCCCTTGGCCAGACTATACACCAGAGCGCCCAGCTGGCGCTGCGCCTTGTACAGCTTGCTCTGCGCGTTCACGATCTTTGCCTGGGTGCGGCCCTTTTCGGCCAGGTCCAGCGCGGCATTCTTGCCTTTCTCGGCATACTCGAGGCCCATTTCCTTGATCTTATTGAAGTCCATAAAAGACACCTCACTTGTCTATGCCCGGGGTGGGCAGCACTCCTCTGCGTTTTCTGCTCAGGCTGTCCCTGTGCCGCCGGAGATTATTTTCATTATAGCGCACTCCCGGGGGGAATGCAACGAATCCCACCCAAGTTTTACAGAATCGTGCGGATTTGGAAACAGTTTTTTCGCAATTTGCACACTTTCCGCGTTCTGATGTCGTTTAGAAGCTGTTTTCGTAAGCAGGGTGCGCCGAACGGCGAGGATTTTTGCCCGCAGACAAGGCGATTTTCCGCAGCAATCCTGACGGATTGCAAGGGAAAGCAACGCAGTATGCGGGCAAAAAGACCGTTTCGGGCGGTGTGCAATGCTTAGGAAAACGGCTTCTCAAATTTCGCCTGCGTAGAACTCGCGCAGCATACTGTCGGCGGGCAGAAGCTCCAGCTCCACCGGGGCCACATGCTCGAAGCGGCGGGCCGTCTCATCCCAGAGCTCCGCGTTGTGGCCTTCCAGCGTGAAGCGCTGGCTCACCGGGCGCAGGAGCTTTGCGATGAGGCCCAGCTCGTAGGTGAAGGAAGTGTCCAGCAAAAAGTCTGCCGTGGTCTTGAAGCCCTTGATATACCGGGTCTCGCCGTCGAGGACCCGGTCCCACATGGCGAGGGTCTTGGCGGGGCTGCGGCCCCGGGCTGCGGCATCCCGCAGGGTGCGGCGGCAGAGGCGGATGTCCTGGGTGTTGATGACACGGCGGCCATCGATGCAGTATTCCTCCCGCAGGCCGGCGTAGATGCGGTAGACGTCGTCGCCCTTCACAAGGCCCGTCAGCTCAGGGTTCAGGGCGTGGATGCCCTCAACGATGCAGACGCCGCCCTTGAGGTCCAGCGTCTCCGTCTCGGAGGAGCGGGACTCGGTGGTGAAGTCGTAGATGGGCAGCACGGTCTTTCCGGTGGTGCTCAGATCGCTGAGGCACTGGCGGATGAGGGGCATATCCAGCGTGTCGGGGTTCTCGTAGTCCAGCGTACCGTCGGGCAGGCGGGGGTAATACTGAGCGCCCTTGAAGAAGTTATCCAGACTGATGACATGGGCCGGGGTGCCGGAGGCTTCCAGAGCCTCGGCCACCTTATGAGCCGAAGTCGTCTTGCCGCTGGCCGACGGGCCGGTGAGCATGACGATCTTGGCGCGGGAGTCCCTGATCTTCTGGGCAGCATAGGCCACCCGCTGGCGGTAGCTCTTCTCGCTCATCTCCGCCAGCGCCGCCGGGCTCTGGGCGGCGACGTTGTACAGGTCTATCTCAACCAGACGTTTCGGTACCCAAATCGTGATCATAAAAAACCGCCACTCCTTTTTTCCGTTCCAGCACTTCGTCGAAACGCTGGATGTATTCTGTCGGATACTTGAAATTGAAGATGCGCTGCATCCGCTTGCCGCCGTCGGCCACCAGCTTGGTGCTGCCGCCTGCGCCGGCCGAGAGGATGGTCTGGACTTCCTCCATGATATAGATATTATAATACCCCTCGTGGCCCGGCTTGCACCAGCCCACGTTTTCCAGATTTTGCAAGGTGTTCTTCTGGCGGTAGAGGTAATACGGGCGGTAGCCCGCCTCGGCCAGCAGATGGCATTTTTCCAGCATGGCGGCTACATCGGCGTAGTCGTTCTCTTTCTGGTCCTCCATCACGATGCGGGAGGCCCGCTTGAGGGTCAGGGTGTGGACGGTGATGTTCTCAGGGTCGAGGGCGATAGCCTGACGCAGGCTCTTTTCGAACCCTTCCACCGTGTCGCCGGGCAGGCCAGCGATGAGGTCCATGTTGATGTCGTCGTGGCCTGCGGCCCGGGCCTCGGCATAGCAGTCGAGGATGTCCTGAGCCGAGTGCTTGCGGCCAATGTTCTCCAATACTTCATCCGAGAAGGTCTGCGGATTGATGGAGATGCGGGTCGCGCCGTATTCCTTGATGACGGCCAGCTTTTCGGCGTCGGTGCAGTCGGGGCGTCCGGCTTCCACCGTGTATTCCACGATGGCGGAAAGGTCGAAGCAGTCCCGCACCGTCCCCATGAGCTGGCGCAGCTGCGCTGCCGAGAGGCTGGTGGGGGTGCCGCCGCCGATGTAGATGCTGCAGAGCTTCAGCCCGGCCTTGTCAGCCTCGTCCCGGATGGCCTCGACCTCTTTGCACAGGCAGTCTACATAGGGCTGCACCAGTTTGCGGTCACGGTCGAGGTTGCAGCTGACGAAGCTGCAATAGCTGCACCGGGAGGGGCAGAACGGGATGCCGATATAGAGACTGTAGGTCTTGGGCGCACTGCCCATTTTCAGGATAGGCTCCTGCAAGTCCGCGATGGCCTTGGCCATACCGTATTTTTCGGGCGAGCAGTCGAAGCGCTTCAAAAAGAAATCGTCGATCTCCTCTTCCGTCCAGCCTGCGGCCCGCTTGTCGTGGACGAGGCGCACCGGACGGACGCCGGTCATCTTGCCCCAGGGCGGGCGGATGCCCGTCCAGCTGCGCAGCAGGTCATAGGTCAGGCTGGCCAGCGCAAATTCCGGCGTCTCGCCGCCCTCTTCCACGGGAATGGGCAGAGGTGCTTCGACGGTCCGGCTCTTGCCGCCCTGCCGCACCATGGCCCAGAGCTTATCAGGCCGCTTCTCGGCCCAGACGCAGTCTGCGCCGTCCTCGGGCGGGGTGAGGGTGAGCGGGGCCATTGGGTAGAACAGGCGGACGAGGTGCTCCACCTCATAGCCTGAGCCGAGGCCCGTGATATAGATATTCATGTGTCTTCCCGCCTTTTTATGCGTTTCTCAGCGCATTTTTGATATAGAAGTTGGTGGCGGCCTCCTGCCCGAAGGTGGAGAAATCGCCGTGGCCGGGCAGCACCTGCGCCTCAGCCGGGACGGGCAGGGCCGCGAACTTGCGCAGGCTCTCGTCCATCTTCCGGCTGTCGCCGCCCTCGAGGTCGGTGCGGCCCATGCTGCCCTGAAAGACCGTGTCACCCACGAAGAGATAGTTTTCACACAGCAGCACTACGCTGCCCTCAGTGTGGCCGGGGGTGTGCCAGACAGTGAAGCGCAGCTCGTCGAGGGGGATGACCTCGCCCTCTTCGTAGCCGCTGTCCGAACCCTTGAGGGGCAGCAGCTGGGTCCCCCGACAGTCGGCGGGCTCACAGTAGAGCTTTGCGCCCCACTCGCGGCTCAGGACCCCCGCACTGCCCACATGGTCGTAGTGGCCGTGGGTGCAGAGGATAAGGCTCAGCTTGCCGCCGTGCTCCTTTAAGATCTTATCGTACTCCTGCACCTCGGCGGCGGGGTCGATGACCACCGCGCTGCCTGCGTCCGAGATGAGCAGGAAGCTGTTGGTGTAAAACGGCGCAGGGCCGACCAGATGAAATGCCTTCATGGTTTATTTTTCTCCTTTATGCCACTCGTCGGTGTCGATGACGATGGTGCAGGGGCCTTCGTTGACCAGCGACACCTGCATATCCGCGCCGAACTCGCCGTGCTGGACATCCTTGAGGCCCTGCTTGTTTATCTCGGCGAGGAACAGCTCGTAGGCGTCCACAGCCAGCGGCGGTCTTGCCGCCTTGATGAAGCTGGGGCGGAAGCCCTTCTTCGTGTCGCCGTAGAGGGTGAACTGACTCACCACCAGTGCAGAGTACCCGAGGTCCTTTGCGCTGAGGTTCAGCTTGTCGTTTTCGTCCTTGAAAATGCGCAGACCCGCGCATTTTTCAGCCAGTTTCGGCACGATGTCGAGAGTATCGGTGTCCTTGACGCCCAGCAGGATGACGAGGCCGGGGCCAATGGGGCGCGGCTCACCGCCGTTGACCCGGACGCTGGCCGAGGATACGGCCTGAATGACTGCACGCATATTAGCTCCTTGTTACCTTGAGCACGTCCTTGACTTTGGACAGACGGGCCACGACCCGGTTGAGGTGCTCTGTATTATTGATGCCGATGGTCAGGCTGATGACGGCACAGTTGTTCTCCACCTGACGGGCGTTCATGGCGTAGATGGGGACGCGGATGTCAGCCAGCGCGGCCAGCACATCGGACAGCAGCTCGTTGCGGTTGAGGGCGATGATCTCCAGACCGGCCTTGTAGCTGTCCTTGACGCTGTCAGCCCAGTACGCCTTGACCCAGCGGGGGGCGTTGGAGGGATCTTTCATGCTGGACACCGCGTTGGCGCAGCTCTGCTTGTGGATGGAGACGCCGAAGCCCCGGGTGATGAAGCCCACGATGGGGTCGCCGGGCAGGGGCGAGCAGCACTTTGCAAACTTGATGGGGGTGTTATCGAAGCCCTCCACCACCACGCCGTCGGTGGCGTGGACGCGGCTCAGATCGACCTTCGGCAGGTCCTCCACCGACTTGTTCTCAGCAGCCTCGGCGGCCTTGAGCTTCTGCCACTCCTCTTTGAGCTTGGGCAGGCAGTTGGCGATGGTCATGCCGCCGTAGCCGATGGCGGCGTAAATTTCCTCCGCGTTGTTCTGGCGCAGACGGCGGCTGCAGCTGCCCACGAACTCATCCAGCTGGTCGTCGGGGATGAAGATCATCTCCCGGCGCAGCTCTTTGGCCAGCGCGTCGCGGCCCTGCTGGATGTTCTCTTCGCGGCGCATCTTCTTGAACCAGTTGCGTATCTTGCTCTTGGCCTCGCTGGTGCGCACGATCTTGAGCCAGTCGCGGCTGGGGCCTTTGTCCGCCGGGCCGAGGATGACTTCAATGATCTCGCCCGTCGCCACGACATGGTCGATGGGGACGATGCGGTTGTTGACCTTACAGCCCACCATCCGGTTGCCGACGGCAGAGTGGATGGCGTAGGCAAAGTCGATGCAGTTGGCGCCCGCAGGCAGGTTGATGACGTCGCCCTTCGGGGTGAAGGCAAAGACCTCCTCCGGCAGCAGGTCGCTCTTCAAATCGTGGAGCAGGTTGCCGGAATCCTCGCTGACGCGCTGGTTTTCCAGCAGCTGGCTGACCCAGGCCAGACGCTCGTCCAGCTTATCGTGGCCCTCGAGGCCCTCCTTATACTTCCAGTGGGCGGCAACGCCGTACTCGGCCTGCTCGTCCATGGTGCGGGTGCGGATCTGCACCTCAAAGGGGATGCCCTCGTGGCCGATGACGGTGGTGTGGAGGCTCTGGTAGCCGTTGGGCTTGGGGGTGGAGATATAGTCCTTGAAGCGGTTGGGCAGCGGGTGGTACATATCGTGGATGAGGCCCAGGGTGCTGTAGCACTCAGCCAGGGTGTCCAGGATGATGCGCACCGCGTAGATGTCGTAAATTTCATCGAAGGACTTGTTCTGCATGATGGTCTTGCGGTAGATGCCGTAGATACTCTTGACTCTCCGCTTGATGGTCGCGCCCTCGATGCCGCTCTCCTCGAGGCGGCTCTTGATAACGCCCGACACGCTGGCCAGGAACTCGTCGCCCGCGCGCTCGCTGAGCATCTTGTTGATCTCCTCGTAGCCCACGGGGTCGAGGTAGTGGAGGCTGCGGTCTTCCAGCTCCTCCTTGACGTTCAGGATGCCCAGACGGTTGGCGATGGGAGCGTAGACCTCCATGGTCTCCCGGGCCTTGTCGCGGCGCTTCTGCTCCGGCCATGCGTCGCCGGTGCGCATATTGTGCAGGCGGTCACAGAGCTTGATGATCATGACGCGGACGTCACGGCTCATGGCCAGCAGCATCTTGCGCAGGTTCTCGGCCTGCAGCTCTTCGATATTGGAAAATTGGATCTTGGTCAGCTTGGTGACGCCGTCCACCAGCGCAGCCACCTCTTCGCCGAAAGCGGCGGTCAGGTCGGTCAGTGTGGTGGGGGTGTCCTCCACCACGTCGTGGAGCAGGGCGGCGGCGATGCTCTCGCTGTCCATACCGAGGTCCAGCACGAGGCGGGCCACGGCCAGCGGGTGGCAGATATAGGGCTCACCGCTGCGGCGGCAGACCCCCTTGTGGGCGTCGTTGGCCATATTGTAGGCTTTTTCGATCATGGCCATGTTGTAGGCCTTGCCGCTGGCCTTGATGGCCTCCACCAGCTTCTCCCAGGTCACGATCTCGGGCCGCACCTCCGAGGGAAGGGTCCCCTCAGGGGCGTTGGCCGGCAGGGCCGTTGCGGCCACGGTAGCCATCTCCGTCACCGGCACGGGCTGATGGAGATGGGTCTTTGCGGAGTAGCTGTCCTCTTTCGCCGCAGCCGATGCTGCGGGCGCGGGGACGACAGGTTTCTTTCCCTCAGGCATCTTTATCGTTCCTCCAGACATTTCAGGATGGGCGCATCGGCAAGGTTCTTCTTGCCGGTGGCAGGCACGAGTTCCCAGAACTTTGCCCCGCCCCGGTCAGCCGCTGTGATGAGGCCGACCTGTTCCAGCGCGGAGATGGCCACCAGCGTCCGGCCGGTGTTCTCCTCGCCGAGTTTTGCAAACAGGGGCTGCAGGTCTTCGGCGTGCCAGCGCCGCGCCTGCAGCTCCCGATAAACGGTGATGATATGGCTGCGCTCCGGGGCGATGCTCTCCTTCTGCTCCGGCGTCAGGGGCGTACCCCGGCGCAGCGCCTGCACCAGCGCGGCCTGCTCTGCAGCTGTGTTGCCGAGGCCCGCCGGATGCAGCTCGATGATGCGGCCCGACAGCTGTGCGCCCCGGGGCGAATCGTAGACCGAAAGGCTGATGGCTGCGTCCACGACGTCGCCCGTCGAGTAAGGCACCTGTTCCGGGTGCATCCCGAACCAGACGGCGTAGATGCTGGAACTGCCCTGCCGCAGACGCAGGCGGCAGTGCTTGCCCTCCGAGACGGCGTAGACGCCCTCCACGACAGCCCTTTCCAGCACGAAGACCGGGCTGGGGTTGTCGGCACCGTAGGGTGCCAGCTGGTCGAGGCGGCGGACGCTCTCCACCGTCAGGCGGTCGAGGTGGACGGACAGATCACATTCCAGCGGCGGGGTGCGCAGCACGGGACACTCCCGGGCCGCCCAGTCGTTGAGCCGCTGGCGGAGCGTCTGCAGATCCTCTTCCCGCACCGAGAGGCCCGCTGCCATGGCGTGGCCGCCGAAGCGGAGCAGGATGTCGGCGCAGGAGGCGATGCACTCGTGCAGGTTGAAGCCCTGCACGCTGCGGCCGCTGCCCTTGCCCTCGCCGTGCTCATCTACCGACACCACGATGACCGGGCGTCCGGTCTTTTCCACAAGGCGGGAGGCCACGATGCCGATGACACCGGGGTGCCAGTCTCTGCCCCAGAGCAGGATGACCCGGTCTTCGAGGCGTTCCGGCTCAGCGTCCAGCAGTTCCTGTGCGGCTTTGACGATCTCCATCTCCGTCTCCTGCCGCTGGATGTTGATGTCGCTCAGCTTATGCGCCAGTTCGACCGCCCGGTCTTCGTCCTCACAGAGCACCAGCTGCAATGCGGTCACGGCGCTGTCCATCCGGCCCGCCGCATTGATGCGGGGCGCGATGGCGTAGCTGATGTTCTCTGCCGTCACCGGCTTGCCTGCAAGGCCCACTTCTTCCAAAAGGGCGCAGAAGCCGGGTCTGTCCGTATTTTGCAGCTGGCGCAGACCTGCTTTGACGATGGTGCGGTTCTCCCCTGTCAGGGGCATGACGTCGGCCACGGTGCCAACAGCGGCGAGGTCGCCGCAGTATTCCAGCATCTCTTCCGGCGGGCAGCCGTCCAGCGCGGCGCAGAGCTTGAAGGCCACGCCCGCGCCGCACAGGCCCTTGAAGGGGCTGTGGTCGTCGGCACGGCGGGGGTCCACGATGGCCACTGCCTGGGGCAGGGTGTCGTGGGGCAGATGGTGGTCTGTGATGATGAGGTCGATGCCGAGGCTGGCCGCGAATGCGGCTTCCTCTACGGCAGAGATGCCGTTGTCCACCGTGACGATGAGGCGGCAGCCCTTATCGTAGATCGACTGGATGGCGTTCTTCGAGAGGCCGTAGCCGTCGCCCTCCCGGCTGGGCAGCATACACTTGACGGCGGCACCCATCCCTTTCAGGTGCTGATAGAGCAGGGCCGTGGCGGTCACACCGTCCACGTCGTAGTCGCCGAAGACGACGATCGTCTCCCCTTCGTCGATGGCCCGCAGGATGCGCTCACAGGCTTTGTCCATATCGGTCAGGAGCATGGGGTCGCTCAGCTCTTCTTCGCCCGCCAGAAGGGTCAGCGCCTCGGCGGGGTCGGTGATGCCCCGGGCAGCGAGGATGCCGGCCAGCAGGCCGGCTTCTTTCTGCTGGGCCGCGAGGACAGAGCGGTACTTTTCCTCGCTCCACTCTTCGTCCATGTTCTGGTATTCCAGCTCTTCGGTGTTCTGCTGGGCGATGGCCGCTGTCAGCTCTTTCAGGGCGGCGCGGTCAACGGTCTTGGTGTTCCAGGCCCGGTAGGTCATCGCAATCCCTCCCCGGCCAGACCATCGTTCGCCAGCATCCCCTGCAGCGCAGCGATCTCGCTGGAAACGTCCAGTGCCACGTCCGACAAAAGCTTATCGTAGAGGTTATCATAAGCCTGATTCAGGGTGTGCAGGATGCCCGCAATATCCCGGCGGATGGCCTCCGCGTTCTCGCCCTGCTGGCTCTGCACGTCGTTGTAGGTGTGCAGGAGCTTGAGGGTGGTGGGGATATAGTATTCCGCAAAGCGGCGGGCCTTGGGCAGGCTCTCGGGGTGGGCTTCCAGCCAGGCACAGATGGACTCGGTGGTCTTCTGCATATGCTGCAGCTCCTCCACAGCCCGCTCATCCTCCATGAGTTCCTGCTCCTTCTCGAGCACCTGCGCAAAGCGGCGGGTCGTCTCGAGGTTCAGGGGGACTTCTCCGGCCTGTTCCGGCGCTTTTTCCGGTTCGGGCTGGGGCTGATTTTCCTGTGCAGCGCGGTAGTCCTCTGCCGTCAGGTAGAGCTTGTCGTTTTTCTCGTCCAGCCAGGCACTGAGCCAGCCCTTGTGGATGAATTTCCGCAGCATCTTGAGAGCCTTGGTCTTCTTTTTATGCGTCAGGTCGGCCAGCATGGAGAGGGACAGGCCCTTGTGCCAGTCGAAGCCCTCGGCGGTATCGGCGTAGAGCTCCAGGGTCTTGGCGGCCTTCATACGGGACGCGCCCGCTGCGGTCAGCCAGCCGAACACAGCGGTCACAGCGGCAGAGCACCACCCCGTCGCCGCGATAGCACCCAGTGCGAGATCGCCGATAGCGTTGAGGAACGTATCCGCGGTTTCGGCGGCGGCTGCTCCCAGCACCAGCTCATCGACCGCCATCACGCCGCCGGACGTGAACGCCCCCGCCGTGCCAAAGCAGGCGATGGCCGTGATGCCGAAGATGACGGCGAAGGTGATGCCGGTCGCCAGCATGGCGACGCCTGCACCGTGGCATTTTTTGGCGCTGGTGCGGATATTCTCGATGGCCGTCGGTTCCGGCTTCTTCGCAAAGAAATTGCGCGCCCAGTCGGTCATCCCGCCGGCGTTCTCCCCGCTCGGGGCTGCGTTCCGGGCCTCCTCGGCCCGCTTCTGATACTTCTGCTTCCCGGCCTGAAAGGCCCGGCCTGCCTCCGAGATGCCATAACCGGCGGCGTTCACCGCGGCGCGGCCCACATCCCACACACGGTCGCCGATCTCCTCGCCCCGGCCCTCAAAGCCGTGGCGGAAGGAGTCGGACATGGTGTCGCCCAGCTCGCGGAGCTGGCGTTCCAGCTCCTGCTGTACCTGACGGCCCTTGCCGTCCTGCGCCGTGCGGTTAAAATCGTTTTCACGATCAGTCATTCAACTTCTCACCCTTCTGCCGGGCTGTACCGGCTGATGATGGCGCGGGCCACCCGCAGGCCATCGACGGCGGCACTCATGATGCCGCCCGCATATCCGGCACCCTCGCCGCAGGGATACAATCCTGCCAGCTGGGCGCATTCAAAATTTTCTTCCCGTTTCAGCCGCACCGGGCTGCTGGTACGGGTCTCAAGGCCGGTCAGAATGGCCTCGGGGGCGGTGTAACCCGCAATTTTCCGCTCGTAAGCCCGCAGACCGGCCCGCAGGGTGTCGGCCAGTTCGGTCGGCAGCAACGCGCCGAGGTCCGCAGCGACGACGCCCCGGTCATAGGTGGGCTGGACGCGGCCAATGTTCAGCCGGCCCCTGCCCTCCAAAAAGCTCTGGATGTTCTCCGCCGGGGCAGCATACTCTCCGCCGGGACGGCCTGCCGCATAGGCCCGGGCTTCCAGCTCCCGCTGGAAGGCGATGGCCTTCCGGGGGTCGTTGCCGAAGTCTTCGCCGCCCACACTGACCACCACGGCCGCGTTGGCATTCCTGCCGCTGCGGGCGTGATAGCTCATGCCGTTGGTAACGACGCGTCCCTTTTCGCTGGCCGAAGCCACCACCTGGCCGCCCGGACACATACAGAACGTATAAACGCACCGTTTTTCAACGTGCTGCGAAAGCTGATATTCGCCGCGCGGCAGGGCCGGATGGCCCGCCGCCTCGTGGTAGAGGCTCTTTTCGATCTCCGATTGGAGATGCTCTGCCCGGAAGCCGACGCTGAAGGGCTTGCACTCCAGCACGAGGCCGCTGTCCATCAGCATCCCGAAGGTGTCGCGGGCCGAGTGGCCCACCGCGAACACCAGCGCCTCACAGGGGAACGCACCGTCCGTGGTCTGGATGCCGACGAGCTGGCCATCCCGCCGTTCGAAGCCGGTGAGGGCTGTGTTGAAGTGGACCTCGCCGCCCAGCGACTCGATCTCTTTTCGGATCGAAGTGATGACGCCCCGCAGCAGGTCGGTGCCGACATGGGGCTTCTGCTGCCAGGCGATCTCCTTCGGCGCGCCGTGCTCGAGGAACACTTCGGTCACGAAGCCGCAGAGCTCGTCGCCGATGCGGGTGGTGAGCTTGCCGTCCGAGAAGGTGCCGGCGCCGCCCTCGCCGAACTGGATGTTGGCGTTCTCGTCCAGCTCACCGGTGGCGGAGAAATGCTCCACGGCCTTGACACGCTCGTCCAGCGCCGGGCCGCGTTCCAGCACGATGGGCCGGTAGCCCTGACGGGCCAGCAGCAGCGCCGCAAAGAGGCCCGCCGGGCCGAGGCCGCAGACCACTGGCCGGTGCGTCAGCGGCAGAGTGCCGTTCTGCACCGAGAGATCGGTCTTGCCCCGGACGGTAACGCTGCGGGAAGTACCCACATAGGCGGCCTCTTCCCCCTCCTCTTTCAGGGTCACAGCCACGGTGTACACCAGCTTGGGCTGGCCATGGCGGGCGTCCACCGAGAGCCGGGCGATGCCCAGATGGCTCACCTTTCCCCGGGGGATGCGGGCGAGGCGGAGGGCTTTTTCGTAGGCCTGCGGCTCCCCGGCGGAGAGGGGCAGGCGAATATCATGGATCAGGATCATATACTCAGTTACTTTCTATCTTGCACTGCACCACATAGCTGCCCAGCGCAAAAATTTTGTCGTTGGCCGGCACATAGAGGCGGCAGGCGATGTTCTGCTGGCCGATGGCGACATAGAAGTCGTCGGCGTCGATCTCAATGACCACCTGTTCCGGATTCAGTGCTTCCAGCGAACCGGCCGGGCCGCAGAGGGTGACGTTCATCAGCCGCTCCGTCTCCACGGTCAGGGTGTAGGTGGAGGGCAGGTTGATGACCTGCACACAGCTGGCGGGCAGGTTCATGGTCTTGGTTTCCAGACGGGAGCTGTCGAAGCTGACCGTGATGCTGGAGATATTGTCCAGCAGGCGGATGCCGCTGGGCAGTTCGATGGGCATTTCGTACACCTTATCCAGTGCAAAGGTGGAAAGGTCGATGGTACCCACCGACAGGGTGGACAGACGGTCGATCTGGGACTCCGGGCCAGCCACATTGAGGGTCTTCTTGCTCAGGGAGTAGACCAGCACCGAGGGGTCAAAGTCGCGGGGCGCGTTGATAAAGCTGACTTCCACCGGCAGGGTGGCCAGCTTATACACCTGCAGCGTGACCTCGACGCTGTCCGTTTCCAGAGTAGTATACTCAAATTTCACCTCTCCGCCGCTGCGGGTGTAAAAACGCAGGCCGGTGTCCAGAGTGACGGGACTGGTCAGCTCGCCGCTGTAGGTCACCTCGGCGGTGCAGGTCTCTACCTTGCTCAGCTCGGTGCTGGGTCCGGAGAGAGTCACCGTCTCCTTCGAGATGTCGGTGCCGTAGAGGATATAGCCGTCTGCTATCTTCAGGTAATTCGTCGTCACCTGGATGGGCAGGGTCTTTTCTTCCACCACATCGAACACCACGTCCACGGTGTTGTCGCCGTCGATGGAGACGGACACACCGGTGAGCAGGGTGCTCTGGCTCCGCACCTGAAGGCGCAGGCTCTTTTCGCCGCTGTCGCGGACGCTGGACCAGTCGGGGTAGACGACAAAGTCGTTGGCCGACAGGCTGCCGATGGTGTAGCCGTCGCCGGAAAGCTTCAGGTTGACCGTTTTTTCCTCTGCATTGACGATGCTCAGGCCCCGGGAAGTGTAGGCAGCCGAATCATAGCTAAAGTCCACCGGAACATTATAGATGGTGGTGGTGGTGCCGGGCTGCACGACGATGGTGACAGCCATCCACGCGATGACTGCACCCAGCAAAGAAAGCAGGAGCCGGATGCGGCGGTCGTTCAGCAGATTGCGCTTGGGGGGTACGGCAGGCTTGCCGTTGTTCTGCTCAGTGCTCATTGCTGCTCATCCTCCTCCTTGTTGTTCACCCAGTTCAGCAGGCGCTTGCCCCGGGCCTTCCAGCCCTCGGCAGCGCTCTTCTCGCTGGCGGTCTCCTTGGGTATCATCTCATCCACCAGCCGGGTGTAAAGGGTCTGACGGTCAAAGTGGCGCATGAGCACACCGTTTTTCGCCATCGAGATGATGCCCGTCTCCTCGCTGACCACGATGGCGATGGCGTCGGAGTTCTCGGCGATGCCGAGGCAGGCGCGGTGGCGGGTACCCATGTCCTTGCCCAGATCCAGGTTGTTGGAAAGGGGCAGCACGCAGCCTGCGGCCTTGATGCGGCCATTCTCGATGATGGCTGCGCCGTCGTGGAGGGGGGTACCCTCGTAGAAGATGGTACCCAGCACCTCGAGGTTGACTGCGCTGTTCACGGGCGTGCCGGTGCGGACGATCTCAGAAAGGTTGGTGTTCCGTTCCAGCACGATGAGCGCGCCGGTCTTGGTCTCCGAAAAGCGCTCTGCCGCGTCGCAGATGGCGATGATGGCGCTGCGCCACGCGCCCTTGAGGCTGGTGTCGTTGTAGCGGTTTTTATTGAAGAAGCGATAGGCCCACTGGTCGGTCTGGCCCATCCGCTCCAGCGCACGCCGTATCTCGGGCTGGAACAGCACCACCAGCGTCAGCAGACCGACTTGCAGCAGCGAGTTGAGCAGCCAGGTGACGGTGCGCATATTCAGGATGTTTGCCACCAGATAGACCGCCATGACGATGAGCGCGCCCTTGGCCAGCTGGCCGGCGCGGGTGCGGTTGACGAAGCCCAGCAGCTGGTAGATGAGGAACGCGATGATGAGGATGTCCAGCAGGTCTACCAGCTTGAAGGTCTGGAAGTTTGCTACGATAGAGTTCAGAGTCATGGGTCACATTCTCCCGTTCACACTGCTTCGATGAGGGCGACGGCATGGGCCGCGATGCCCAGCCCCTCGCCGGTAAAGCCCAGATGCTCCTCGGTGGTGGCTTTGACGCTCACGGCGTCCACCGGCATCCCGAAAGCCTCGGCCAGCTTTGCCCGCATGGCCGGGATGTGGGGGGCCAGCTTCGGGCGCTGGCAGAGGATGGTGGCGTCGATGTTCTCGATGCGCCAGCCGTGCTCGGTCATGATCTCTGCCACACGGCGGGCCAGCATGAGGCTGTCGGCCCCGGCGTACTCTTCCGCCGTATCGGGGAAGTGCTGGCCGATGTCGCCCAGCGCCGCTGCGCCCAGCACGGCGTCCATGACCGCGTGGGCCAGCACGTCGGCGTCCGAGTGGCCCAGCAGACCCTTTTCATACGGCACTTCCACGCCGCCCAGGATGAGCTTGCGGCCCTCCACCAGACGGTGGACGTCGTAACCATGACCAATGCGCATTTTCTTTCCTCCGTTCCCGGCCCGGGGCAGGTCCTCCCGGGTGGTTATCTTGATGTTTGCGTAGTCGCCCTGTACCAGCTCCACCGGACGGCCCGTCAGCTCGAACAGGCTGCAATCATCGGTGACGAGGCGGGCGCTGGCCTCGTCCAGTTCATCCAGCGCCGCCAGATAGGCGGCCCGGTCGAAGCACTGGGGCGTCTGCACCGCATAAAGGGTGCTGCGGTCGGGGGTGTTCTCCACCATGCAGCCTTCCGGCACAGTCTTGCCGTTTCCGCCCTTCGCCTGCTTGATGGTGTCCTTCACCGGCACCGCAGGGGCGGCGGCACCGCAGCGGGCAGCGGCCGCTATCGTATCGGCGATAACGCTCTGGCTCACGAAGGGCCGGGCCGCGTCGTGGACGGCCACCAGTCTGCCGTGGGCAGCAGCCACGCCGCTGCGGGCGCTCTCGGCGCGGGTCGAGCCGCCCTTCACCAGCCGCACCGGCTTTTTGCAGCGGGCAGCGGCCCGCTGGGCATTCTCACCGGACGCGCCGGTCACGATCACCAGCTCGTCCACCTCCGGACACTCGTCAAAGGCCCGGACGCTCCGCTCCAGGACGGTCTCACCGCCCAGATCGAAGCTCAGTTTATCAAATCCCATCCGGGTGGAAGAACCAGCCGCCACCAGGACTGCCGTCACACGACATTCCAATTTCTTACACCTGCCCCATTTTATTCCTGCCCTGCGCCGCACTGCACAGAGCATATTATTATTCATTGAATATTATAGCGTATCCACCCACAAACTGCAACTGCCCGCGCCCATCAAAAATGCCCCCGTGCAACACTTTTGGCGCTGTACGGGGGCATAAATTTTTTATGAAATATTAACTTGCCACCATGGAGGGACTGACCACTTATAATTTTCGCACTAACTGGAACCGCTGTTACGGCGGCATGGACAAATATTTTACCCCTTTTATCTCCAATCGGCACATGAACAGCAGAGAACGCAACGATGTGCTTCCGGAACATAATGTGGGCATGTACACCGTACCGCAGATCCTGACCAATAAGGCGGAGGAATTTCTGTCGCTGGCAGAGCAGCTGGCCGGATATGGCTACCACGAGGTCAATCTGAATCTGGGCTGTCCGTCGGGAACTGTGACGGCCAAGAAGAAGGGCTCGGGGCTTTTGATGTATCCGGAGGAGCTGGACGCGCTTTTAGACAGGATCTTTTC
>ENA-UEOY01000383-UEOY01000383.1-human-gut-metagenome-genome-assembly--contig:-NODE-383-length-19656-cov-3.895449_pt1 | contig 19656 bp, 18 predicted proteins | sample MGYA00242892_ERZ507900 | MGnify/ENA primary metagenome ERZ507900 (study PRJEB26167, sample SAMN06115427) | human gut metagenome | host: Homo sapiens | place: China:Henan | collected 2015-04-15 | study...
GAAATGCGCGTAAAGACGCTGTGAGCGCAAGTTTAACAACCTCACGCGGTGAGCGAGAGGGTGCAGTGCGCATCGTTGGGGGGCGTTGGCGCCGCACGCCGTTGGCGGTTGCCGACCGCAATGGACTGCGTCCTACTCCGGAGCGAGTGCGCGAGACCGTTTTCGACTGGCTTGGGCATCTTTTAGGCTCCTTTTCGGGCAAAAGCGCGTTGGATCTTTTTGCGGGGTCCGGTGCTTTGGGTTTTGAAGCGCTGTCGCGCGGCATGAAAGCCGCGGACTTTGTTGAGCGCGATAGCCGTCAGGCGGCGCTTTTGAAGCATGCAGCGGCAAAGCTCTCTGAAAAAGAGGCCAATGGCACCCAGATCCGAGTTCATCAGGGAGATGCTTTTCAGTTTCTTGAGGGGGCAGCATCCTATTACGATGTGATTTTCATTGATCCTCCCTATGCACTGAATCTGCAGGACGAAGCGATTGTTGAAGCAGCAAAATGTCTGGGGCCGAATGGCATTCTTTACGTTGAACGTTCGGGTGTCCTGACGTCGCCGGAAGTGCTTGACCAACAAAAACTCGTTCGCTTAAGGAGTATGAGTGCAGGGCAGGTGACTTGCGAACTTTTGGGTTTTGCAGCTGGTTCTCTGGCTGCATTGGCCAAAGTCAAGAAGCCGCTTCGCGGTAAAGCGGCGAAGATTGCCGCTAAGCAGGCACAGAAGGCGGCTCAAGGTTAAATTCAACGCTCTTATTGCTTCTTTAACGTCTGATCAGCTCTGGCTGATGCACGGACAGGACTAGAGAATTCCTCACAATGCTCAATGCTGTTTATCCTGGAACGTTCGATCCCCTGACAAACGGTCATCTCGATCTGATTGCCCGCGCCTCACGTATCTTTCCTAAGGTTTATGTGGGAGTGGCGACAAGTGCCGGCAAGCATCCGCTTCTCTCGCTTGAAGAACGCCTTTACTGTGCCCGGTTGGTGTGTGCTGACTTTGCCAATGTTGAGCCGCTTCCCGTTACGGGATTGCTTAAGGATTTCGTGATGTCGCACGATGTGGGTGTTATTGTGCGCGGAGCACGTGCCGTAAGTGACTTCGAATATGAGTTTCAGATGGCGGGCATGAATCGGCAGCTGATGCCAGAGGTTGAGACAGTATTCATGACACCGTCACTGCAAAATCAGTTCGTGAGCGGTACGTTTGTGCGTGAAATTGCTCGTCTTGGCGGTGATGAAGCGGCGGCTTTCGTTGATCCTCGTATCTGGCCGACACTGCAGTCGGCGGCCAGACGCAACCCAATGTAACACCTGACCGCAAACAACGAACTAAAGCAAGTTTTTAGGCTCGGCGGCACTCGAGTCAGATGCTCTGCTTCGAGGATCTGTCCGCGTCAGTTGGTTGCCTAGGCGCTGCGCTCTCATCTGAATCCCAAGGCATCTTCGGCAATGAAGGCAGTTTGGGCATGTCGATTTCCGGGAATTCGATGCCGTTCCAAAAATCTTTCATGGCTCGTTCAAACTTTTGTCCAAGTTTCTTCAGTGTGAATGGCTCATCAGCATGCGCCGCCGCAGCAGGTTGCGCCGCAGCAAACCAGTTGATGATCCATTGAGGAGCGGAACCCGTCTTGAAGATTACTTGCACAGGCAACATGAGTTCCGGCGTTTTGCCCTCGGCGGCAAGTGTCGCTTTAATGTCAATGGTCATCTGCGAATGTGAGGCTTCGCCGGCAAGCTGTACTGCGCCGTTAAGAAAAGCGGCTTGGCCGCGGGTGAGATTGACGATGCCTGCGGAACGAGTGAGATCCGCCGACACATCGTTAAGAGCAGTGAGCTTTCCTGTTTCGGATAGTTTGAGGGTGCCAATCGTAAAGGCGATTTTGAAGTCTCGTCCGTCTGCTGCGACAAAATGTCCCCAGAGAGGAGAAAGGCTCTCAAGCGTGGCCGCGGATGCCGCTCCCAATGCGATGTTGCCCGATACGGCATTGCCGGACAGCTGAGCGAGATGCAGGCTGACAGTTGTGCCAAAAAATGTGCCTTCGAGGTTGGTTTGCAGTGTATCGGCGGAGAGGTTAAGCGTGCCGGTGAGTCGATTGACAGTAGTGGAGTCGGTTGAGCTCGAGAGGTCAAGCGCAGAGAGCTTAAGTGAACCGTTGGCCCAGGAAAGATCAACACCGGCGGTGCCTGCAAGTGACCAATTACGCTTGGCTGCAGAGAGTTGTCCTCGCGCAGAGGCGTATTCGGCAAAAATGCCGTCGGATGTGATGGATGCCGTTGGTGCCTGAATAGAGAAGGTAGTGCCCTCTCGCAGGGAACCTTCCAGCGCTGGTTTTTCCGCAATCCAAGGCTGGCCCATTGGGGCGCCGGTCAGCCTATTGGCTGAGGCGGATGCTTTTAAGTTCATCGAGCCGGAGATGCCGTCAAAAGTGGCAGCAGGCATCTGCAGCACCAATCCTTTTTGAGCATCAAACGTGAAGACGCCGGTAAATGTCAAGGTGCCAGTAAGGCCGCTGAGCGTCTGTGCGGACCCTTCCGAAATAGGGGCGGCCGAGATGCTCGGTGCCTGAGGGAGCGTTAACGTACCCGCCAGACGCACCGTTCCGCCGGTTTCAGAGAGATTGGAAAATTCGGCATCGAGCGCTGAGAGCATACCTGCGCCAACATGCGGCAGAGCATCAAAACGAATGGATGCCTGAGTGAGTTCGAGTTGGTCGATATTCCAGAGGGCATGTTCGGCAGAGGAGGTTGTGTTCTCAAGCAGCTTCGCGTAGGAGATATCGTTGAGCTCAAGGCGATCAACGGCAACACGGTCGACGCGCGGCGATTGAGCGAAGAGACTCCATGGGGCGAGTTCAATTTCTGCGCTGGCAAATCGGCCGGCATGAGCGCTGTCCTTTGCGCGAATGAGCTCTCCGGCAGGTATACGGAGAATGAGTTTCGGCAAGCGCTTCAATTCCACATCGCCAGAAAGTTCCGCTCGCAGCCCAAGATGTGACTCGAGCATGGCTGCGGCCCGTGCTGTAACGCGTTCAGGAGTGGCGTAGAGCGTGAGGGCGCCGACGAGGGAAAGAACGAGAAGCGAAAGAAAAAGCAGAATGACGATTGTGGTGCGGAGCGTTCGCATGAAGCAGCCTGTGATAGAGAGTCATCAGCGATGTAGTCTGCCACACAACAAAAGAAGCAGGAGCTGAGATGGCAAATCTCGTGCATCCTGCTTCTAGTCGGCGAAGGACTGTTGAAGTCTCTCGATGAAATTAACCTTGCTGACGAATCAGCCAATCGAAGGCGCCGAGCGCAGCAGTTGCTCCGCCGCCCAGGGCGATAACGACCTGCTTGTAGGGTGAGGTTGTGCAGTCGCCGCCGGCAAAAATGCCTTCGGCAGAAGTGGCGCCGTGGTCGTTGATGATGATTTCATTCCAATCGTTCAACGCGACCGTTCCCTTGAGCCAGTCAGTATTGGGTACGAGGCCAATCTGGACGAAGCAACCAGAAGCGGGGAGGATTTTGAATTCACCCGTAGCTTTGTCTTTATAGCGAACGCCGGTGAGGAGCTGACCATTGCCTTCCAGGGACTCTACTGTCATGTTGAAGATGACCTTGGCGTTGGCCGTTGCAAGGAGTTTCTTAACGAGTACTTCGTCTGCAGTAAGCTGACCGCCGCGCTGCAGCAATGTGACTGAGCGGCAGATTGCAGCCAAGTCGATGGCGGCTTCAACACCGGAGTTGCCTCCGCCAACCACCACCACATCCTTACCCTTAAAAAGCGGTCCATCGCAGTGAGGGCAGTATGCGACGCCTTTGCCCTGATATTCCTTTTCTCCAGGAACACCGAGCTGGCGCCAACGAGCGCCGGTTGCAGCAATCATGGCCTTGGTCTGAAGATGTCCGCCCGAGGCAAGCTCGATTTGCCAGAAACCGTCCTGACGTTCCACCTTGACGGCGCGTTCGAGTGCCATCACGTCAACGCCGTAGTGATTAACGTGCTCCATGAAACGACCGCCGAGCGCCACGCCGTCAGTCGACAGGATTGATGTGAAGTTCTCAATAGAGCTTGTTTCGTTGACTTGTCCGCCAGGACGCTCGCAGAGGAGTCCCGTACGCAGCCCTTTGCGGGCAGCATAAATGGCCGCAGTGGCACCGGCTGGGCCGGCGCCTACGACGAGGACGTCGAACGGTGCTTTGGCAGAGAGCTTGGCAGCCTGTTCCTTGACAAAACCCTCATCGAGCTTGGCAACAATTTCTCCGAGCTCATGACGGCCTGCCATGAACTCCTTGCCGTTCAGAAAAACTGTCGGCACGGCCATGATGCGGCGTTCTTTCACTTCATCCTGAAAGAGCGCACCGTCGATCGTTGTTACTCGTACGTTGGGATTGAGCACGGCCATGAGGTTGAGAGCCTGCACAACATCCGGGCAGTTATGGCATGACAGGGACATGTAAACCACGAAATCGTAGTCGCCCTGCAGTCCGCGCACACGGTTAAGCAGATCAGGAGCCGACTTGCTCGGATAGCCGCTTGCTTGCAGCAGCGCAAGAATCAGGGACGAGAATTCGTGCCCCATAGGGAGTGCAGCAAAACGGATGCCCATGTTTTCGCCAGTGCGCGAGATAGTAAAGCTCGGGCGGCGAACCTGAAGATCCGCCGGGGCATCGGCGACAGTAATCAACTTCGAGACGGAAGCGAGATCCGAGAGCAGTGAACGAATTTGTTCGGATGCTTCAGAAGCGTCACCCGCAAAGGTCAGCGTGATGGGGTTAACGAGGCGATCAAGATAGGACTTAACCTGTTGAAGAGCGGAAGCGTCAAGCATAGTAAAGAGTCAAGACAAGCTGATGGCGGCCGCTGCATCTCTCTGGTCAGCGAAGCGAGGACCGCGCGTGTTCTGAAGGGAAGCGTATGAAAAAAAAGGCCGCCTGGTTTAAAGGCGGCCTTCTTATGTTCTTTCGGCGGCCTTATGCTCTCAGTTGTTTGTTTCTGAGATTGGAGCCGCAGGAAAGATTAGATCTTGCCCACGAGATCGAAGGACGGAACCAGCGTTTCCTTGCCCGGACGCCACTTGGCAGGGCAGACCTGATCAGGATGAGCGTCAACGTACTGAGCCGCTTCAACCTTGCGGAGAAGCTCAGAGGCGTCGCGGCCGATGCCGCCGTCGTGGTGTTCCATGACGACGATCTTGCCGGCGGGGTTGATCACAAACGTACCACGTTCCGCAAGGCCTTCCTTCTCAATCAAAACGTCGAAGTTGCGGGAGATCTGGCCAGTCTTGTCGCCAAGCATCGGGAATTGCACCTTGCCAACGGCGGCGGAAGATTCATGCCAAGCCTTGTGCGTAAAGTGAGTGTCCGTCGAAACGGCGTAGATCTCAACGCCCAGTTTCTTGAATTCAGCATAGTGGTCGGCGAGGTCTTCGAGCTCAGTCGGGCACACGAAGGTGAAGTCGGCCGGGTAGAAGAAGACGACGGACCAATGGCCCTTCAGATCCGCATCCGTAACCTTCTTGAAGGCGCCTTCGTGGTAGGCCTCGGTTTCGAACGGCAGGATTTCAGTAGTAAGCAGAGACATTGGATTCTCCTTGTCAGTTGACTGGTTTGGACGGCGGCATGGCGTGTCGTCCGAATGAAATATATTCAATGGCGCTACTTTAGCGATTATTTATCGAGCTGTCAAATCTAAAAAGTAAAAACTATTAACAAGAGAATGATTCGCAGCTTCGTTAATTTTTAAAGCGATCAAACTGTTTGCGGATATTGGGTGCAAGCCGTTCAAGTGCATCAAGCGTCGAGAAGACAGATGCGCGGCCGCGTTGTGAGAGCTCACGAAACCGTGTAAGGAGTTCGTTTTCCTCTTCGATCACAAGGTGTCTTTCTCCGGTGATGATAAAGAGCACATCGAAACCGCAGGCTGCAAGACGCGGCATGCGCCATATGCCTGGATCGGCAGTGCCGGATTCAAAGGCGTCGTAAGCTTCGAGCGGTACGCCGAGGAGCTGAGCAATCTGGCGAGGAGCATAGCCGAGACGTTCTCGCTCGCCTTTGAGCCGCTCGCCGGCATCCTTGCGCCGTTTGGTGGAGGTCGTAGCCATGCGTAGCAATGAAGTGGTTGGGAACGATGTGCAGTATAAGGTCGTCGGAAAGACGAAAAAAGGCCGCCGACGCCCAAGAAGCAGAGCGGTCCGGCGGCCTGTGCCGAGCGGCGTTGAAATAGCGCGTTAGACGTTAAAGAGGAAGTTCATTACGTCGCCATCCTGAACGATGTAGTCCTTGCCTTCGGCTCGCATCTTGCCAGCTTCCTGAGCACCTTTTTCTCCGCGGTGCGCGATAAAGTCATCATAGGCGATCGTTTGGGCACGGATAAAGCCGCGCTCAAAATCAGTATGGATTACACCTGCAGCCTGCGGAGCGGTGTCGCCTTTGTGAATGGTCCAAGCACGTACTTCTTTGACGCCGGCAGTGAAGTAGGTCTGCAGCCCAAGCAGATCATAGGCGGCGCGGATGACACGGTTGAGACCAGGTTCAGACATGCCCATGTCTTCAAGGAACATTTCCTTGTCGGCGTCGTCGAGGTCGGCAATGTCCGCCTCTGTCTTGGCACAAACAGCAACGACCGGAGCATGTTCCTTCGCCGCAAACTCACGAACGGCGTCAAGAAGCGGGTTGTTTGTGAAACCATGATCTTCAACGTTGGCCACATACATGGTGGGCTTCATGGTCAGAAGAAATAGCTGGCGGATGACTTTTTGTTCGTCTTCGTTAAGCTTCACCGAACGCGCGGGCATGCCTTCATTGAGAACAGGCTGAAGCTTTTCGAGCACAAGAACCAGCTTCATTGCCTCCTTGTCACCGCCGGAGCGGGCCTGCTTGGCATAGCGGTTCAAAGCTTTTTCCACGGTTGCCAGATCGGCAAGCGCAAGTTCGGTATTGATCACAGCGATGTCGTTGAGCGGATTCACTTCTCCGGCAACATGCACGACATTGTCGTCGTTGAAACACCGAACGATATGTGCGATGGCATCACACTCGCGAATGTTGGCAAGGAACTGATTGCCAAGACCTTCACCCTTGCTCGCTCCTGCAACGAGACCGGCGATATCGACAAATTCGACAGCAGCGGGCACGATGCGTTCGGGCTTAACAATCTCCGAGAGCTTCTGCAGGCGGGGATCAGGCACTTCAACAATGCCTACATTGGGTTCAATGGTGCAGAAAGGATAGTTCTAAGCGGCGATACCCGCTTTTGTGAGCGCGTTGAAGATAGTGGATTTGCCGACATTGGGAAGGCCGACGATGCCGCATTTCAAGCCCATGATGAATCTCTTGATGGAATGGGGTGGAAGATGCGCTCAAAAAACCGCAATGCGCGGGAGCGCGGCAGAAAACCGGCCGCAAGCGGCGGTCGGTGCGCAATAGGAACCCGCTATTTTAGCAAGGCTTATCGAATGACAAGCACAGAGAAGTGATATTGGACAATTGCTTGTGTTCAGACGGATGCTGCTGCATCTAAGGATCGGATGCGGTCAATGAGCGCTTCAATGGTTTCTTCGCTGAAAAGTTCAATACCAACATCGGCAAGCGCCTGCGCAGCGATACCGCGTCCGGGAACGAGTCGACCGGAGAAGGTGCCGTCATAAATACAGTGAGGACTACAGGATGGGCTTCTTGCTTTCAAAAGCGCAAATTGTGCGCCCTGCGTTTGAGCGGCAATCACCGCAAGCTTCGCTCCGCGCACATATGGATCAGAAGCGTCGTCTCCGCGGCAAGAACAAATCTTTGAGCGGCCCGATAGAACATCGCTGGCAGTACTGCCCGGGCAAATCTCACAAGGTTGGCGCGGAACAGGAAGACCGCCGTCGACCTCAGGACAAATGGGCACCCAGCGAATATGTTGAACGGTGACTTGGTATTGAGCGAGGTGCTCAAGAATAGAAGGCTTCAGGCGCCCGTCGTAACGGCAGCGCTCCCCGAGGAGACAGCGGCTGATGAGTACGGCGGGCGCAACCATCGCGTCAGGCCTCAATGGTTTGGCGTCCAGGCTTCTGTGGAGGCGCAGGTTTCTTGGGCGTTCCAAAAGCCGCAATGGCGCGGTGAGCTTTTTCCATCTCCCCTTCAGCCCAGAGCGGTGCCGTCTCGAGGGCAGCTAAGGCGCAGGTACGAATGGCTTCTTCGTGCTCGGATGAAGGCGCAGAAAGGACAAAGTCGAAGACTTGCTGAGCCAGGCCGAGCGTTCGAGGATGACCGATACCGAGACGCAGGCGCCAGAAGTCAGGCGTGCCAAGCTGCTGAGTAATGGACTTCAAGCCGTTGTGACCAGCATTGCCGCCGCCCTTTTTGATGCGCATGCAGCCGGGAAGCAGGTCCATTTCGTCGTGGGCGACAAGGACTTCAGCGGGTGTGATCTTGAAGTAGTTGGCCATGGCCGAGACGGCTTCACCTGAGGCGTTCATGAAGGTGAGAGGCTTGAGGAGCCAGACTTCATGGCCGGCAATGCGGCAGCGTGCTGTCTCTCCCTGAAACTTCCGTTCTTCGTGGAAATGCGCACCGAGTTTGCCGGCGAGCATGTCAACAAAACGAAAGCCCGCATTGTGCCGGGTACGAACATAGTCCGGACCCGGGTTGCCGAGCCCGACGATAAGACGGATGGGCAGATTCTGTTGAGCCATTTGCTTACTTTAAGAAATATCAGCGGCGCGGTCCGCGACGGCGGTTGTCATCGTCAAAGCGTGAATAACGCTCAGAACGGTCGTCACGATCAAAGCGCTTACGTTCGGGACGATCATAGCGATCGTTTCGTCCTTCGCGCTCAAAACGATCGGAACGGCCTCGATCACCGCGTTCTTCTCGCGGCGCACCTTGGTCGAGCTTCACCGTGATGGGGCGTCCTTTGAAGCGAACCCCCTGAAGGGCGTCGATGACTTGCTGCGCGACTGCGCTGTCGACTTCTGCGAGCGTAAAGCGGTCGGAAATATCAATTGCTCCGATTTGCCGCGAGCTTACATTGGCCTCATTGGCAATGGCACCGACGATATCGCCCGGGCGCACGCCGCTCATGCGGCCGGCTCCGATAAAGAGACGCGTCATGCCCTCTTCGGGCTCTCCGCGTTCGCGGCGCGGACGTTCCGGACGTTCCGGACGTTCGCTGCGTTCGCGTCGATCGCGCCGATCACCGAAAGCGGGGATCTCCATGTCGTCGTCATTTGTACCTTCGCTTTCCAGTGCGAGGCGAACGGCGGCAGCGGCCACTTCAATCGGGTCGTGTTCTTCGCAGAGTGCCTCAACGATTACGTTGTAGCGTTCAAGTCCTCCTTGAGCGAGGATCTCTGCGATTGCACCGCGGGTAACTTCAAGGCGCTTGGCTTGAACATCGGTAGCTGACGGGACCGTACGGATTTCAATTTTTGAGCGTGTAGCGCGCTCGAGGGCTCGAATGTGGCGGTGTTCGCGCGGTTCAAGAATGGTGATGGCTGTACCAGTGCGGCCTGCACGGCCCGTTCGGCCGATGCGATGCACGTAGGTTTCATAGGACGCCGGGATACCGAAATTGATGACGTGCGTCAGGTTTTCCAAATCGATGCCGCGAGCGGCAACGTCGGTGGCGACAATCGCATCAATCTTGCCGGATCTGGCATTACGCATAACGCGGTCACGAGTGGGCTGATCAAGGCCGCCGTGCAATGCCTCGACGCTGTAGCCGCGGACGCGAAGTGCTTCAGTCAGCTCATCGACTTCGTTGCGGGTGCGGGCGAAGATGATGGCAAGTTCGGGATCCTCAAGATCAAGAATGCGTCCAAGCGCTGCCGTGCGGTAATTGCGTCCCACGATATAAGCGATCTGAGGAACACGGGGGGCTTCGCCTTCGGGTGTTTCTTCCTTGGCAATAGCGATTCGCACGGGGTTCTTCAGATGTTCGTCGGCGATTTTCGCAATTCTCGGCGGAAGCGTAGCGGAGAAGAGTGCTGTCTGTACGCCCTCGGGGAGTGCCTCGAAGATGGCATCCAGTTCGTCGGCAAAGCCGAGGTCAAGCATCTCGTCAGCTTCGTCGAGAACTACGGCCTTTACGGCATCAAGCTTGAGCGTGCCGCGATTAATGTGATCAAGGGCTCGACCTGGCGTGGCAACAACGACATGCGTGCCGCGCTTAAGCGAGCGGATCTGTCGGCCATATTCCTGTCCGCCGTAGATCGGCGTCACGATGATGCCGGCATCTCGGCCGTAGCTGTGAAAAGATTCACTCACCTGCAGGCATAGTTCACGCGTCGGAGTGAGAACGAGAATCACCGGGTCGGAAGGCTCTTTGCCAAGTGCCCAGCGTTCAATAAGAGGAAGTGCGAAGGCGGCAGTTTTACCCGTGCCAGTGGCGGCCTGGCCGAGAACGTCTGAGCCCGCAAGAATGGCTGGAATGGCAGCCTCTTGAATAGGGGTAGGTTCTTCAAAGCCAAGGGCAGTAAGGGAAGAGACGAGTTGGGGCGAAAGGCCCAGTTCGGCGAAATCAGCCATGTTTGAGTAATGTCCAATGGTCGCTGGCGGCCTCGCACATCAGAACTCAGAAACGAAGGCAGATGAGGCGTTCAGCAAATGTTGAGTAAAAACCTGCTATCGAAATCAGGCATGCTGCAGAGTGCATTCGCTCTGCAAGAGGTGGCAATGACCACACAAGATCGGGCATTCGCAAGGAAATGCCACGATGAAGGCTTTGGAAGTCAAAAGTCTTCTGAAGATAAGCAAAAAGCCCGCATCGGCTTGGGTTAGAAGCCTCGCGGGCTTGCGCCGTATCTGCTGGAGCCCTGAAAGCTCCAGCAGCGGGCGAAAGTATCCTGACGGATTACTTGGCCGGGGCGGCAGCCGGAGCAGCGGCACCATCGGCCGGAGCAGCGGCGGCAGCATCGCCTTCAGCGGCCGCAGGAGCAATGATTTCTTCTTCGACCGGCTGAATAACGGAAGCGATGACCGAGTCCGTAACCATCTTGACGCCTTCCGGAACAACGAGGTCGTTGGCGTGCAGGGTCGTGCCGGTTTCCATCTTGGAGAGGTCAACGGCGATGAATTCAGGCAGATCACGCGGCAAGCAGGCCACTTCGACGTAGGCGGCAGCACGCGAGATGATGCACTTGTCGATCTTAACGGCCGGGCTGAGTTCTTCGCCCGAGAAGTGCAGCGGCACACGCATCGTCACAACTTCATCCGGCGCAATGCGCTGGAAGTCGATGTGCATGACCTGCTGCTTATACGGGTGCATCTGGAAGTCACGCAGAACAACGAGTTCTTCCTTGCCGTCGAGTTCCATCGTCAGAATGGAAGCGTGGAACTTTTCCTTGCGCAGCGCAAAGAAGATCGGGTTGTGTTCAAGCTCGATCGGGGTGGCGGGGTTCTTGCCGCCGTAAATGATGCCCGGGAGCTTGTCCGCGCGGCGCAGACGGCGGCTCGCACCCGTACCTTGCGTTGTGCGCGTGGTGGCGATGACTTTCATGGGATGACTCCTAATAGAGTGTTTTTTTTTTAAAATAGAAACGGCAACTCCACAATCGCGACCAACTGTGGAGCTGACGGGATCAGCATTCCGAGAAGAGTGAACTCACGGAAGCTTCGCGCGCGATGCGCGAAAGGGTTTCACCGATGATGGCCGCACAGGAAACCTGGCGAATCTTCGGGCAAGCTTGGGCGGCCGGGCTGAGCGGAATCGTATCCGTCACAACGAGCTCATCCAAAGCAGAGTTAGAAATGCGTTCGATCGCTGCGCCCGAGAGCACCGGGTGCGTGATGTAGGCCACGACGGCACGAGCGCCGCGTTCTTTGAGCGCGCCTGCAGCATTGCAGAGCGTGCCGGCCGTGTCAACAATATCGTCCGTGATGATGCAGGTGCGGCCGGCAACATCACCGATGATGTTCATGATTTCTGCAACATTGGCGCGCGGACGACGCTTGTCGATGATAGCAAGATCGGACTCAATGGCTTTGGCCATGGCGCGAGCGCGGACAACGCCGCCCACATCAGGCGAAACTACGATCGGATTCTCAAAGTGACGAGAGGCGAGATCCGAGAGAAGCACCGGCGTGGCATAGATGTTATCGACGGGGATGTCGAAGAAGCCCTGAATCTGGTCGGCGTGGAGGTCCATTGTGAGGACGTGGTCAACACCGGCGGATTGGAGCATGTTGGCAACCAACTTGGCCGAAATGGCCACGCGGGCTGAGCGAGGACGACGATCCTGACGCGCATATCCGTAGTACGGAATGGCGGCAGTGATACGGCGAGCCGAAGCGCGCTTGAGCGCATCAACCATGATGAGAAGTTCCATCAGGTTGTCATTCGTCGGAGCACAGGTGCTCTGCAGAACGAAAACATCCTTGCCACGAACCGTATCGAGTAGCTGAACGCTAACTTCACCGTCGCTGAAGCGGGAAACTGCCGCGCGGCCAAGGGGAATGTGGAGGTATTCGGTAACGGCTTGGGCAAGCTTGGGATTGGCATTGCCTGCAAAGACCATCATGCTTTCCGGCACCATCGGGACCATGATTTCTGCTCTCTTGCAAAGGGCTCCAAGGCTCTTTGAACGGTTGGGGTTGAGACCGACGGCAGGGCCGTCAGGTGCTTCATCTGGCCGCTATTGCGGCCAACTTGGGGGGTGGCAGGGGTGGAAGGAATCGAACCTTCGGTAGCCGGAATCAAAATCCGGTGCCTTACCGCTTGGCTACACCCCTAAATTTTCTTCTTCGGCGTCTTCGCTCCACGGCTTCAGCGGATGTTCCGGAAGACTGCTGATGCAGAATCCGCGCCAACCCGAAGGCAGACGGGATAGCTCCGGAGCAGACGCATCAGCGTCGCCGTTAAGGATGGGAGCAAATACAGCACTACCAGAACCTGTCATACGAGGCTCACCAAACTCGGGCCCTAGAGCCGCAAGCTTGTCGAGCGCCTCGAGAACAGCCGGCTCAAACTGTGCAGCGATCGATTGAAGATCGTTGCGGCCGGGAAGAGCTGGCCAATGGTTCCGGAGGAGGTCGGAAAAGACGTGTATTGTCTGAGATTCGCTATCTCTTGTCAAGGCAGGAGCATTGAATATGTCGGCTGTGGAAACACTTCGTCCCGGCCAGATGACCAAGTAACGCCCTGGAGGGACCTCAATAGGGGTGATCCGTTCGCCAATGCCTTCAACGAAGGCATTGGCGCCTCTGATGAAAAAAGGAATGTCAGCGCCGAGCTGCTCACCGATTGCGGCAAGCTCATTACGGTCGAATCCCAGTTTCCAGAGACGATTGAGACCGATAAGGGTTGTGGCGGCGTCCGAACTTCCGCCGCCCATCCCTGCGCCGGCAGGAATGCGCTTTTGAACGTGAATGGTGGCGCCGGGGAGTTGCCCGCAACAGCGTTTTCCATGGTCTACGGCAGCAGTCAGAAGTGCCTTGGCCGCACGTATGCAGAGGTCTTTTTCAGGGGCGCCAATGATGTCGCCCGTGCGTTCAAGCTGGCCGTCAAATCTTTCAATCAAATCAATCGTGTCAAAAAGGTTGATCAGAATGAAGATGGATTCCAAAAGATGTTTGCCGTCGGAGCGTTGACCAATGACATGCAGGAAAAGATTGAGCTTTGCGGGGGCAGGCAAGTTGAGGTAGCTGCGTGCGGCGGTGGTTGTCATGCTTCTACAAAAATCGTGAGCTGCACTAACGGTGCAGCAGAGGTCTGACCGGCACGTCCGTCAATCCTCAGTCGCTGAGGCGATCCGTCGGTGAATCTCGAAAGAATTTGAGCGCGCCAAGGCCCGTAGACTGACATCTCTGCTGCAGCAGTCTGTTCGAGTAAATTGGCGAGCGGCACTACAGGGAGTGTGAAGCCGAGTAGTTCAGTGAGCAGTGCATTGATGTCGGAACGTGTGACAGCGGGTTCAGAAAGGCTGCGCGTGAAGGAGGCGCCGCGGCTTGTTTCTTCAATGCGAGCGAGAATGCCAGAGAGCGGCGTAAGGAGATCAAGCCGCAGAAATTGAGGCGTTTTCGTAAGTTCAAAGCGTCCGGTTTGATTTTCCAAACGACCGTCTGCTGCAGTGATGCGCAGTGAAAACCGGCCGCGCCAGACACGAGCGTTTTGAGGAGTAACCGCGCAGCCCGAAAGAAGCGTAACGGCGGACAATCCTGCTGCAAGACTTTGAAGACAGAATGTACGGCGTGAAGTAGACGTCATTGCGCGGTCTTTATCGGTAATTCTGAGAGCTTCCAGCGGGCAGCAAGCTGATCGACAAGCGCTTTTGCATCGTCCCCGCCTTGACGGGCCAGTTCATGGAGCGTTCGAAGGGCCTCTGTTTTTTTGCCTTGTGCAGCATAAATTTCTACGAGATGCCCCGCTACTTCAATATCCCAAAGTCGCTTGAGGGATGCGGTAGTGAATTCGGCTGCTGCACGATAGCGGCCTTCCCGGAAATTGAGCCACCCCATTGAATCGAGGATGTAAGGATTAAGGGGTTCAGCACGGTAGGCGCGTTCAAGCAGCTCACGGGCAAATTTAAGATCTCGATTGTCTTCGGTCAGCAAGTATCCCAGCGCATTGGCGCCCTGAACGTGCTGAGGATTGACTGTCATCAGTGCGCGGAGATGTTTTTCGGCTTCAGTGCGCAGCCCCGAATCCATTTCCACCATCGCGGCATCGTAGAGTACTTCAGGCTCTGTTGGATAGGTTTGTGCTGCCTGCTGCATGAGAGCTACGGCTTCCTGCTTGCGGTTGAGCTCAAGCAGCAGTTTGGATTCCGCACTCATTAGTGCAGGCGCGTCGAGTTTGAGCTCTTCGCGGCCTTCACGCAAAGCTTTTAACGCATCTTCCGGCCGACCGGCATCCGTGAGTGCGAGCGCTTCACGAATGCGCGCATCGACAGCAAACGGGCCTCCACGCAGTTCGGCATAGTATTCGGCAGCCCGTTCAGGGGATTTCTGCATCAGCGCCGCGTTGCCGAGTCGAAGCCAAACTTCAAGACGCGTCAGGTCGATGTCTTCGCTTTGTGCGCGAAGCATCTCTACATAACGTTTGAAATAGGCTTCAGTCTTGGGAGCGTCTCCCAGATCGGCAGCAAGTTCTCCGGCGTTGAACGCGATTCGCTCGTCGGACGCAGGTTGCTTCATAGCGCGCACAAGCGCATCAAGCGCTGAGGCTCGACGGCCGAGACGCTCTTCAACGCGGCCAAAGATGAGGAGCACATAGCTGTCGTTCGGATGTTTCTTAAGATATTTTTCGAGCATTGAGCGGGCTTCGCCCATATTGCCCGCTTGCCAGCAAACATCAGCGGCTTCGCCGAGTCGCTCATGATCATTAGGTACGGCGGCGCTTGCTGCTGCGGCGCGACGGCAAGCCAGATCGCCCTGACCCGTACGGGCGAGGAGCTGTGCAAAGCCGATTTGTACGTCTGCACGCTTGGGGTACTGAGCGACGATCGGTTCGAGCGTTTGTACTGCTGTTTTGAGGCCGGAACCAGGCTTGACAGCTGCTAATCCGGGATAGAGCCTTACAAGCCAGCTGCCCTTTTCGGCAGGTGTTTTTTCAGTTTCTGACGAACGACGAGAAAGTTCGTCGATCTGTGCGCGAACTGCCGCTTCATCGCCACGTTCCACAGCATCGGCAAGCAGTGTCAGCCGCGCTTCAAAAGCTGCGGGATCGCTGTCGAGCCATACCTTAGCTGCGGCAATGGCTTTTTCAGGATTGCGTGTTGCAACAGCTGCTTCCCAGGCGAGCTTGGCAAGGTCAGCCGATTTTTCGTTTTTCGCAGCGTCCATCCAAGCTTCGTAGGCAAAGCCGGTATCGCCGCGATGTACGGCAATGTCGGCCGTAATCAACTCAAAAAGCGTGCGGTTCGGGTGCGCCACTTCCGGATGTCCGGCCGGCATGCCCGGATGAGCAAAGGCGCTAGCGGCGACCGCAAAAACAGTCGAGACCGCAAACTTGAAAAGACCGCTTGACATGTTGCAGGGTAGTCCTTGGAGGCTGTGAAAGGGAGATGCGTTTAAGGGTCGCGCAGAACTTTTCATTCTACAACCGCTCGCCCGTACTTCTTCCGTATCGGTTCGTGTCTGCAGTATTTAGCGGACAGCTTCCGTTCGCGGCAAATCAATGCGGACTTCAAAACCGCCGGTGGGGAGATTGCGTGCTTCAATGCGGCCGAAATGAGCCTGCACCGCACGCTGGGCAATAGCGAGTCCTAACCCAAAACCCGTATCGGTTTGCTCATGACTGCCGCGCCCAAAAGGGTCGAAAGCGTGTTCGATTTCTTCAGGAGGCATACCGGGACCCTGATCGCAGAGCGAAATGCGCACAAAGCGAGATGTTGCCGTAAGCGTTACGGAAAGACGACTACCTGCGGGGGTCTGACGCAGACCATTGCGCAGGATGTTTTCCATTGCACTTCTGAGTGCATCGGCATTGATTGGCAGGACGAATTTGGATGGTAATTCATCTTCAAGCACAACTGAAACGTTCTTTTTCTGTGCCTCAAATGCCGTGTTTTCAACGACCTCAGCTGTGACGGCTGAAATCGATCCGGGAGTGAGCGGCATGCCGGCCCCTTGCTCATATCGTGCGTAGGCGAGCAAGCTGCCGACGAGTCGATCCAGTTCGTCTACTTCTCTTTCAATTCGATCAAGCGAGGGACCGACTCTGTCGGCATCTCGGCGGGCAATGTCTAAAGCCACATCAATGCGGGCAAGCGGGCTTCTCAATTCATGACTCACATCGTGAAACAACCGTCTCTGGCGGTTGATAAGCCGGCTAATTTGTCCGGCCATTTTGTCGAAGATGCCTGCTAAAGCAGCAACTTCGGCGTCAGCGCGTCCGATGGAGTTTTCGACGCGTGTATCGAGCTTGCCTTCCGCAAATGCCCGCATTGCGCCATCGAGTTTCCGCAGCGGCCGGGTGTAGTAATAGGCAAGAATTGCAGAAACAAAAGCCGTCAGAATCAGGGCAACCAAAAAGAGAACATAAATAGGAATTCCGGTGCCAAAGGGGTTGAAGAATGGCAGGTCGTGATTGGAATGCTCAAAAACAGCGAAGGCTGTGTAAGGGCGCCCGTTGATTTCGATGTCTTCTACGGCGTTGAGCGGATAGTTCTTAAGGACGTGGTCTTCAACCTCTGGGATGGAATTCTCTTCGATAGAGCGGAGTGCAAGCTCTGGCGCCGTACGACCACTGATTTCGGAGCCATGATCATCGACGATATAAACGGTTGGCAGCACGTTTCCGGGACTTTTCAGCCATTCCACTAATGCATCCTGTCCCTTGAGCTGATAGATAATCAGTGCGGCCTGTACGGCCTTGCGTCCTCCGACAAACACGTCGACCTTTCCGTAGCGCGCTTCGTCACGGTTGAGGTATGTGTGAACGCCAAAGCCCAGAAATGAGGAAAGAACAATAACGGCGAGCAAACCAGCAAAAAGCCGCCAGAAGAAACTGTTGATGCCGCGAATGCCGGCAAACCAGCCGAAAGCGCTCGATATGATCATGGACGGAGGGGCGGAGATGAAAAGTGAATAGAGTCTCATTATCAACGGATGGTTGATTGTGTCGTGAGACAATTTGGCGCTTCTTGCTTTTCTTGATCATTCTCTTATGACTGCTTTCACCTTTGCTGAGACGCTTGCTTGTTGGCAGCGGCGTGCGGGTCGCACTGACCTGCCTTGGCAGCAGTATCACACTCCCTATGAACGGTGGCTTTCCGAAGTAATGCTGCAGCAGACGCAGGTGGAGACGGTCATTCCTTATTTTGAACGATTCCTTGCTGCATTTCCCTCAGTGGAGGCGCTGGCGGCAGCTTCGGAAGCGCAGGTAATGAAGCTGTGGGCGGGGTTGGGCTACTACAGTCGCGGACGAAATCTTCACCGTGCTGCGCAAATGGTGGTGAAGGAAATGCAGGGAAGATTCCCAACGACTGCCGACGAACTAATCAAGCTTCCAGGTATTGGCCCCTCAACAGCCGCAGCGGTGGCTGCTTTTACGTCCGGCGAAGCGAAGGAGCCAATGATTGACGGCAATGTAAAGCGTGTGCTCGCACGTATTGACGGAATTCCGGGGCGTGTTGGCGAGAAGGCTTTTGAGACAACGCTCGCTGCAGCAGCACGACGCAAACTCCCTGGATCGGAATGCATTGCAGCCTATACGCAGGGACTCATGGATCTGGGAAGTCTGGTTTGCCGCAGAAAATCTCCCAATTGTGCGGCTTGTCCCGTGCGCAATTTTTGCAAAGCATTCGCGTTGGGGTGCCCCGAAGACTATCCGCGGCCGAAAACAACAGTTGCTAAAAAAGAACGCTGGCTGGTTCTGGTTTTCGTTGCGACGTCCGCAGGGTTTTGGTTTGCCCCTGTGCGCGGACGAATTTGGAAGGGGCTCTATGCACCGATCGTGGCGGAATGCAGCGAGAAAGCGTGGAACTCGTCAGTTATTGCTGAGGCACCGGAGCATTTGCGATTTCTTTTTCAAACAGCGCAACCATGCGGCATGCCTCGGGTGCACGAGCTTACGCACCAACGTCTGCATTTGCGGGCTGTCCTCTGCCGATGCGAAGCAGGTACAGGCGATGGTGAAGCATTGCATACGGAAGGCTTCACGCCCTTCGGCGAGAAGCCTGATGCGTGGCCTGGGCTGCCGACGCCGGTACTGGAGTATGCAAAAATCGCTTTGCGCGAATGGAGAGGCGCAGACGCTTATAGTGTCTGAAGCTTATTTTCCGGGAGCAAATTGGCTGAAAGCGCTCGATGACGGACAATTGTGCCGGCTTGATCGGCAAATCGGCGTCCAAGCATTTCTGCAACATATACCGATCGGTGCTGTCCCCCGGTACAGCCAATGCAGATGGTGAGGTAGTGGCGATTTTGTCCGCGATAGTGAGGAAGCCATTTAGCGATGAACGCGGCGATGTCGTCGATCATTTCGCTCACTAAGGGCTCTTGAGCAAGGTAAGAAGCAACAGGGGCATCAAGCCCCGTAAGCGGGCGAAGCTCGGGGGAGTAATAGGGGTTGGGCAGGCACCGCACGTCAAAGACAAGGTCAGAAGCGTAAGGAAGGCCACGCTTATAACCGAACGATTCAAAGGTGAGCGTGAGTTTGGCAGCAGGCTGTTTGACAAACTGCTGCACCCAACGACGAAGCTGCGAGGGCAGCAGACGCGTTGTATCGAGAACGTGAGCGGTCTCCGTCACCGGCGCCATAATTTCTCGCTCACGAGCAATCGCTTCATTCAGGGTGAGTTCTCGTCCCTGATGTTCGGCTAATGTGCTCAAAGGATGTCTGCGGCGAGTTTCAGAGAATCGCCGCAGAAGCTCTTCATTGGAAGCTGTGAGAAAAAGTATGCGGACATCGATGCCGCGCTGACTAAGCGCTTCGAGCGCCGTAAAGGCATTCTCAAAGGTTGCATGCGAGCGGGCATCAATAGCGACTGCTGCAGCTCGTGTGCCGTTTTTTTCAAGATTCTCAGCAATCGGCAGCAGAAACTCTGCAGGCAGGTTATCGATGCAGTAAAAGCCTGAATCCTCGAGCTGACGGATCGCAATGGACTTGCCGCCGCCTGACAAACCGGTAACGATGATGAGCTGCATGATGTACATCCTTCCTGCAGAGAATATTCACTGGGCGGCGGCAGTCTGAGCGGTCTCCCAGTGGGTGAGAAATTCACAGACTTCAACGGGGGTTGAGGCCTTGAGGAGTGTTTCGCGGG
>ENA-UEOY01000388-UEOY01000388.1-human-gut-metagenome-genome-assembly--contig:-NODE-388-length-19432-cov-5.964350_pt1 | contig 19432 bp, 16 predicted proteins | sample MGYA00242892_ERZ507900 | MGnify/ENA primary metagenome ERZ507900 (study PRJEB26167, sample SAMN06115427) | human gut metagenome | host: Homo sapiens | place: China:Henan | collected 2015-04-15 | study...
TATGAATCATGCGCTCTAACCAGCTGAGCTATCCCGCCATTGCTGAAAGCGAGTGCAAAGGTAATAGAAAAATCCATACCTGCAAAAACTTTCGCAAAAAAAAATACGTCCGATTTTTGTTCTTTAGGGGAGTTTTTCGCCTGTGGCATTGATTTTGAGCATGATGCGCCGGTCATAAAAAAACAAACATCATGTCGCAAAATCTTTCCCTCCGTCCGGACAGCCGTCCGTCCCGGCCTTCCTCCTCCGCCGCTTCGAAGTCCCGGCGACGATCCGCCTCCCGTACGGCTGCCCGCGGTCCCGCGTCGGGCGCTGGCAGGCCCCTGCCGCCCGGGCCGCGTTTCCTGCAAATACTTGGTGCGGTCAAGGTTCTGGCAGGCCTGCTGCTGCTCGTGGCAATCTCGTGGGAGGTGATTGCCGGAGGCAAGCACTTCTCGCGTCCGTACCTGGCCGTGCAGTTTGTTGTCTGCCTGCTCTTTCTGTGCGACTTCTTCGTCCGCTGGGGAGCCGACGGCTGGAGCGCCCGGTTCTTCAGGCGCAACCTGCTCTACCTGCTCCTCTCGGTGCCGTACCTCAATATCGTTTCGTGGAGCGGCGTGGAGCTGTCGCGCGGTGCCGCCATGCTGCTGGGGCTCGTTCCGCTGCTGCGGGCCTTCCTGGCCATGACGATCGTCGTCGGCTGGCTGGTCGGCAACCGCGTGCGGCGCCTGCTTGCGGCCTACATCTTCACGGTGGTCGTCTTCACCTACATCTCCGCGCTGATCTTCTACGACTACGAACTGCCCGTCAATCCGCACCTGCACGGATTCGGCAACGCGCTCTGGTGGGCCTGGATGAATGTCACGACCGTCGGTGCGGCCATCTTCCCCGTCACGGCGATCGGCAAGCTCTTCAGCGTGCTGCTGCCGTCGCTCGGGATGATGTTCTTCCCGATCTTCACCACCTACGTGCTGCAGGAGTATGCCCCTTCGAAGACGAAGGATCGGGACGAGTGATCCGTGCGGATTGCCCGCACGATCCATTCGTTTTCCGCGCGGGGTTACCGGCCCTCGGCCTGCCGCGACCTGAGCAGGTCGCGGATCTCCGTAAGCAGCAGCTCCTCCTTCGAGGGTGCGGGCGGTGCGGGCGGCGTCGCGGCGCGTTTCTTCATCAGCCGGTTCATCAGCTTGACCATCAGGAAGACGCAGAACGCCAGGATGGCGAAATCCACGCACTGCTGGATGAAGGCGCCGTAGTTCCAGTAGATCGGTTCGGCCGCCTTGGCCGCCGCCTCGCCGCCTCCGGCCAGCTCGGCCACCGAACCGAGCGCTTCCGATGTGACGTCTCGCACGCGCGAGAGGTCGATACGCAGGTTCGAGAAGTCGGCATTGCCGATCAGCGCGCCGATCGGCGGCATGAGGATGTCGTTCACGAGCGACGAGACGATCTTGCCGAACGCCCCGCCGATGATTACGCCGACGGCCATGTCCATGACATTGCCCTTAAGCGCAAATTCCTTGAATTCCTTGAAAAATGCCATATCTGCTGTTTTTAGGTGTCTGGCGTAAAGATATGCAAATTCCGGGGCATTCGGACTCCCGGTGACGCGAAATCGTACGCCGCGCGGGGCGTCCCGCTGCGGAGAAGCTGAAAATCGCGCGTTTTTGGGGACTCCGTATCGCGTTTTTTCGTATCTTTGGCGAATCGTAAACTGATACCGATTCCGCATCCATGACACCTGCAGCCGTCATCGCCACCGTCCTGGGCTATATCGCCGTCCTCTTCTTCGTCGCATGGCTCTCGGGCCGCCGGGCCGACAACGCCGGGTTCTTCTCCGGCGGGCGCCGCACCCCGTGGTACATGGCGGCCTTCGCCATGATCGGCGCCGCCATGTCGGGCGTGACCTTCATCTCGGTCCCCGGTTCGGTGGCCGCCGATTCGTTCTCCTACATGGAGATGGTTGCGGGCTTCACCGTCGGGCAGCTTGTCGTGGCCTTCCTGCTCATCCCGGCCTTCTATCGGCTGCGGGTCGTCTCGCTCTACGAGTACCTCGACGACCGCTTCGGCATCTGCTCGCACCGCACGGGCGCCTGGTTCTTCTTCATCTCGAAGATGCTGGGCGCGGCCCTGCGCGTCTACGTCGTCTGTGCAGTGCTCCAGCTGCTGGTCTTCGACCACTACGGCCTGCCGCTGTGGGCCAACGCGCTGGTCACGATGGCCTTCGTCTGGCTCTACACGCAGCAGGGCGGCGTGCAGTCGCTCATCTGGACCGACACGCTCAAGACCGTCTGCCTGGTGGGCAGCCTCGTCCTCTCGATCGTCTTCATCGCCGACGGGCTCGGCCTCTCGGCCCGTGGGGTGGTGCAGGCCGTCTCCGATTCGCCCATGTCGCGCATCTTCTTCTTCGACGACCCCGCATCGGACCGCTATTTCTGGAAGATGTTCGCCGCAGGCATCGTGCTGCTGGTGGCCATGACCGGCCTCGATCAGGACATGATGCAGCGCAACCTGAGCTGTGCCACGCCGCGCGACTCGCAGAAGAACATCGTGCTGACGGCTGTCAGCCAGATCTTCGTGATCTTCCTCTTCCTGGTCCTCGGCGTGCTGCTCTACCTCTACGCCGGACACACCGGGCTGGAGCTTCCGGCCAAGAGCGACCAGGTTTTCTCGCTGGTGGCCGTGGACGGGGGACTGCCGCCCGTTGTCGGCATCCTGTTCGTCATCGGGCTCATATCGAGCACCTATTCGGCCGCCGGATCGGCCCTCACGGCCCTCACCACCTCGTTCACGGTCGATATCCTGCAGGGTACGCGCCGCTGCGACGAGCGGCGGCTGACGCGCCTGCGCCGCAGCGTGCACCTGCTCATGGCGCTGGCCATGGCGGGTGTGATCCTCGCCTTCGGCTACCTGGCCGACGACAGCGTCATCAACCTGGTCTACAAGGTCGCCAGCTATACCTACGGGCCGATCCTCGGCATGTTCCTCTTCGGCCTCTTCACGCGGCGCCGCATCCGCGACGGCTGGATGCCGTGGATCGCCGTTGCGGCCCCCGTGCTGAGCGCCCTCGTGCAGTGGTGGGCCCGCGAGGCGTGGGACTACCGGATCGGCTTCGAACTGCTGGTCTACAACGCGGCCTTCACCATGATCGGAATGTTCCTTGTTTCGCAACGACATGAAAAATAGATTTCTGCGCATATTGCTCCTGCTTGCGGCCCTCGGTGCCGCGCATGCGGCTCCGGCTGCCGCCGTGAGCGCCTCGACCCGCCTGGCCGTGGGGCGCACGCTGACGCGGATCGTGGCCCGCGAGGTGTCGGGCGGCTATGTGAGGGTGCAGAGCATGCAGGCCTCGCGCGGCCGCGTGCGGGTCTACGCCTCGATCGGGCTCTCCTATTATCCCTTCCGCGAGGAGAACGTGCGGGCCATGCGCGACTCGGTGCGCGCAGCCCTGCCGGCCGAGTACCGCAAGGCGCGGATCGAGATCTACACCGACCGCCGCGAGGTCGGCGAACTGATCCCGATGGCCTGCCGCAATGCTGCGGTGCTGCACAGGCAGATCGCCAAACGGCAGGTCGTCCCCTTCGTCAATCGCTCCGAACGGCCGCTGGTCACCCGCCTGTCGGCCGCCGCAACCCCCGAACGGGGGCTTTCGGGCCGGCACATCGCCCTGTGGCAAAGCCACGGCCGCTACTTCGACCAGAAGGAGAACCGCTGGCGGTGGCAGCGCTCGCAGGTGTGGCAGACCTGCGAGGACCTCTACACGCAGAGCTACGTGCTGCCTTACCTGGTCCCGATGCTTGAGAACGCCGGGGCCTGTGTCCTGCTGCCGCGCGAGCGCGACGTGCAGCGGGTCGAGGTGCTGGCCGACAACGACGTCCCGGAGCAGTATGCCGAGAGCGGGGCGTGGCAGCCGGGCGGCCGCGGCTTCGCCCACCTGCGCCAGGTCTACCGGGGCGACGAGAATCCCTTCCGCGACGGCACGACGCGCCGCATCTCCACGGTCGCGGGCCAGCAGCCGACGGGGCGCGCCGAGTGGCGGGCCACGCTGCCGCAGCGGGGCGAATATGCCCTCTACGTCAGCTACGAGTCGCTGCCCGGGAGTGCCGACGATGCCCGCTATACGGTCCACCACCTGGGCGGCGATACGGAGTTCGCCGTCAATCAGACGATGGGCGGCGGCACGTGGATCTACCTCGGGCGCTTCGCCTTCGCGCCCGGCGAGCAGACGGTCATCACGCTCACCAACCGTTCGCGCGTGGCCGGCCGCACCGTTTCGGCCGATGCCGTGAAGATCGGCGGCGGCTACGGCAACGTGGCCCGCACGGTCTGCGACTCGCTCCGGCAGGCGGATACGTTCTATCCCGAGGAGACGAGCGGCTATCCCCGCTTCTGCGAGGGGGCGCGCTACTGGCTGCAGTGGGCCGGGTTCGACGCCTCGGTCTATTCGCCCAAGAACTTCACCGACGACTACAAGGACGACTACATGTCGCGTGCCCACTGGGTCAATGCGCTGGCGGGCGGATCCGAACGGATGCCCGACTCCGCGGGGCTGCGCATCCCGATCGACCTGGCCCTGGCCTTCCACTCCGATGCCGGGGTGCGCGACGGCGACGAGACGATCGGCACGCTGGGCATCTTCTACACCCGTGAGCAGGGCGGCCGCTTCCACGGCGGCGGCGACCGCTACCGTTCGCGCGACCTGACCGACCTGGTGATGACCCAGGTCGTCTCGGACATCCGGCGCACGTGGGAGCCGGCGTGGAACCGGCGCGGGCTGTGGAACCGCGCCTACTACGAGGCGCGCGTGCCGGGCGTCCCGACCATGCTGCTCGAACTGCTCTCGCACCAGAATTTCGCCGACATGCGCTACGGCAGCGACCCGCGCTTCAAGTTCCTCGTCAGCCGGGCGGTCTACAAGGGGATCCTGCGCTACGTCTGCTCGCAGTACGACGTGCCCTATGTCGTGCAGCCGCTGCCCGTCGAGGCCCTTACGACCGATTTCGTCGATGACGGGCGGGTCTGCGTCTCGTGGATCCCGGCGGTCGATTCGCTCGAGGCGACGGCCGTGCCCGACGGCTATGTCGTCTATACGCGCGTGGACGATGGCGGCTTCGACAACGGACGATACACGGAGCGCCCCTACCTGATGGCCGAACAGGAGCCGGGGCGCATCTACAGCTACCGGGTGACGGCCGTCAATGCCGGCGGCGAGAGCCTCCCGAGCGAGACGGTGGCCGCCTGCCGGGTTCCGGAGAGCCGCGGCACGGTGCTTGTCGTCAATGGGTTCGACCGGGTGAGCGCCCCGCGAAGCATGCGGTGCGACTCGCTGGCCGGGTTCCTGGCCGGGGAGGACAACGGTGTGCCCGACCGGATCGACATCTCCTACATCGGGCCGCAGCGGGTCTTCGATCTGGCGCAGGCGCGCTGTCCGGTCGATTCGCTGGCCCTCGGCGCGAGCTGCTGCGACTACGAGACCGATGTGATCGGCGGCAATACGTTCGACTACGCCGCCCTGCACGGACGCTCGATTGCGGCGGCCGGCTACTCGTTCCACTCGGCCTCGCTGCAGGCCGTGCTGCGTGGCGACAAACACCTGGCGGGCAACCGGGCCGTGGACCTGATCCTCGGCAAGCAGCGGACTACATCGATGGGACGTGATGTGCTCGATCCCGAGTTCGAGACGTTCCCCGATGAGCTGCAGGAGCTTATTGCCGACTACCTCAGGCAGGGCGGCAGCCTCTTCGCTTCGGGCTGTTACGTCACGACGGACCTCTGGCGGGCGGATGCCCCCGAGTCGGGCCGCGATTTCGCCCGCGAGGTGCTGCACTGTGCTTCGGACAGCCTGCTCGCGACGCGCGCCCAGACCGAGGCCCTGCGCGGGCGGATCCGGGTCGTGGCGCCCCACGCCTCCTTCTCGCGCGGCGAGTACCGCTACTTCACAACGCCCCGTCCCGATGCCTACACGGTCGAGACGGTCGATCGGCTGCAGCCCGCAGGCGAGGGTGCCTTCCCGGTGATGCGCTATGCGGGCGGCGGTACGGCCGCCGTTGCATCGGAAGGAGCCGGTTCGGGCGGGCGGACCTTTGTGGCGGGATTCCCGTTCGAGGCCCTCACGGATCGCGTACAGCGCGATCGGATGATGCGCGATGTATTGGAATTTCTGACAGATAACGATTAATACCTAAAGTTTTTGATTATGTCACTCGAACAACAGATTTCGAAAGGAATCATGGAGGCCATGAAGGCCAAGGACACCGTGCGGCTGAGCGCCCTGCGCAATGCCAAGAAGTACATCATCGAGGCCAAGACGGCCGGTCCGGAGATCGCCGAACTGCCCGATGCCGACGTGCTGAAGATCATCTCGAAGCTGGCCAAGCAGGGTACCGACTCGGCGGCCATCTTCTCGCAGCAGAACCGTCCCGACCTGGCCCGGGAGGAGCTGGCCCAGGTGGCCGTCTATCAAGAGTTTCTGCCCAAACAGCTCACGGACGAGGAGCTGACGGCCGAAGTGCGCGCGATTATCGCCGAGGTCGGCGCTTCGTCGATGAAGGAGATGGGCAAGGTGATGGGCGTGGCGTCGAAGCGGCTGGCCGGCCGTGCCGACGGCAAGGAGATCTCGGCCAAGGTGAAGGAGCTGCTGGCATAGGCCCCGGCGCCCGGCTTCGGCCGGACGGTAAATACGCAGGATCATGCATGTGCTCGAATCGTTGCACCGCAACGTAAAGACCGTGGCCATGCCTTCGGCCATGGTCGTCGGGGCGCTCTTCTGCCGTCAGGTGACGGCTCTGGAGGCCTGGTCGGGGCAGATGATCACCCCGACACTGATTTTCCTGATGCTCTTCGTCACCTTCTGCCGCGTCAAGCCCCGGCAGATGAAGCCCTCGATGCTTCATCTCTGGCTGCTGCTGATCCAGGCCGTGGCGTGTGTGGGCGTCTATGCCGCCCTGCATCCGTTCGATCCCGTCGTGGCGCAGGGGGCGATGATCTGCGTGCTGGCTCCCGTGGCGATGGCCGCAGTGGTCATTGCCGGCATGCTGGGGGCCAACGTGGCGACGATGGCCACCTACAGCCTGCTGTGCAACATGGCCGTGGCGGTTTATGCCCCCGTGGTGATCTCCTTCACGGGCACGGGCGTCTGCTCGTTCACCGAGATTCTGGCCCGTATCGCGCCGCTGCTGATCATGCCCTTCGCCGCGGCGCAGTTCTGCCGCTTTGTCTTCCCGAAGGGGGCGCAGTGGATCGGCGACCACGGGCAGATATCGTTCTACATGTGGCTGCTGTCGCTGGTGGTCATCATCGGCCGCACGACGGCCTTCATCATCGACCTGCACGACGCGTCGCTGCGGACCGAGCTGTGGCTGGCCGTGGCGGCTCTGGTACTCTGCCTGGCGCAGTTCAAGGTGGGGCGGATGCTCGGCCGCCGCTATGGCGATGCCGTGGCCGGCGGGCAGTCGCTCGGACAGAAGAATACGGTGCTGGCCGTATGGATGGCCCAGTCGTTCCTCGACCCGATCGCATCGATTGCCCCGACGGCTTACATCGTCTGGCAGAATTTCGTGAACTCCTACCAGATCTACCGTAAGGACAGGGAAAACTTGAAGTAATCTCCGCAAACACAAGGTTTGCAATCGGATATGCAATCCGTGCGCCCCGCTTTATGCGGTCCGGACAAGCCGGGCCCGAAGGCGGGGCGCGCGATTTGCTCCCCCGTCCTCGGACCGTTGGGTACGGGGCCGTGCGGCGGAGCGTATCCCGCCGCTGCGGGTCTCGGGGCCGTCTCCGTTGCGGCAAAACCGCCTCCGGCTCTTGCACGGGTCGCGATTATTCCGTACCTTCGAAACCTTGACTGTACCGTTATGCTACGAACCCTGCTTGTCCTGATCGGCGCGCTGCTTGCCTGTGCCGGCTGTTCGGGGGATGACCGGACCACCGACCGGATGCTCGATGCTGCCGACCGGATCGTCGCTGCGCAACCCGACAGCGTCCTGCGCATCCTGCGCGAGATTCCGCCCGAGGCGCTCGGCGGCGAGGCCCGTCGTGCCCGTTATGCGCTGCTCTATGTCGAGGCTGCCGACCGCGGAGCGCTCGACGTGCCCGACGACTCGCTGCTGCGCATTGCCGAGGCCTACTACGGACCGCGTGAGCACGACCTGCGCAGCCATTGCAAGATGCTCTATTACAGCGGACGCGCCTGCTGGAAGCGGGGCGACAAGTCGGGGGCGCTCCGCATGTACCTCGAGGTCGAGGAGAAACTGCGCCGCATCGACGAGCCCCGTTACCTCGGACTGCTCTATCTGCGTATCGGCGAGGTCTATCACGCCGAGCAGAACTTTGCTCGGGCCCACCGCTACTACCGCGAAGCCCGCGATCTGGTGATCCGGGGCGGAGATTCGCACGATGCCGTCATCGCCCTGCTCGGCATGGCCGAGACGGCGCTGCGGATGCGTGACCCCGCGCAGGCGCGGCGATGCTGCTCGATGGCGCTCGACCTGGCCGATGAACTGCACGACGATTCGCTGGCCCGCCAGTGTCTCGGGAAATTCGCCCGCCTCTATATCATCCCCGATACGGTGCGCATACCCGAGGAGCTGCTCGGCCGGATCGAGGCTTCGGTCCGGGGCGACACGACGCATGCGGGACTGGCCACCCGGGCTCGGGTCCAGTTGCTTCGGAACCATCCGGACAGTGCGCTCTGCACGCTGCAGGAGGCCGAGCGCCGGACGAGCGATCCGAACGACCTGCCCGCACTGCTCTATACGGCCTACCGGGCCAATGTCCGTGCGGGCCATTACCGCGAGGCGTCGCGCGACATCCATCGGTATATTCTCATGAACGACTCGCTCAACCGCAATGCCCTGAGGCAGTCGGCCGGCATGATCGAGAAGGAGTTCCTGCGCGAACGGGCCGCCTTTGCCGAGTATCGGATGCGGAGCCGGCGACGCTGGGAGATGGTCATCGCCGCCATGGCGCTGTTGGCGGCCGGAGGCGCGGCCTGGGTCGTGCGGCAGCAGATGCGGCTGCAGCGCGAGCGCAGCCTCAGGCAGTTGTCGCTCGTGCGCGAGGCCCGCGCCGAATACGGCCGTCTGTCCGAGCGGCTCGAGCAGCGGCGGATCGTCGAGGACCGGCTCAAGGGGTTGGTCGCCACACGCTTCGATATCGTGGACCGGCTCGGGAAGACCTTTTACGAGCGGGAGAATACGGCTTCGCAGCAGGCCGTGATGTTCCGTCAGGTGAAGGAGCTCATCGACGGGTTTGCCGAGAGCGGCGAAATGCTGCGCGAGGTCGAGCAGATGGTCGATGCCGTGCACGACGGGGCGATGCGGCGCCTGCGACATGATTTCCCCGCCATGAAGGAGTCCGACTGCCGGCTGCTGTGTTACGTCTTCGGCGGCTTCTCGCCGCAGGTCATCAGCCTCTTCATGCGCGACAGCGTGGCCAACGTCTATGCCCGCAAGTCGCGCCTCAAGTCGCGGATCAAGGCCTCGGACGTCGCCGACCGGGAGTTCTATCTCTCGCTGTTCGGATAGCGGCGGGAAAGGAAACTTCCCGTAGGAAAAGATACGGTGCGGGGACGGATCATCCGTCCCCGCACCGTGTTTGTGGCCGGCAGTCTGCCGGGTTTACTTGCGGAAGATGAAGTAGACGGCCAGGATGATGCAGAGAAATCCGGCCAGGTGGTTCCAGCGCAGCGTGTCCGACTTCATGAAGACCAGCGCGAAGAGGGTGAATACCGAGAGCGAGACCACCTCCTGGATGACCTTCAGCTCCCAGATCGAGAAGGGACCTCCGAATTCGGCCGAACCGAGGCGGTTGGCCGGTACCTGGAAACAGTATTCGAACAGGGCGATGCCCCAGCTCAGGAGCACGATGGCCATTAGGCCGAAGCGCTCGAGTTTCGACTTGAATGCGATGTGGCCGTACCATGCCAGCGTCATGAAGGCGTTGGAGACGACCAGCAGCGTGACGGTAAGGAATCCGCGGAACATGATTGGATATAGGGTGTTTTTGGGTTATTTTCCGTGTGTGGTGTGTCAGGCCAGGTCGGCGTCGGTGACCTGCGTGAAGTCATCGACGATGCGGTCGGCGTCCGCCTCCGCAAGCAGCGTCTCGCGCGGCAGGGTGGTGGCCAGCGCGACGATGCGTCCGGCTCCGGCCCGGCGGGCCGCCTCGATGCCGGCCTTGGCATCCTCGAAAACGATGCATTCGCCCGGGGTGACATCCAGGGCTTCGGCCGCCTTGAGGTAGATCTCCGGATCGGGTTTGCAGCGCGTGACCGCATCGCCCGAGATGCGGGCGTCGAAGAATTCGGCAATGCCGCAGTGCTCCAGCACGAAATCGACATTCGCCCGGCAGCCCGACGACCCGACGGCGCAGCGGATGCCCAGCGCACGCAGGCGGAGGAGCAGGTCGCGGAGTCCTGCGACGGGGCGGATCTCCGGAGCGTAGATCTCGCGGTAGATCGCCTCCTTCTCGTCGGCCAGGGCCTGCAGCCCGCGCGAGGCGATCACCTCCTCGGGCAGGATCAGCCGCATGATGTCGTCGTTGCCCATGCCGAATCCCTGGGAGAGGCGTTCTTTCCAGTTGCGGACTCCGTAGCGGTCGCAGAAGATCTCGAAGGCGCGGATGTGGGCCGGGGTGTTGTCCACCAGCGTGCCGTCCATGTCGAAAAGCGCAGCTTTTTTCATCGTCGTGTCGTTTTCAGCGGGCAAAGGTAGCTAAAAATCCGACACCCTGAACCTTCGGGCCTCAGAATTTGAGCTGCACGCCCAGATTGACCGCGAAGCGCTGGATCCGTTCGCCGGGTTGCGGGTCGCGGTGCGTGAGGCGCCAGATGAAATCGACGCGGCAGATGCGCAGGATGTTCTCGATGCCGAAGCCCGCCTCGACATAGGGCGTCGAGACGGAGGACATGCCCGGCGGGAAGAGCAGCGGGGCGCCCGAGCCGGGGCGTGCGCCGTTGTTGCGTTCGGAGAGCGTGCCCCAGACACCCTTGCAGATGGCCACTTCGCGCCACTTGAGTCGCTTGATCAGGGGCAGGCGCCCGAGCAGGATGCCGTTGAAGTGGTGCTCGTAGAACCAGGCGAACCACGTGTCGGAGGCGAATTCGTAGTAGTCCATGCACGAGAAGGCATAGGGGTCGTAGAAGTAGGTGCCGTTGCCTTCGTGGAGCTTGAGCAGCAGGTAGGGGACCCGGCCCGAGATGTGGCCGCCCTGCAGCGTGAGGTCCGAGTAGCCGAGGGGCGGCAGCTCGGGGCGGTAGCGGAGCGATCCCTCGATGCGGCAGTAGCGGCTGCTTCGGTCGAGGATTCCCGGGATGCCGGCCGTGAAGAAGAGGGTGGTGATCGGGTATTTCGATCCGAGCGACTGCTTGTCGAAGGGCATGCGGTAGACGGTTTCGTCCTTGGCGAAGCGCAGCCCCACGCGCACCGAGGCGTCGGCGACGGAGCCGGCCGGGCGGCCGTCGGGGTAGCACATCGGGACGTAGCGGTTGGCATGGATCCTCCTGAGCCGTGTGCCGAGGAAGGCCGTCACGCCGTGGCGCCATTCGTGTTCGTAGGCCAGGTCGCCTTCGTCCACCATCGACAGCCGCGTGTCGCCGCGCGAGAGGATCGACGAGAGGATGTTGCTCTCGGTCAGCGCATTTTCTCCGGCGCCGAGCTGCAGCACGTCGTGGCGGCCCGAGAGGGTCAGCTCGCGCGTCAGCTGCCGGTTGAAGGCTACCTCGAGGCTCCCGCCTCCCTTGAACCGTCCGTCGCGCGTACCGTAGGCCGCATAGCCCGAGATGCGGAAGCGGCGGCTCAGCTCGGTGGTTGTGCGTCCGCCGAGCTGCATGCGGAACCCTTCAAGGCGGTTGAAGCTGGCCATCTTGTAGTAGGGGCCGATGCCGATGTACTTCGTGTTCCAGTGACCGACGATCAGCGTATTGATGAGCGTGTAGATGTTGTGGTAGAGCGGGACCTCCTGGATCGAATCGACCATCGAGTAGATGCCCCGCTCGCGGTCGCTCAGCGCGTAGGGGCGCACCGAATCCCAGAAGGCCTCGTCGCGGCGGTTGGTCTCCTCGTCGGCCAGTACCACGCGGTTGTCCATGCGCAGCACCTCCTCGGGGATCGGCTCGCCGATGTGCACGTCCGAATAGGTGATTTCGCGCGTGCCGATGAACGAGACGAGTTTCGAGGAGTCGGCCGTCGTGAGCGAGAACTCGGCCGAGACGCGGTCGCGGTCGCGGAACCAGCGGCCGTCCGGTGTGGGGCTGTTCTCGTTGTCGAGACGCAGGTGGCGGATCCAATTGACGTTCACGCCCCGGGGCATGCGGGCCGAGGCCGAGCGCAGGGCATAGCTGGCCGAGTCGATGTGCAGCTCGCCGTCGAGCACCGGCGAGGTCAGGCGGCGGGGGTGGAAGCGGATCTTGTAGGTCTTGCGGCCATCGACCGTGAGGCTGTCCACCAGGAAATAGTTGTAGAACGAGGTGCCGCCCGGACCGAGCGGTCCGGCGAAGCGCACGTCGAACAGGTCGATGAAGTGGTCGTAGAAGTTCACGTCGCCGTGCATGCCGCCCGTGAACTGGGCGACGGCGAAGCTGTCCTCGACGCCCGAGACGCGGCTGGCGCGGATCACCTCGCGCGTGAAGGAGGGGCTGAGGCTGTGGTAGAGGTCGGCCGACGACTCGGAGATCATGGCCGGCAGGTAGGGCTGTCCGGTGAGCGCCGAGGTGTCCATGTAGTCGAAGACGAATCCGAAGTTGCGCTGGAGCCGTTTGTTGCGGAATCCGGGGCGGATGTTCGTCAGGTCGAGCTCCATCTTCGTGTAGGTGCGGCACCGGTAGGTGTCGTACTGCTCGGGGTCGTTCTCCGCACGGCGGCGGATCGCTTCGCGCAGGATAGGCAGCGCGGGGTTGTCGCCCGGGGTGATGACCACCTGGTCGATGCCGAACTCCATGGCCTGCAGGGCAAAGTTCACCTCGTTGAATGCTCCGGGGGTGATCGTCTGCGTGGCGGGGTGTAACCCACGATCGAGGCCTGGACGCGGGTCGAGGTGTCGCGCGTCTCGAGCGCGTAGATGCCCTTTTCGTCGGTGGTGATTCCCGTCGTGGTGCCGGGAAAGACGACGCTGGCGAACTGCAGGGGATGTCCGTCGGCGGCGTCGGTGACCCGGCCGCGCACGCGCGTGGTCTGGGCTGAGGCACCGAGTGCGTACAGCAGGGCTGTTGCGAGGAGGATGATCCGGCAGAGCATCATAAGGGCAAATGTAACCAAAAAGTACCGATTCGCCGAAAATAAATTACTTTTGCGGGAGATCGAACGACAAAAGAGACAATATGAGCCATTCGAAGATAGAGAAAACGAACGCCGCACGGTTGCTCGACCGTGCGAAGATCGCCTACGAACTGGTGCCCTACCGCGTGGACGAGGAGCATCTGGCGGCGACGCACGTCGCCGAGCAGCTGGGCGAGGAGATCGCCTGCGTCTTCAAGACCCTTGTGCTCAAGGGCGACCGCACGGGCTATTTCGTCTGTGTGGTTCCCGGCAACCACGAAGTGGACCTCAAGGCGGCGGCCCGGGTCTCGGGCAACAAGAAGGTGGATCTGATCCCGATGAAGGAGCTGCTGCCCGTGACGGGATACATCCGCGGCGGCTGTTCGCCGATCGGCATGAAAAAATCCTTCCCGACCTATATCCATGCGTCGGTCGAAGCCCAGCCGTTCATCTACATCAGTGCCGGGGTGCGCGGCCTGCAGCTGAAGATCGCACCGGCGGACCTGATCGCCTACGTCCGCGCCACGGTGGCGGACATCAGCCGCGAGGCCGGCGTTTGACGGCCCGTTCCGCACGACCTCCGGGCGCGCGGAACGGCGTGTCGGTACATCTCCTTCAGACGATTTCGGGCAGCGGGGCCTTGGCCGCGGGGATCCGTTTGCCCGTTCCGGCCGGAGCCTTGGCGGTTGCCGCCCGTCCGTCCGGCTCGGCTGCCGTTACCGTATCGGATGCCGGGCAGAGGTGTGCATCAAGGAATGCGGACGACTCGGCGCGTCGCCGCTCCAGGATCCGGTCTACCGCCTCCCAGTCGATCGGCGTGTCGAGCATCGAGATCTCCTGCAGCCCCGATGAGAGGATGCGCGACTCGAGCCCGAACTGCTTCAACAGCGAGTGGATGCGCGCCGAGCCGCGGCTGCGGTTGATGTAGGCGGCGAAGGGCTTGTGGAAGAGGATGCAGAAGACGCATGCATGGAACGAGTCCGTGATGACGTAGCGCGCCTCGTGCAGCCCGGCGAGCCACTCGTCGATGCCGGGCATCTTTCCCCGCGCCGCATTCGGGCGGTCCGTCGTGCGGACTATGCGCAGGTTGTGGCGTTCGGCGAAATCCTGCAGGATGTGCCGGGCCCCGGGCTTCACACGGAACAGGTAGCAGTAGAGCGTGTCGCTTGGTGCGGAACCGGCGGTGAAGAGCGCGCGGTAGTCGTCGGCCGTCAGCAGCATCGCCGGGTCGAGCACGTGTACCGCGCGGTCGCAGCCGAAGTATTCGCGACACTGCCCGACGGCGGTGTCTTCACGCACCGAAACCCCTTCGAACCCGGCCAGCAGCTCTCCGCAGCGCATGCGCTGTTCGCGCGTGTATTCGCAGTCGGCGGCGCCGAACGAAGCGGCATAGGAGATGCGCCGGGCGCCGCTTCCCTCCAGGAACGAGAAGAAATAGAACTCCGGGTCGCCTGCGTAGCGCGGGCGCCAGACCTGGTCGCTGCCGACGATGTAGAGGTCGAATCCGTTCCCGGAAGCGGCCAGCTCGGCATAATCCGCGGCGTCGAAGACCGGCTGGGTCTTCGGCGTGAGGCGGCGGTAGATGAATTTCTCAATCTCCGACTTCTTGTAGTCCTGCGTCAGCAGGGTGTTCATCTCGGCGAAGATCTCCTTGGGGTGGAAGAGCGACTCCACGGCCCGGCGCAGGACGGTCTTCAGGAAGGCGTTGCTCACCGGTTTGAGGCGTTTGCGGTTGTCGATGAGCCATACCTCGTGGCCCAGTCGGGTCAGGTGGCTCTTCAGCGCGAAGGCCTGGAGAACGCCGCCGTAGTTGGAGTTGAGCGGCAGGGTCAGTAATGCGATTTTCATGTATGGATCTGTGGTGCTTGTATGCCGTGATGCGATGCAGCAGCCGCTTGAGCCGTTGTATCCGTCCGGGCCAGATGTGGCGGAAAAGCGGTCGGGTGACCCGTTCCGATGCGGCCAGCTCGTCGAAAAGGGCCGTGCGGGCCGCGGGGATTTCGACCTCGGTCTTGAATCCTCCGTTGCGCCGGCGGATGCGCCCGTCCCATTCGAGGCGCTGTGAGTCGAATGCCGGCCGGCCCGATTCATCCGTTGCGGCGAAGAGTTCGGCCAGGCGGCCGGCTCCCGATTGTGTATAGGCCAGCACGAGGCTCGTGCCGCGGTCGTCGTCGGATTCGGGGAGGACCTCCCGGACGTTCCAGAAATCGCCCAGCGAGAGATCGCTGTCGCTCCGCCCCGACTTGAAGGGGCAGGCGTAGCAGCTCGGGCGCAGGGTCCAGTCGTCGAGGAATGCCCGAAAATAGACATCCTTGCGGGCTGTGATGCTGTAGGTGCGGCGTGCGGTGCGCACCGTGAAGCGGTATTTGCGCCAGCCGTCGCGCTTGTCGCGGAAGTCGATGCCGAGAATCGGATGCCCTTCGGTGAGCTCCTGCAGGTAACGGCGCAGCAGGCCCGGGGAGGGTGCGCCGTGGCAGAGGCATTCGGCCGTCACGAGGCGGTCGGTGGAGCGGCCGCGCAGAAAGGCCCGCAGCCCGGCGATCTGACAGGGGGTGCCCGTGTAGAGGACTTCGCGACCCTGGTCAAGGGCGCGGGCTACCTCCCGGAAGGTTCCGGACGTATCGCTTTGTGCGTATTTGGATTTGGCGAGTGCCGCGAGCTCCTCCTCGCATGTGGCGCTGCGGTGCCGGATTGTCCCCCCCCGAACGTATCGGATTCGAAGGCGGCGCCGAAGACGAGACCTCCCTTGCGGAGCGTGAGGCGGGCCAGGGGCAGGAAGATGCCGCCCGACGAGCTGCCGGTGCGGATGGCCGCATCGTTGTTCCGTGCGGCCCACACCTCCGACGGCGCGCGTTCGGGCGCGGGGTGGCGCATCGGGCAGATGCGCTCGCAGAGCCCGCAGCCGGTGCAGGCGTCGGCCTGGACCGCGGGGTAGAGGAACCCCTCGGCGTCCTCCTCCATCCGGATGCAACGGGCCGGGCAACTCTCGGCACAGACACCGCAGCCGCAGCACTCTTTTTTTTCGTTCAGGAGGATCATTTTGTATAAAAAGGGGTCCGGATCGACTACGAAGGTACGACTTTTTTATGAATTTCGAAGAAGTGACGGCCCATTTATTTTCGAATCCGGTATGGCTTTTGCCCGTTTTTCAACCATGCAGCGACCCGAAACGTGTTTGATCGGCTGGATGCGGGAGGCATTGCAGCGCACGGCGGTCGGTACGGAACCTTCCGGGGACGGGTTCCGGCCGGGCGAAGCCGCCGTGTGGTGGCACGGCATGTTCCGCCTGGCGGCCGCACACGGGGTGGCCGGCATGGTGTGGCCCGTGGTCGGCCGTTTGTCCGGTGCCGCCGCTCCACCCCGGGAGGTGCGGCTGGCCTGGGCCTGCCACGTGCAGCAGCTGGAGGCCCGATGGCTTGCGCAGCGCGATGCCGTCGTGCGGCTGGCTGCGCTCTCACGTGAAGAGGGGCTGCCGATGATGCTGCTCAAGGGCTACGGATTGAGCCGGCTCTATCCCGTGCCGGCTCTTCGTCCGTGCGGCGATGTCGATGTCTGGTTTTTCGGTCGCCGGCGCGAAGCGGACCGTTGCCTTGCGGAGCGGTTCGGCCCCCCGGAACGAGCCTTCGACGGCCACCACACGACCTTCCGGATCGGCAGGGTGGCGGTTGAGAACCACGCCTGCTTTTTCGATTCGCGGACCCATGCCTCGAATGTGCGGCTCGAACCGCTGTTGGAACGCCTGGCGGTGTCGGGCCCGGAAGCGGTCGATGTCGGCGGGGAGCGGGTGTTGCTGCCCTCGCCGCAGTTCGGGGCACTCCATCTGCTGCGGCATGCCGCCGTGCATTTCGCCGCGGCAGGGTTCGGCCTGCGCCACCTGGCCGACTGGCGGCAGTTCCTGGACCGGTGCGGGAAAGAGATCGATTGGGCTGTTTTTGCGGAGCAGGCGCGGAGTCTGCGGATGGAGCGGTTTCTCGACTGCCTCAATGCGCTGTGTGTCGGTCATCTGGGACTCGACGCCGCGGCGGTCCCGCAGCTTGTGCGGGATTCGCTGCTCGAACAGCGGGTGCTGGATGAGGCCATGCGGCGCCCCGACGTATCGCCGCCACCGCTTCACGGGCGGCTGCTTCGCTGGTGGCGGAGCCGGTGGAAACACCGGCTGGTCTACGACGAGCCTCTGCCTGTGGCCTTTCTCCGTTCGGCATGGGCCCATGCTGTGGTGCGCTTGGCGGGCCGTTGAATCCGGCTGCATGGGACGGTATGCGTCCGGCCATTGTGGCTGGCCGCAGTTCCGGGCATGAGATTTCGTGTGTCCGGCCATTCTGTCCGGCCGTCCGCACCCGTTCTTGCCGGTGACTTGCCTTTCCCCGCCCGGCATGGGCCGGACCAAAAGCGAACCAGCCGTCTGCATCGCTGCAAACGGCTGGTTTTCATTTTGTCGGGGTAACAGGATTCGAACCTGTGACCCCCTGCTCCCAAAGCGTAATTTGCCGATTTTTGTTGGTTTTTGTCTGTTTTTCTTTGGCTTTGTAAATTGCTGTATTCCAGATGCAAATATAGCTATTTTATTTCATTTTATTTTTGTCTATTTTGCTGGATTTTATATTTTTGTGTATAAATTGTGTACCGAAGTCAAAATTTATACACAGATGAACTACTCAAAGGACGGCATAACGGTATCCCCGATGCTCGACACCGCGCACCCGAAAAAGTCCGGAAAGTATCCCGTAAAGATTCGCGTCACCTACGAGCGGGCCCGGTGGTATTATTCCACGGGGAAAGACTTGACCCCGGAGGAGTGGGAGGTGATGCCGACGACCAAGGCCCGGGCGGTGGTATCGGTTCGCAAGGACATCGAAAGCAGCTATCCGCTTCTGCGCTCAGCCGTCGAGGAACTGGCCGCCTCGGGTGGCTTCTCGCTGGATGCTCTCAACACCCGACTGAAAGGAGCTGCCACGGATACGGTAAACACAGCATTCCGGGCTCGGATGGAGGCATTGAGAAAAGCCCAGCAGGTCGGCAATATGCTGATTTACGACAACGTGCTCAAAGGGCTGGAGCGGTTTGCGGGGTCTCGTATTCGTTTCGAATCCATTACGGTCTCCTGGCTGGAGAAATATGCGCTGTTCCTACGAAAGGAGGGCAAGGCGCAGACCACAATAGCCATCCATCTGCGAACGCTTCGGGCAATCCTCAACATAGCCAAGCAGCAGGGAGTTATCCGCGAGGCGCAATATCCGTTCGGTCGGGGGCCGGAGCGATATTGCATCCAGGCCGGAACGGGTCGCAAAATGGCCCTTACATTGGAGCAGATCGGGCAGATTGCCCGCTACGATGACGGACGGCAGACAACGGCACGCTATCGGGATTACTGGCTGTTCCTCTATTTCTGCAACGGAATCAATGTGGCCGACTTTGTACGGCTGCGGTATCGGGATATTGTCAACGGGGAGATCTGTTTCATCCGGTCAAAGACCGAGCACACGCTCCGCACGCTGCGCGATATTCGGGTAGTGCTGACCCCTCCGATGCAGGAGATCATTGACCGCTGGGGCAATCCGAAACGACCGGATGCCTTCATCTTTCCGATACTGACGGGCCGGGAGGATGCCATGACGACCAAGAACCGGACCAAGGATCTGACGCATTCGATCAACAAGCGGATGAAGGAGGTGGGCGAACAGCTCGGCATCGGGCCGATCTCGACCTATACGGCCCGGCACTCGTTCGCCACGGTGTTGAAGCGGGCCGGTGCAAACATTGCCTATATCTCCGAATCGCTGGGGCACAGCGACCGCAAAACCACGGAGAACTACCTGGCCAGCTTCGAACGGGAGGAGCGGGAAAAGAATGCAGAAATATTAACGAAATTTTAGGAGGGGAAAAATCATGACAATCGAACAGTCAAAAATATTTAGTGGTGATACATGTGATGACTCTACCAACCTCGGTTATCATGCATTAAAAACAGCAATTCATGATATTAAGCGCCAATTGTCAATTTGCGATGAATTGTCAGACGCTTTAAAAATTAAAGGTTGGGAATATCTTCAAGAGAGTATCAAAGATTTACATAAGGAAAATAAAAATATTTTGGGCTTTGATATAGATGAAGCTTTTTCTGATGATGATATAGAGGAAGAAATATCCGGTTGTGAATATTATTATTTGGATCATTTTAAGGAATACCCTACAGCCGATTT
>ENA-UEOY01000394-UEOY01000394.1-human-gut-metagenome-genome-assembly--contig:-NODE-394-length-19217-cov-3.896552_pt1 | contig 19217 bp, 12 predicted proteins | sample MGYA00242892_ERZ507900 | MGnify/ENA primary metagenome ERZ507900 (study PRJEB26167, sample SAMN06115427) | human gut metagenome | host: Homo sapiens | place: China:Henan | collected 2015-04-15 | study...
TACGCCGCCGCCCGCCATCGAGCAGAGTTTTACACCTAATTGGGGATAAAACAGCTCATGTCCGGCGGCGGTGTCATCCTCATCGGCACCCAGCTGATCCCGCTGCTCTCTGGTCTGTTCGGCTAATCAACAAGCGATAGGAGGAAAACCCGCCATTGTTCGATAATATTTTCGCAGCAATCGAAAAATGGATGAGGGAACTTCTTTCCGGCATGGTGGAGTCCAACCTGAGTACGATGTTCACAGCGGTCAACCAACAGACCAGTGAAATCGCTGCTCAGGTCGGGCAGACACCGCAAGGGTGGAACAGCAGCATTTTCAGCATGATCCGTAACATTTCGGATTCGGTGGTGATCCCCATTGCGGGAATCATCATTACACTGATCCTCTGCTACGAACTGATCTCGATGCTGACGGAGCGGAACAATCTGCACGATGTGGACACATGGATGTTCTTCAAGTATTTCGTGAAGATGTGGATCGCGGTCTATCTCGTCAGCCATACGTTCGATATTGCAATGGCGGTATTTGACATTGGACAGTCGGTGGTAAATTCTTCCTCCGGCATTATCCGTGGCAATACCGCCATTGATATTAGTTCTCTTTCCATGCAGATGCAGGCGGCAATGGCAACAATGGCGATTGGCGAACTGGTGACGCTGGCATTGGAAACCCTTGTTGTAAGCTGGTGTCTGAAAATTCTGTCGGTGGTTATCACGGTAATTATGTACGGCAGAATGATAGAAATATACCTCTACACTTCGCTTGCTCCGATTCCGTTTGCAACCATGAGTAACCGTGAATGGGGCCATGTGGGTACAAACTACTTCCGAGGGCTGTTCGCGCTGGCATTCCAGGCGTTCCTGATGATGGTCTGCGTGGCAATCTATGCAGCCCTTATCGGTAGCATCCGGGTATCTTCGGATATTCACTCGGCATTGTTCGGCACAATGGCCTACACGGTGATTCTTTGTTTCTCGCTGCTCAAAACGGGAAGTCTGTCCAAACAGATCTTCGGCAGTCACTAAATCCGGGAAAATCCAATGAAAGGAAAAGACAGCAGACAACGCCGTTTCCCGGCGGCGGTCTGGCTGTTCTGGTGATCAATGGCCTATGTAACGATTCCCAAAGACCTTTCCAAAGTGAAGAATAAGGTCTTTCTGAACCTGACGAAACGCCAGCTAGTGTGTATGGGTTTCGCGGCGGGCATCGGCGTTCCGTTCTATTTTCTCATGCGCGGTACGCTGGGAACCAGCAATGCGGCGGCAGGAATGGTGCTTCTTATGCTGCCGGAATTTTTCTTTGCTCTGTACGAGAAAAACGGGATGCACCTTGAAACCATCCTGACGAATTTCATCAGCGTCCGATTCAAACGTCCTGCGGTACGCCGCTATGAGGTCGAAAACCTGTATGAGCGGGAACTGGAAACCGCAGCACCGATCCAGAAGAAAGGAGGCATCCTTGGTAAAAAGTGAACCGAAGAAGAAACCGCAGTCGGGCGGCTTCTTCCAGAGGTTCTTCCGCAAGCCCGAAAAGAGTGAAAAGGAGCAGCGGCTCACCGTGCAGCGTTCCATTCCATATCTGGAAATGGGGTGCGACGGTATCTGCCGGGTGGAGGAACATCTGTATTCCAAAACCGTCCGATTCTACGACATTAACTACCAGCTGGCACAGAACGAGGATAAGAACACCATCTTTGAAAGCTGGTGCGACTTCCTCAACTACTTCGATGCCAGTATCCGCTTTCAGCTCTCGTTCATCAACCATAAGAGCGATATGAGCGAGTACAACAAGGTCATCCAGATCGAGCCGCAGCACGACGCGTTTGACGATGTGCGTATGGAATATGCACAGATGCTGAAACAGCAGCTTGCCAAGGGTAACAACGGTCTGGTTCGGACGAAGTACATCACGTTTAGCATCGAAGCAAAAAGCGTTCGGGAAGCAAAGCCCCGGCTGGAGCGTATCGAAACCGATATTCTCAATAATTTCAAGGTGCTGGGTGTGAAAGCCTATCCGCTGAACGGCGTGGAACGGCTTCAGATCATGTACGAAACCTTTCATCAGGAGGAACAGCAGAAGTTCGATTTCAGCTATGACCGCATCCTGCAGAGCGGCATGACGACCAAAGACTTCATTGCCCCGACCAGTTTCCTGTTCAAGAGCGGCAAGGATTTTATGATGGGTGACACCTATGGTGCTGCATCCTACCTGAACATCCTTGCCCCGGAACTGACGGATAAGGTGCTGGCTGAGTTTCTGGATATGGACAAAAATTTGGTGGTCAGCATTCATGTGCAGTCGGTAGATCAGCTGAAAGCTATCAAACTTATCAAAGGCAAAATTACCGACCTGGATCGTATGAAAATCGAGGAACAGAAGAAAGCTGTGAGGTCTGGTTATGATATGGAAATTATTCCGAGTGACCTTGCAACTTATGGCGGCGAGGCCAAGAAGATTCTGGATGATTTGCAGAGTCGTAATGAGCGTATGTTCCTTGTTACGGTGCTGTTTCTTAATACAGCTAAGACCAAGCAGGAGTTGGATAGTGCTGTGTTTCAGACTGCTGGTATCGCTCAGAAGTTCAACTGCACTCTGAACCGTCTGGATTATCTGCAGGAGCAGAGTCTTATGAGCAGCCTGCCGCTGGCCAATAACCTCGTTCCCATCAAGCGCGCACTGACCACCACTTCCACCGCCATCTTCGTTCCCTTCACCACGCAGGAGCTTTTTATGGAGGGCGATTCCCTCTATTATGGTCTGAACGCAGTGTCCAATAACATGATTATGGCAGACCGGAAGCAACTCAAAAACCCGAATGGCTTAATTTTGGGTACACCTGGCAGCGGTAAAAGTTTCTCAGCAAAGCGTGAAATTACCAACGTGTTCTTTACCACAACGGACGATATTATCGTGGCAGACCCGGAGGGCGAGTATTATCCGCTGGTGGGAGCGTTGGGCGGTCAGGTTATCCATATTTCGTCCACCAGTAAGGACTACATCAACCCGATGGACATCAATCTGAACTATGCGGACGATGATAACCCGCTGGGCATGAAATCGGACTTTATTCTTTCCCTGTGCGAACTTATCATGGGCGCACGGGATGGTATGGAGCCGGAAGAAAAGTCGGTCATTGACCGCTGCCTGCCGCTGGTCTACCAGAAGTATCTGAATGACCCGAAGCCGGAGAATATGCCGACGCTTGGTGATCTGTACGACTGCCTGCGGGAGCAGAAAGAGCGGCAGGCGCAGCGTATCGCCACAGCGTTGGAAATCTACGTCAATGGTTCGCTGCGAGTGTTCAACCACCAGACCAATGTGGAACTGGATAACCGCATCATCTGTTTCGACATCAAGGAGTTGGGCAAACAGCTGAAAAAATTAGGGATGCTCATCGTCCAGGATCAGGTCTGGAACCGCGTTACCATCAACCGCAACAGCAAAAAGAACACCCGGTACTATATAGACGAGTTCCACCTCCTGCTGAAAGAGGAACAGACCGCTGCATACAGCGTCGAAATCTGGAAGCGGTTCCGAAAATGGGGCGGTGTACCGACAGGAATTACGCAGAACATTAAGGATTTGCTGGCCAGCCGGGAAATCGAGAACATCTTCGAGAACAGCGATTTTATTTATATGCTCAACCAGGCATCCGGCGACCGACAAATCCTTGCAAAGCAGCTGAATATTTCACCGTTCCAGCTGTCGTATGTGACGAACAGCAACGAGGGCGAGGGGCTGCTGTTCTACGGCAACACGATCCTGCCCTTCATTGACCACTTCCCGAAGGACACCGAGCTGTACCGCGTCATGACCACCAAACCGCAAGAGGTGGCGTCGGCATGAAAAGAGAACCGCGTTTGCAGTTTTCCGACGCCGATCTTGCCGAGCCGAAGCTGGAAAAGCCCATCAAGCGGGTGAAAAAAGCGGAGGCCAAGGCAGATAAGGCGCAGGCGAAAATCCCCAAGAAAACCGTGGTCAAAAAGGAACGCGGCTTTGATCCTACCACCGGCAAGGTCAAAACGCAGCTCCGTTTTGAGGAAGTGGATAAGAAAAAGCCGCCCTCAAAGCTGACACATGCCGTGCAGGATGCCCCCGTCAACTTTGTTCTCTCTCAGGTTCACCGGGAGGTGCGGCAGAGCGAGGATGACAATGTAGGCGTAGAGGCCGCGCACAAGGTAGCGCAAGCCGTGGAGAGCGGCGGGCGGCTGGTGCAGTCTGCCCACCGCGTCCATCAGCTCAAGCCTTATCGTGCTGCCATCCGTGCAGAGAAAAAGCTGGAACGAGCCAATCTTGACGCGCTCCAGAAGAAAGCAGAGATCGACAGCCCCACCAGCAATCCCGTTTCCAAATGGCAGCAGAAGCAGGCAATTAAGAAGCAGTATGCCGCTGCCAAGCACAATCAGGCGGCGCAGACTACGGCAAAGGCGGCAGAGAATACCGCCAAGGCCGCGAAAAAAGCCGCTGAAAAGGCTGAGAAAGCGGGCAAATATGTGTGGGAACACCGGCGCGGCTTTGCCATTGCCGCCGCGATTCTGCTGATGCTGGCGTTTCTGCTCAACGGCCTGTCCTCCTGCTCGGTGATAATGGATGGCGTCGGCTCCGGGATCGCGGCCAGTACCTATCCGTCGCAGGACGCCGATATGCTGGGCGCGGAAGCGCAGTATTGCGAAATGGAAGCAGAGCTTCAGCGCTACCTCGACACCTATGAAAGTACCCATGACTACGATGAGTACCACTTTGATCTGGACACCATCGAGCATGACCCCTATGTACTCATTTCCATGATTACGGCGCTGCATCAAGGGGAATGGACGCTGGATGAGGTGCAGGGTACGCTCCAGATGCTCTTTGACCGCCAGTACATTTTGACCGAGGATGTGGTGGTGGAAACCCGCTACCGCACGGAAACCGACACATGGACGGACGCGGACGGCAACACCCATACGGACACCTATCAGGTGCCGTATGACTACTACATCTGCACGGTCACGCTGGAAAACTTCAATCTCTCCCATGTTCCCGTTTACATTATGAGCGAAGAACAGCTCGGAATGTACGCCACCTATATGGCCACCCTCGGCAACCGTCCCGACCTGTTCCCCGGTTCAGGCTACATCGGCAAGTATGTGGAGGGCAGCTATACCGACTACGACATTCCCCCGGAGGCGCTGGACGATGAGGTATTCGCCGCCATCATCAAGGAAGCGGAAAAGTATCTCGGCTACCCCTACGTTTGGGGCGGCAGCAGTCCCTCCACCTCGTTTGACTGTTCGGGCTTCGTCAGTTGGGTCATCAATCATTCCGGTTGGGATGTGGGCAGGCTGGGAGCGCAGGGGCTTTGCAACATCTGTACGCCCGTATCCTCTGCCAACGTCAAACCGGGCGATCTGGTGTTTTTCACCGGAACGTATGATACCCCCGGTGTCAGCCATGTGGGTATCTACGTCGGCAACAATATGATGATCCACTGTGGCGACCCGATCTCTTATGCGAACTTAAATTCAAGCTATTGGCAGTCCCATTTCTACCGCTATGGGCGCTTGCCGTAAAGGAGAGTGAACGATATGAACCCGAAAATCATGAAGCTCCGTGGGGAGCTGGAGAAGAACAAAGGCAAAATCTCCGATCTGCAAGGCCGCAACCGCGAGCTGGAAAAGCAGATTCGTGAGTTGGAGGACACCGACATCATCGGCATGGTGCGTGAGAACGGCATGACGATGGAGCAGTTCGCCGAGCTGTTCCGCCGTATGCAGGCCGCGCCTGCACCGGCCACTTTGGAAAAGGAGGCGTTGAACCATGACTAAGAACACACCGCGCATTTTTATCAGTCTGCTGCTGATGCTCTTGTGTATCGGGATTCTCCCCGTTTCCGCTTTTGCCAGCAGCGGCGACTATCCCGATGATACGCTGCCTGCCGTCGAAAGCAGCGCCGCAGACACGCAGGAAACAAAACAGATCGGCACGGTCACGACCAACGGCGGCAACCTGAACGTCCGCACCGGCGCGGGACTGGACAACACCGCGTTTACGCAGCTCCCCAACGGCACGGTGGTCGATGTGATTGGCAGGGACGGCGATTGGGTAAAAATCCTGCTACCTGCCCGTGTGGGCTATGTGTACGGCAGCTATCTGACCGTCACCGACGCCGCCGACAGCACCGTGAGCATCGGCGGCATTACGCTTCCGCTTGATGAAAAAGAGCTGACCGACCTCTGGCAGCTCCTTCTCGGCAGCATGACGGGCGGCAGCGACGCGCTGACACCGGACGGCAATCTGACGCTGATCGACGATATTGGCTCCAGCACCAAGGCAGGAAAACAGTTCATTACGCTGGAGAGTAAGAACGGCAATGTGTTTTACATGATTATTGACCGTGACGATGAGGGCGAAGAAACCGTCCATTTCTTGAATCAGGTGGATGAGGCTGACCTGATGGCGCTGACCGGCGAGGAAGAAACGCCCGCCGTCTGCTCCTGCCCCACCAAATGCGCGGCTGGTGCGGTCAATACATCCTGCCCCGTCTGCGCTGTCAACATGACCGAGTGCGTGGGCAAGGAGGCAAAGCCCGAAGTCCCCGCTGAGCCGACAGAACCCGCCGCCGAGGAACCGGAGAAAAAGAGCGGCGTGGGCGGCATCCTTGTTGTTCTGCTGATCCTTGCGCTGGGCGGCGGTGCCGCGTTCTACATCTTCAAGCAGAAAAAGGCCAAGCCGCAGACCAAGGGCAGCGCCGATCTGGACGATTATGACTACGGTGAGGACGAGGACGAATACGAGTTTGAGCCGTATGAGGACGAACCGGAACAGGATACTACGGAGGATACGAACGCATGAGATATTTCACCAACAATCCGCTGGAACGACTGATGATGCAGAAGCCGAAAGCAGCGCGGGAGGACAGCCCTCCCGACGCTGCCAAGGAACACTTCTGCTACGGCTGCAAGCGCTTCGGACAGAGCTGCGTTCGCCCCTGCTACCGTGACGTAAAGAGAATGGGGGCTGCACCATGCGCCTTGTGATCGCCGAAAAACCCTCCGTGGCGCAAAGCATCGCCGCCGTGCTGGGTGCTAAATCACGGCATGACGGGTATCTGGAGGGCGGCGGGTACATCGTGTCGTGGTGTTTCGGGCATCTGGCAGAGCTGGCCGACGCCGCCGTTTACAATGCCGATGATGCCAAATGGACGCTGGCAGCGCTGCCCATCATTCCTACCTCGTTCCGCTTCATCGTCCGCTCTGAAAAGCAGAAGCAGTTTGATATTCTGCGGGAGCTGATGCGCCGGGAGGATGTGGCAGAGGTGGTCAACGCCTGCGACGCTGGGCGCGAGGGTGAGCTGATCTTCCGCACGGTTTACTGCCTTGCGGGATGCTCCAAGCCGATTCTGCGGCTTTGGATTTCTTCAATGGAGGATGATGCCATCCGCAGCGGCTTTCAGCAGCTTAAATCCGGGCGTGACTATGACGGCCTGCATCAATCTGCCCTCTGCCGCGCCAAGGCCGATTGGCTGGTGGGCATCAACGCCACGCGGTATTTTTCCCTGACGTATGGACGCACATTGAACATCGGGCGCGTCATGTCGCCCACGCTGGCGCTGCTGGTACAGCGTGAGGCGGAGATCTCCGCATTTGTGGCAGAGCCGTTCTACACCGTCCAGCTCGATTGCGGCTTTCCCGCCACGACAGGCCGAATGAAGGACAGGAAGGACGCCGACGCCATCGCCAACGCCTGCAAGGGCAAGGCAGTAACCGTCAAAAGCGTGGAGCGCAAGGAAAAGTCTGAGAAAGCGCCCGCGCTCTACGATTTGACCTCCCTCCAGCGCGACGCCAACCGCGTTCTCGGCTACACCTCTCAGCAGACCCTCGACTATCTCCAAGCGCTCTATGAAAAGAAGCTCTGTACCTACCCGCGCACCGACAGCCGCTTCCTGACCGACGATATGGAGGGCAGCGTCCCCGGCCTTGTCGCCGCCGCTGCCGCTGTCTGCGGCATGGAGAAGCCTCCGACCATCTGCGCCAAGCAGGTATGCAGCAGTAAAAAAGTCACCGATCACCACGCCATTGTTCCCACCATCAGCGCGGAAAAGGTAGATATGGCCTCTCTGCCGCTGGGCGAACGCGAGGTGCTGAAGCTGGCGGCAAGGGGCTTGCTTCGTGCGGTGGATGAACCACATCGCTACGCAGAAACGGTCATTACGGTGGAATGTGCCAGTCAGAGCTTCACCGCCAAGGGAAAAACCGTTCTTGCTCCTGGCTGGAAGCGCTATGAGCAGGAGCAGACGGAGGCAGCGCCCGCGCTGCCGGTGGTAACGGAGAATCAGACGCTTTCCGTATCTGCCGCGTCGGTCAAGACCGGAAAAACCACGCCGCCCAAGCATTTCACCGAGGATACGCTGCTGGCCGCGATGGAAAACGCGGGCAAGGAGGATATGCCAGATGATGCCGAACGCAAGGGCATCGGAACCCCGGCGACCCGCTCCGGTATCATTGAAAAGCTGGTGTCCTCCGGTTTTGTGGAGCGCAGGAAGTCCAAAAAGATCACAAATCTGCTGCCCACCTCTACCGGCACGGCGCTTATCACCGTTCTGCCTGAACAGCTCCAGTCTCCGCAGCTCACCGCTGAATGGGAACACCACCTGAAAGAGATCGAGCGCGGCGAAATCGCCTCGGCCAGTTTTATGGACGGGATCGCCGCCATGCTGAATGAGCTGGTGCAGACCTACAAGCCCATCCCCGGTGCGGAAGTCCTGTTCCCCTCCGGGCGTGAGGTAGTCGGCAGGTGTCCCCGCTGCGGGGCCGAGGTAACGGAATCGCAGAAGGGCTTTTTCTGTGAGAATCGTTCTTGCGCATTTGTCCTCTGGAAAAACAGCCGATTCTTCGCCGCCAAGAAAAAGGCGCTGACGAAATCTCTTGCCGCTGCGCTTTTGAAAAATGGCCGCGCCCCGCTGAAAGGCTGCTATTCGGAAAAGACCGGAAAAAGCTACGATGCTGTCGTTCTTTTGGAGGACGATGGGCAGCGCGCGGGCTATAAGCTGGTGTTCGACAATGGCTGATGCGCCGCGTATGGATCACAAGCAGCTCCGCCGCGCCAAGAAGCTCATTCGGAAGCTCTGCTGTAATTACGATCACGGCAACTGCCTCGCGCTGGACGATGGAGAGCCTTGCGTCTGCGTACAGGGTATTTCCTATTCGCTGCTGTGCAACTGGTTCCGAAACGCGGTACTTCCCGCCGACCATGAGCTGCTGGCCGATGTGATGCGGGAAAGACCGGGAAAGCGCTGCACCATCTGCGGCAAGCCGGTCTATTCTTCCTCCAACCGTGCCAAGTATTGTCCTGCCTGCGCCAAGCAGGAGCGCCGAAAGCAGGACGCCAAACGCAAGCGTGAACAATACTGGAACCTCCGCAAATAGAGACTGGGAAAGCCCCGTGCCGCAAGGCTTTTTCCATGCCGGATTGCAAGTGGCTGCGTCATTCTATCCGCAAGCCCAAAAACAACGTCTATCTGCGGAGAATCGCCCCTGTGCAGGATGTGTTTTCTTCTGCGCAGGGGCGCTATTTTTTCTGAAAGGAGATCATCATGGCTGAAAAACAAACCAACAAAGACCGGATGCGGGAAATCGTAGACAGTATCGAAACCGGCATCAAGGAGCTGTTCGAGAGCGATAAGTACCGGAAGTACCTTGCCACCATGAGCCGCTTTCACCGCTACTCGGTCAATAATACCATGCTCATCTATATGCAGCGCCCCGACGCCACCCATGTGGCGGGCTTCAACAAGTGGCGCGATCAGTTCGGCAGGAACGTCCTGAAAGGTGAAAAGGGTATCCGCATCATCGCTCCTACTCCCTATAAGAAAAAGGTCGAGGAGATCAAGACCGACCCCGAAACCAATGCGCCGGTGCTGGATGCGGACGGCAAGGCCATCATTGAGGAAAAGGAAATCCGTATTCCCATGTTCAAGGTGGTATCCGTCTTTGATGTGTCGCAGACTGCGGGAAAGCCCTTGCCCCAGCTTGCCGCCGATCTGAGCGGCAATGTGCAGCGGTATGAGGTTTTCATGGAGGCGCTGCGCCGCGCTTCTCCCGTTCCGATGGAGATAAAGCCCGTTGCGCGGGATACGGACGGCTTTTTCAGCATTAAGGCGCAGAGCATCGCCATCCGCGCCGGTATGAGTGAGGTGCAGACGGTATGCGCCGCCGTCCATGAGATTGCCCACGCCAAGCTCCACGACTACGAACACATGACGGAGCTTGCGGACGATGGTGAGACGATCCTTGTCCCCGGAGAAAAGAGCCGCAACACCGAGGAGGTCGAGGCCGAAAGCATCTCCTATGCGGTCTGCCAGTATTACGGCATTGAAACGGGCGAAAACAGCTTCGGCTATATCGCCACATGGTCAAAGGGCAAGGAGTTGAAAGAGCTTCGCGCCAGTCTGGAAACCATCAACAAGACGGCATCCGAGCTGATTACAGACATTGACCGACACTTTGCGGAGATTTGCAAGGAGCGCGGCATCAATCGTGAAGAAGTAAGTGCCACACAAGCAGACGAAGCGCTTTATCTTGTGGATGACTCGGTGTATCTCCATGTGCAGCATACAGACGGTGGTTGGGACTATTCACTCTACGACAAGGAAAGCAAAAAGCTGCTGGATGGCGGTGTTATTGACAGCAGCGCCATTGAAGATTCGCCGGTTGCATCTGTTGCCGGGGCTGTCCGAACGGAGGTTTTTGCCATTCAGGGCATGACACCAACCAAGGTGACATTTGCAGATATGAAAATTCTGGAGGACTTGCAGGAGGCGCAGATTACGCCGCCCTTGGACAGCGAACAGATCACCGGCGCAGTCGCTGTTCCCACCGATGCGGCAGATAATATGCTCCCGGAGCTGGAACAGGCCGTCCCGATGCCTGACCCCACGCTGACGGTGGACGATATGCGCAGCTATGGGTATCTGGATAGTGATATGCTCCCGCTTTCCAAGGATCGGGCGGTGGAGCTGCTGGAGCATGACATCACGGTTTATATGCTCTATCCCGACAACGCCGAGGAAATGGTCTTTGAAGCCGAGGACATCATCAAGCACGACGGAATGTTCGGCGTCACAAGACCGGATTGGGATGCGGTCAAAGGCCATATTCCTCCCCGCGATGTGGAGCAGCGTTTTTTGAACAGTCCCACCGATTCTATGGCGATCTACCAACTGCGCCGGGATGCGCCGGTCGAGCTGCGTTTTGCCAATCTCGGCAGTCTGGACGCGCCGCCTGACCCTGCCAACTATGAAGCCATCTATACCCGTGAGGTGTACCCGGACGATGATACCGGCAGAATCCTTGAAAACTTCTACTACATTTTCAACGACGAGCGCCCCGGCGATTTTGTGGGACACAGCCTCTCCGTCAGTGACATCGTTGCGCTGAAACAGGACGGCAAGGTATCCTATCACTACTGTGACAGCGTTGGCTTCAAGGAGCTGCCCGCCTTTCAAAAGCCGGAGAATTATTTGAAAGCTGCAGAAATGTCGATGGAGGACGATTACGGCATGATCGACGGCATTATCAACAACGGCCCCAAACAGCCCACCGTCGCCGACCTTGAGGCACAGGTCAAGGCCGGTATGTCCATCTCCCTGATGGATTTGGCAGAGGCGGCACACCGGGAAAAGAAGAAATCTGTGCTGGAGCAGCTCAAAAGCCAACCGGCCCAAGAACGTCCACACAAAACAGCGCCCAAAAAGAGCGCGGAAAAGGAGCTTTGATATGAACATCACCTTTGAAGAACGCCAGCTTATGAGCCTCTACAACACCGGCACCCGCACGGGCTTGATCGCGGCGCTGGAGGAAATGCGCGGCTACCTCGCTGCGGATGAAACGGAGCTGCGGGAGCTGACGGACAGCGCCATCGCAAAGCTGCGCAGGATGAGCAACGAGGAATATGACGCGCTCGACCTGTTCCCCGATTTTGAAAAGGAGGATATGGATGCCGAGTAAAGTACAGCTCTATGCGCAGATGGCAGACCGCACGGCGGAGCAGATCACGGGAAGCTACCAGAAGTGGACGGCATTTCTGACCACCGCCGCAAGGCTGTATAAGTACCCCTACAATGAACAGCTCATGATTTTCGCCCAGCGCCCGGAAGCCACGGCCTGCGCGGAATACGACCTTTGGAATAAGCAGATGCGCCGCTATGTGCGGCGAGGCAGCAAAGGCATCGCCCTTGTGGATACCAGCAGCGACCAACCCAAACTCCGATATGTATTCGATGTTTCTGATACCAGCGGCGGCGAGAACTCTCGCCGCCCTTATCTTTGGGAATACCGGCAGGAGCATCGTGAGGTGGTATCTGCGGCGCTGGAACAGCGCTTTGACGTTTCCGGTGAAAACGGACTTGCCGATCAGATGGAGCGTGTGGCGGCGCAGCTTGTAGATGAATACTGGCACGACAACTGGCGCGATATTGTCGGCATCGTTGACGGTTCCTTTCTGGAAGGTTATGATGATTTCAACATCGGAGCCGCTTTTCGGAACGCCGCCGTTGTCAGCACCACCTATGCGCTGCTGTCCCGCTGCGGGATGCAGCCGGGAGATTACTTCGAGCATGAGGATTTTCTGAACGTCTTTGATTTCAACACCCCTCAGACCGTCGCCGCTCTTGGAACGGCCATCAGCCAGTCCAGCGAGCTGGTGCTGCGGCAGATCGAAATCACCATCAAGAATTACGAGCGCGAGAAACTCGCGGAAAGGAGCGAAAGCCATGAGCGAACTGACCTACACCCGCAGCGGGGACTATCTGATTCCCGACCTGAGCCTGACCGAGCAGCCGCAAGCCCCGCTGGGCAAGTACGGGAGGATGCGGAAGAATTACCTGAAGGAGCATCGTCCGGTGCTGTGGAACAGCCTGCTGCTGTCCGAGAAGCTGTACCCCCATCTGCGGGAGATCGACGAGGCAGCGAACAACCGGCTGGAACAGATGATGCCGGAGCTGATGAAGTCAGCGGGCGTGACGGAAGCGCTGAAAGCCAGCGACCCGATGAAGTGGGTAGGGCTGATGAACACGCTGAAAGCGCAGGCCGAGGAAACGATCCTCACGGAACTGGTGTTCAGCTAAATATGTTCGATGCCCCTGCTGGGGCGCAGATGTCCTTCTTCCCCTCAGAGGCAGAACAAATTCAATCCATCGCAGAAGCGGAGAGTGTAACACCCTCCGCTTTTTCTATGTTCATTTCTCAGGATGATATTGACCACATCCTGCGCGCGGGCGGTAATGCGGATGCAGCGCGGATGAAAATTACTGCGGAATTCTCCAAGCAAAAGCCTTTAGAGGATCGCGCGGTATTTCTCAAAAAGCTCTACTACGGCGGCAACGGCCTGATTACGGATAACGGCAGGTTTTCCGCATGGTACGGGGACGATGGTATCCATATTGCAACCGGAGATACCTCTCGCTATCTTCGTTCTGCCCAAGTGATAGGCTGGGCAGATGCGGCGGAGCATATTGAGGAACTTCTGGACGGCGGCGCATTTGCCACCAATCTTGAGGTCACGGAAGCCCCGCGCTATGAGCGGCTGGGTATTGCTGTGGATGTCTGGAACCTTTATCACGATTTCTCGGATGAAGCAAAGTCGCTGGGGTATCTGTCCTGCTTGGGTAATATCCATAGCACCAGCTTTCCAGAGGAAACGGAGCGTCTGACGGACGATCTGCTGAATCCGGCGTTCCGGGATAGGCTCCTGTCAGAATACAAGGTATTCATGGACGCCTACCGCGAAAACCGTGCGCTGCTGCGCTTCCATTACCACCGGCCGCAGGCACTTCTCACACGTTTAGAAGATCTGTCCCTTCCACGAAAGGAATTCCGTTCCGATATGGAGGCTATTCCAGCGACCGGCAGGTTTATCACCGAAGATGAAATTGCTGCTTCTCTTGCAAACGGAGGCAGCTTTGAGGGTGGAAAGGCCCGCATCTATGCGTTTTTCCAGACTTCGCACACCCCCAAGGAGAATGCCGATTTTCTGAAAAAGGAGTACGGCATCGGCGGGCATACCCATGCCGTATCCAGAGAAAGCGGCAGCTACGAGGATCACGGTAGCAAAGGCATCACGTTGAAAAAAGCGGGCTGTGCAGATGTTCAGATGAATTGGAACAAGGTCGCTTCGCGTATCTCTGAGCTGATTCGGATGAACCGCTATTTTACACCAGACGAACAGGCGCTTTATGATAAGGCGCAGGCACAGGATGTAGTGCGAAACACCGCCTACGACAGCTATAACGCCATCAAGGAAGCCCACCCGGACGACATCGTGCTGTTTCAGGTGGGCGATTTCTTTGAGATTTACGGCGAGGACGCAAAACAGGCGGCGGAGCTGCTTGACCTCAACCTTACCACAAGAGAGATACCCGGCGCTGGCCGTGTGGAGATGTGCGGCGTACCGTCGCACAATTTAGAGATGTATGTAGAGAAATTGCGCGATAAGTATGATGTGACGATTGCCGAAGCGCCAGACTTTAGAGGTGAGCGCCACATTTACACGCTGCGCTCTATCGACCATGAAGCAGAAGCCGCCATCAATGCTTATGAAGCAGAGTTCGGCGCGGACGGCACGAGGGTGTTCCGCGACCCTGCCGCCGACGCGCCGCAGCCCACGGTACGGGAGCTGTTTGACGGGTACAAGCTGACCGTTGGCAACGCGCTTTCCAAAGATACGGCTTTTGTCAATGCCTGCCGCAATTCAGACCGCCAGAACGCTTATCTGGAGGGTGCGGACGCTATCCGTCGTATTGTCACGGCATCTGATGATCTCCGGCTTGTCCGCCTGTACTTTGATATGCCCGCGTTCCATAACCGGCTGCATCAGGAGCTTTTGGAGGAACTGTATCCCACGCTGGCAGCGACGGTCGCCCCCTCTCCCTATCAGATCACACAGGAGGACATTGACAACGCGCTTCTGGATTGGCACAACAACCTAAAGGGCAAGCAGGAAGTCGCACTATATATGCAGGCGCATGGGCGAGAACGCAGCACCGCCGCATGGCTGGCTGCAAAATATGGCTGGGAAGATAGCAAAACTCCCATGTATATCCATGTAGGAAACGCCGAGCCGGTGACTCTCACATGGGCGCAGGTACAGCGGCGGTTGGCACAGCTCATCCGCGAGAATAAATTTTACGATGAGAATGAGCGACTGCGGTTATTTTCACCTGACCGATACTCCATTCGTCTGCATCCCGGCGAGGGCGGAATTACCGGCATTTGGGATGAGGTGTTGGAACGGTTCTGCGGAGATGGGGAACAAACGCTCCGCTTTGCAGAACAGAATAACGCCATTGCTTACTTGGATGGCATCAAACGGGATATGGGAATTGAGCTATCCCCTCCGGCGTTTACAACACCGCTTGGCTATACTTATCATATTGGAGATCGCATTTCATCCATAGAGTTAGACCACATAGCAGCAGTCGGCGTTATCGCGCGTGTAGATGAAGATCACGTCTGGCACACGTTACCGAACGTACCCGGACAGGAACCTGTCAGCATCGACCGCAATTCCTTTGAACGCTACCTCGACACCAGATATTTCGAGGTTTCTGAACCGGAGCCGCAGCGCGTCATTGCGGCGCAGCACACAGAACAGCCAACCCCGGAGACGCCGCAAGCGGTTCAAAACCTTATGGGGCAGCGCGTGGAAATTGATGGTAAGCTCTATAATGTTGATTCCGCAGATGAAACTGTCGCGCATCTCAGCGTCGTTTCATCCTCCAGCGAGAGCAATCACGATCCGGAACACAGAACCGAACCGGTTTCTGCTGTCCTCACACGAATTGCAGATCAGGGTCGTGAGCTTGCGCCGAATATTTCGGCATATCAGGCACTTCGTGCAGAGCATCCCGAAAAGCTCATCGGTGTCCGTGTCGGAGAACGGCTGCTTTTTTATGGCGCGGATGCAGAACGAGCCGCCAGCGCTTTGAATCGCCGCCTGCTGCAACGCGATATTCCCGGTATGGGCGAAACCGCTGTGACCGGCTATGATTTTGGACAATGGGCAAGCGGCGCAAAGCGGCTGCTGGAGCATGGACACAGCTTCGTGTTTGCGCAGCCAAATGAAACCGACGGCTATGATGTTATCAACGAGGCCGATGCCAAGGAGTATATCCCCATTGGCATGGAGCTGGAGATTGACGGACGGAAGTTTGTCATTGACAGCGTGAATTTCGGCGCAGATGAAGTATCTCTGCGCGATGTGACTTTTCAAAACAGGCAGGGCTTTCCCATCTTCCGCGCTGAACACATTGCGTTTGTACGCTCGTTTGTTGAAGAACAGGAACAGGAGCAGCCGCAGCCCATCGCCAAACCCGTCGCGTTCTATCCTGCCGAGAAAACGCACTTGCCCTACGACATAGAAATCCAAACGCTGCACATCCCGGAACCGGAGCATGACCCGCCCTCTGCGGAACCCGCCAAGCCTGAACCGCCTGCCATGAGCAAGGAAGAAAGGCTGACTCTGGAGCAGGAAGGACGCGCGGCGCTTTCGGAAATGGGCGAGTTTGTGCCTGATTTTGATGATGCCATCTCTCAGGCCGAGATCGACGAGCCTCCCATGCACAGCCCTGCGGTATCCATCCCCATTGACGGCGAGTGGCAGGACTTTCACAGCGTTGCCGCTGCGGAGCAGGCCGCTTACGCTGACTTCAAGGTGGCAAGCCACCGCGACGCGCAGAATTTCCACATCACCGATGATGCCCTCGGCATCGGCGGCGCAAAAGCAAAGTTTCGGGCAAATATGGCAGCTATCCATCTCCTGCAAGAGCTGGAGTTTGAGGGCTTGCAGGCCAGTCCTGAACAGCAGGAAATCCTCTCCCGCTATGTGGGCTGGGGCGGTCTGGCCGATGCGTTCGATGAGAATAAGCCAAACTGGTCGGACGAGTTTGCAGAGCTGTACGCCACACTTTCCCCGGAGGAATACGCTGCGGCCAGAGCGTCCACACTGAACGCCCACTACACCAGCCCCACCGTCATCAAGGCAATCTATGAAGCGGTCGGCAATATGGGCTTCCAGAGCGGTAACATTCTGGAGCCGTCTATGGGCGTCGGCAACTTCTTTGGTCTGCTGCCGGAGCAGATGCAGGGCAGCAAGCTCTACGGCGTGGAGCTGGACAGCATCACCGGACGTATTGCCAAGCAGCTTTATCCCAAGGCGGACATTACCATCGCGGGCTTTGAGACAACGGACAGAAAAGACTTCTATGACCTTGCCGTGGGCAACGTCCCGTTCGGACAATATCAGGTAGATGACCGGGCTTATAACAAGCTCGGTTTTTCCATTCACGACTACTTCTTCGCCAAAACCCTCGACCAAGTGCGTCCGGGCGGCGTGATTGCGTTCGTGACCTCCCGCTACACGATGGACAAGCAATCGCCCGAAGTCCGCAGATATATCGCACAGCGGGCGGAGCTGCTGGGTGCCATTCGTCTGCCCAACAATGCGTTCCGCGCCAACGCTGGTACGGATGTGGTTTCGGACATTCTCTTTCTCCAAAAGCGTGACCGTCCCATTGAGATCGAACCGGATTGGGTACACCTCGGCCAGAACGAGGATGGCTTTGCCATCAACCGCTATTTTGTTGACCACCCGGAGATGATCCTCGGCAGGCAGACCTCCGAAAGCACCCAATACGGCAAACAGGATTTCACCGTTGTCCCCATTGAGGGGCTGGCGCTTGCAGATCAGCTCCATGATGCCGTGAAAAATATTCGCGGCACCTATCAGGAGGCGGAACTGCCAGAGCTGGGCGAGGGCGAACAGATCGACACGTCCATCCCCGCAGACCCCGATGTGAAAAACTACTCCTACACCGTGGTGGGCGGCGAGGTATATTACCGGGAAAACAGCCGCATGGTCAAGCCGGAGCTGAACGCCACCGCCGCCGAGCGTGTCAAGGGCATGGTCGCGCTGCGGGATTGCGTGAATGAGCTGATTGCCCTGCAAATGGACGAGTACAGCGCAGAAGGCCGGATTCAGGAAGCACAGGCCGAGCTAAACCGCCTCTATGATGCGTTCTCCGCAAAACACGGCCTGATCAATGACCGTGCGAACCGTCTTGCGTTCTCTGACGATTCCTCTTACTACCTCCTGTGTTCACTGGAAGTGCTGGACGACGACGGAAAGCTGGAGCGCAAGGCGGATATGTTCCACAAGCGCACCATCAAGCAGCAGCGCAGCGTAGATTCTGTGGATACCGCCAGTGAAGCCCTTGCTGTCTGCATCGGAGAAAAAGCCTGCGTCGATCTCGACTTTATGGCCTCCCTCATGGGCGGCAGTGAGAAAATCCCGCAGATCGTTGAGGACTTAAAGGGCGTCATTTACAAGGAACCCAACAGCGGCCCGTTTGACTTGCAGGACGGCGGCGAGCATTGGGCGAAGGGCTGGCAGACGGCGGACGAATATCTCTCCGGCAACGTCCGGCAGAAGCTCCGCACCGCGCAGCGTGTAGCAGCGCGCGACCCATTCTTTGCCGGGAATGTGGACGCCCTGATTGCCGCACAGCCGAAAGACCTTGAAGCCAGCGAGATTGAGGTGCGGCTGGGTGCGACATGGCTTGATAAGAAGTACATCGAGCAATTCATGTATGAAACCTTTGAAACGCCTCGCTATCTGCGCGGACAGATCGAGATCAGCTATGTCCCGTACACCGCAGAATGGCAGGTTTCCCGCAAGAGCATGGTGCGCTACAACGATGTGGCGGCATTCACCACCTACGGCACAGACCGCGCCAGCGCCTACCGGCTGCTGGAGGATGCACTGAACCTCCGCGACATTCGTATCTACGATACCATTGAGGATGCAGACGGACGGGAACGCCGTGTCCTCAACGCCAAGGAAACCACCCTTGCCGCGCAGAAGCAGCAGCTTATCCGGGATGCGTTCAAGGACTGGATTTGGAAAGACCCGGAGCGGCGCGAAACACTGGTACGGCAATACAACGAGGAAATGAACAGCACTCGTCCCCGCGAGTATGACGGCAGCCACATCGTTTTCTCTGGGATGAACCCGGAAATCACCCTCCGAGAGCATCAGAAAAACGCCATCGCCCATGTGCTGTACGGCGGGAATACGCTGCTGGCACACGAAGTTGGCGCAGGAAAAACCTTTGAAATGGTAGCCTCTGCGATGGAATCTAAGAGGTTGGGACTGTGCCAGAAATCCATTTTTGTCGTGCC